>Ga0208260_1000073_pt1 | contig 37155 bp, 57 predicted proteins | sample CryBogCBH18Aug09_FD_184619 | JGI IMG/M metagenome (GOLD analysis project Ga0208260, IMG submission 184619) | Freshwater microbial communities from Crystal Bog, Wisconsin, USA - CBH18Aug09 (SPAdes) | ecosystem: Environmental > Aquatic > Freshwater > Lake | place: Crystal Bog, Wisconsin, USA...
CATTTGAAGTTTGTGAGGGGGGTGTATGACACAAGCACGCAACAAACTCCCACCAGAGCTTCACATTGTGCATGGCACGCAAGGAAAAAACATGGGAACAACCTTGCCTGAAAAAATTAAGCAAAGGATTCCCAAAGCGTATTGGCTTACCAACCCTTCCGCATGGAACGAGGATCGGTTCATCGAGGAAACTGCTGAATATCTTTACGCAGTTTATGGCATAGGTTCTGAACAAGACCAACATACTCTTTCATTCCTAGCAACTCAAATTACTTTGTATATTCAATGTTTGGTCAATGTAAAAGAAAATGGCATTGTTACTGAATACAATAATGGTAAGACACTTGGTCCAAGTCCATATATGGCTTTAATGGATAAGCTCTTGCAACGCATCATTGTTTTAATGAACGAACTTGGATTAACGCCTAGAGGTCGATTAGCTAAAACTTCTACAGACGATTCTAGTCTTGGCGATTTGATGGCTGGTCCAGATAACTTTAAATGAACGATTGGCAAGATGGAATCCAATATGCCATTGATGTAACAAAAGGTAATATTGAAGTATGTAATAATGTGAAGCTGGCTTGTCAGCGTTTTTTGGACTTCATGGAAAACAAACAATGGGAATACGAATTTGTCGTGCCTTATGTTCGACATTTTTTAAGATTCCTAGATGTTCTCAAACACACCAAAGGACCTGATGCTGGTAAGCCAATCACTTTAGAACCATTCCAACTTATGTTGGTTTGTGCTATTTACGGATTCCGCCACAAAAAAGATCACACCAAACGAATGACAACAGATGTCATTGTGTTTATTCCTAGAAAAGCTGGTAAATCTACTTTAACTGCGGTTATTGCTTTATATGAATTAATCTATGGTGAAGCTGGTGCTGAAGTATTTACTTTGGCTACCAATCGTGAACAAGCATCTATTGTTTTTGATGCGGCTTATGGAATGATTCAAGCCATGCCACAAACTGCCCAGAACTGGTTTAATTTAAGTAAATACCATATTGGCAAAGCTGGAGATTCACAGTCAATGTTTAGAGCATTATCTAGGGACAATAAAAAGTCAGGTGATGGTAAGAACGCCAGTTGCGCCATTATTGATGAAGCGGCGCAGATTGTTGATCGTAACTCTATTGAGGTTATTCATTCTGGAATGGTGGCTCGTAAAAATCCATTAAGGATTTATATAACGACTGCATCATTTACTAAAGACACCAAGTTCTATGAAGATATGACGGCTTACGAATCCATGCTTCATGGTGAAGCTCCAGACAATCCACATTGGTTTGGTCTTTTATATGGACTTGATCCACAGGATGACTGGCGAGATGCTAGAACATGGCGAAAATGTAATCCTATGCATGGCATATCTATTTATCAATCTGCCATTGAGGAAAGAGCGGCTCAAGCGGCTTTAAAACCAGCTTCATTAAATGAGTTCTTATGTAAGACACTTAATGTTTATGTATCTGCTAATACGGCATGGATTGATCGTCAGTATTGGGATGATTCTATAGACAAACCTAAAGATAGCCCGGAATCAGTTTTTATTGGTTTTGACTTGGCGGCAACTAGGGACTTAAATGCAGTCTGCACTTTGAAAAGATATGCAGATGATGATTACTTTGCAGAGTTTAAATTCTTTTTACCTGAAGATGCAATGGAGTTGATTCCAACTCATTATCGTGGTATATTTGAGCAAGCGGTTCAATCTGGCATATTGCACATAACCGAAGGCAATGTGATGGATGATCGAGAGATTTCCGAATATATCAAAAACCAATGTTCTTTATATGATGTTAAAGAAGTTGGCTATGATGCTTACAATGCGGCAAGTTTAATTGCACGATTACACGATCATGGCATACCAGTTAAAAAGGTTGGTCAAGGAATGGCAGTTTTAAGTAACCCATCCAAACATACTGAAAAACTGATTATGCAACATTCTATAAAACATGAAGGAAACCCATTTATTGGTTGGCAACTTGGAAACTGCGAAGTTTACGAAGATGTCAATGGCAATATTAAGGTCAGAAAAAATGAGGCTGATAAGTCTGCAAAGGTAGATGGCATTATTGCCCTTATAATTGCAATGCATTGTTCACTTGATAATCCGATTGGATCAGATTCATACGGATTTAGAAGTTTTTAAAGGAAAAATATGGCAATATTTGATATATTCAACAGAAAAGGTAAGGGTTCAAAAGAATCCAATACACTTTTTGGTCAAACTGCATTAGGTAACAATGTATTAAGAAACATATCTAATGCCAAACAAATCCCAGTTTCAAACCAACTTTTATATGTAACAACATCATCTGTAACGGAATCAGGTCGCATTGTAGATATGTCGGTGTTAAGCCGCAATTCTACAGTTATGAGTTGCGTAGGCGTTAAAGCTCGTGCATTAGCTCAACTTCCAATTAAGATTATGGCATATAACGATAAAGGCTTATTGGTTGATGCACTTTTAGATGAATCTGTTGGTCCAAGAGATCAGATTAAAGCAAAACAAGTTGCAAGTTTATTAATGCAACCAAATAACTTTCAATCATCATACGAATACTGGTATCAATTTGTAATGTGGTTAGATTTAGCTGGTGAAGTATTTACTGCTTTATGGCGTAAAGACCAACAAAATATGGCTTTAACTCCATTGGAAATGTATATATTAGATTCAACTTTAATCACCGCTCAATTAACTCCAACTCGTTATCCACAATATAGATTATCTACTTCTACATATGGATTTAATAAAGAAGCTCCATTAGAATATTGGCAAGTGATTCATTTAAAAGAAGCGGCTTGGCAAGGTTCAGCCGGCTTCAATAAAGGCACATTAGCCGTAGAATTAATTGGTTTAGATCAAGACATTGATAACTATGCCAACTTTGTAATGATGAATGGTGCTAAACCTTCTGGAATGTTTACAACAACTCAAGTTATTCCAGATGTTAAATACAAAGAGATTGCCGCAAGACTAAAAGAAGCATGGGCTTCAATGACTGGCTCAAGATCAACTGATCAAAGCAAGCCCGGTCAATCAATCTTGCTTGATAATGGTATGACATATACTCCAATTCATATGCTTACACTTCAAGATGCTGAAGCGGCTCAATTGAAGATGCAAACTATGAAAAGAATTTGTGGATTGTTTGGTGTTCCGCCAGCTTTAATTGGAATGGATAGTGGTAAGTTCAATAACACACAAACATTGTTAGATGAATTTTATAAATCTACAATGAATCCATTGATTATTAATATTGAACAAAAATTTAAGACAAGTTTGTTAGCTGGATATCCAAATCTATGCATTAAATTTCAGACACAAGATTTTCTTAAAGGCGCACCAATCGATCAAATGAATTTTGCCGTTGCTGGTATATCTGCTGGTATAATGACACCTAATGAAGCTCGTGAATATTTAGGTTACGAGAACAAAGAAGGTGGCGATGAATTACAAGCTACTAAACCACAAGGAATTACAGTAGGCGGCGCACCAAAAGACATAACCGGATCATCACCACAAGATACAGGCGGTGGCGGAAATACATCTTCTGTTGGTAAAACTGGCAGAGCTGGTAAAGCATAATGACACTAGAAGATTTGCTTAAATTATTAACCCAATCGGCTAACAAACGCAAAAAGAAACCGATTGAAACCAACGGAATGAAAAATAAGGGAGTGCCAATCAATGACTAAAGATTTACGAAGTAAATATAGCAAGTATGTATTTGAAGCTAAAGTTGCTTTAGGGGTTTCTGCTGATGAAGCTGAAATGCCTAGCGGCAATATTGAAGCCATGCTAACTACATGGGGTGCAAGAGAAGGTGCAGATGGTCGTAAATTCAACTATCAGCCAGAACCATTTAAAGCATGGGCTGATGAATTTGCTAAATCTGGTAAACCATTACCTATGTATTTCCAACACAATGATATGTCAATGCCAGTTGGCGAATGGACATCATTTGAATTTGATGACACAGGAATGTTAGGTAAAGGCAAACTTTTTACTAATACAACTGCTGGTAAAGACCTTTATACAATTATGAAAGAATCACCAGCAATGGTTGGTGGTGTTTCAGTAGGTGCATGGGCTGATGAATACCAAATGGTTAATGATGAAGGATCACCATTAGATACATCTGATGATGATTATGAAAATGGATATTTCCAAATCACTAAAGGTGGTTTAAAAGAAGTATCAATCGTAATGCAACCTAATAATCCAATGGCTGAAGTTAAAAAATTAGAATTTTTTAGAGAAGATGGAACTGCTAATCTTAAACATATCGAGAAAGCATTGCGTGAAGCTGGGCTTTCAAAGAAAGATGCTACATCCGCATCTAGCAAGTTCAATGAAATTCTTAAAATTCGTGATGAAGTTAAGAAACAAGTTGAAACCGCTCCAAGTCAAAGTGAGTTTGATGCGGATGACGAAAAGGCGATATTGGAAGCTCTCAAAGAGCGTTCATTATTAAAGAAATTAGACAAACGACTTAAATAAGGAAAAATTATGTCAGATAAAATTATTCAAAAGCTAGACGCAATTGAAGAAAAAACTTTAGCTCGTCAAGAAGAAATCATCAAGTCAGTAGATGAAAAACTTGAAGCTACAGTTGCTTCATTTGATGAAAAGGTGCAAGCACTTGAAGCGAAAGTTGCTTCAGTTCAAGCTCCAGCAATCGTTAAGATTGAAAAAACTGTTCGTGGTGATGTTAATAAAATGGTTAAAGAACAATTAGCCAGCTTTATTAAAACAAACGGCAGATTTGAAAAAGAAATCAAAATGTTTGAAGATGCTTCACAATATGATGCATACATCAAGGAAAGTTCTGGTTTAACTGGTTCTGGTGCTGGTGTCGGTGGTAGAACATTCTACGATCCAGTATTCCATCCACTTCGTTTAATCAACCCAATGCGTGGTGTATCTCGTTCTGTTGCAACTGATGGTTCAACATATCAATTCCGTGCTAAAGTTGGTAACGCTGGTGCTATGTGGGGTTATCCAATCAACAACAATACTTCTGCTGGTTCTGGTGTTCCTAACCCAACTACAGAAAACACAAACATTTGGCAATTAACACTTCAAGACATCAATACACAGTTCCCAATCAGAACTGCGGCTCTTGATGACATCGATGGTTTAGAATCAAATGTTGTTGATGATATGTTAGCTGAATTTAGCCAACAAGAAGGCTTATCAATGATTCAAAACAATGACCAAGCTGATCCAGCTACTGTTCTTTATGGTGGTTCAAATGGCTTGCGTGGTTTAAATCAATATGCTGGTGCTAATGCATCTTACACAGGCGGCACATTTACTACTGCGGCTTTTGGTTCATCAGGCACAGGCTCAACAAGTGGTTTACATTCATTAAGCACATACGATCAATTAACATCAAACGGCGATAATGTAGTTGCTAATGCAGTTACTTATGCTGATATTGTTAATTTCATCTATAGCTTGCCACAACAATATTGGACACCTAATGCTAAATTTGTTATCAACCCAATCATGCTTTCAGCAATTCGTGGTTTAACAGATTTACAAGGCAGACCAATCTACATTGATGGTTTAGCTCGTGAAGATGGTATCGTTGGTTCTTTACTTGGCTTTGATGTTGTAGTTAATAAATATGTTGATTTACCAACAGGAACTACTGCATCTGTAGGCACAGAAAGCAAATACCCAATGTATTTTGCAGACTGGTCAAGATTCCATACTATCGTTGATCGTTTAAATATGATCTTGCGTAGATATGATCAAACTTTACCGGGCTACATTACATTCTATGGTGAAAAACGACTATGCACTTCAGTTGTTGATCCATTTGCTGGTGTTCGTTATCGTTCTACTGCAACTGCTACTAACTAATAGCAGTTTTAATGAAGGAATAGGCGGTTTAATCGCCGCCTATTTTTTTAACTAATTAGGAAAAAATTATGAAAGCATCTAAAAAAGTTTTAGAAGGTATAAAACAAGCTATACTCGAAGGCGAATCAAAAGTTAGCTTTAGAGAAGATAAAAAATCTAAAAAAGATGCACAAGAATCTGAACAAATTAACGAAGCATCTAACATTACTGGTTCAGGTAGCGGCGTTGGTGGTAAGGTAATATTTGATGAAGCATTTGCGGCACTTCGTTATGCCAATCCTTTCCGTATGGGAAGCCGAGAAATTATTGTTAATGGTTCTGATGCTCAATTCGTAGCAAAAGTTGGTAATGCGGCAAATTCAACTAATCCATTTGGATATACAGTTGTGCCTAATAGTGGTTCACCAAATATTGCTACATCTATCTGGCAATTGCCAGTTCGTGTTTTATCAGCAGTTTTGCCAGTTCGTAGTGCAGTTTTAACTGATGTTAATGCATTAGAAGAAGCTCTTGTTAATGACTTAATGCTTGAATTTAGTCAGTTAGAAGGTCAATCTATGGCTTTAAATAACGATCAATCTGGTTCATCAACAACTGCTTATGGTGCAACTTCTGGTTTAAGAGGTTTACCAACTTACAATACTGGTTCTACTGCATCATTTGGTTCAAGTGGAACTGCAAGCACTAATGGTATTCATACAATTGCTACAGTAACTCATAGCACAACTGCAATTGATTATGATTCATTAGCAGATATGGCTTCAGCTTTACCAGCTCAATATTGGGCATTACCTACAACTGCTTGGCATATTCATCCATCACTTATTTTAGAATTGCGTGTTCTTAAAGATACAGTTGGTATGCCAGTTTATTTAGAAGTTGGTAATTCAAATGGCGGTGCAGTTGCTAATTTATTTGGTTTCCCTGTGATCCCAAATCCATATTTAGCCGCTCCCGGAACTGGTAACATTTCATGCGTATTAGCAAATTGGGATCGTTTTATGACCATTGGCGATACAGAGGAAATGACATTTAAGATGTTTGAACAAACTCAACCGGGCTTTATAAATATCTATGCCGAAAAGCGTATGGTATCCACAATTCGTGATCCATTTGCTGGCGTATTCTTGAAAGGCGTATAATGACAACTGCTACCACTAGCGATATTCTTGCTTATGGTGGAGTGTTTCTTGCGCCAACAAGAAATCCTTTTAACTATGAGAAAATTGAACAAGTAGGAAGGGATTTATCAACAAGCTGGCTTACATTGACGGAAATCACCAATCAATTAAATTTGTTTGGTGATGACAGTCAAGATTCATATTTAAGTGATCTTGAATTAGCAGTTAGGATGCATATTGAGGATTATTTGGGCTTACCAATATTCCCAATTACATTTCAAACTTATTACGCAACAAGTTCTTTATATGGCAGTCCAATTTGCCTAGATTTACCAGAAGTTTCACAAGGTGCTGGAAATACTGTAGTTAATTCAGTTAGTTTTTTTGATGATGCACAAACGCCTGTTTTAACGCCTGTTAGTTCATCTAATGGCAATTGGTATTACGATCCTACTGGTAATAAAGTTGTTTTAGCAAGTTTACCAACTAACTTTAATCAAAATATGACTGCTCCATTAGTCGTTAATTTTACTGTTAAACCAAGTTTCTTATCTCAATATCCAGTCATTAAACAAGCTGGATTGTTATTATTAACGCATTTATATAACAACAGATCAGAAACAACAGTTGGTAGATTGGCAGAACTTCCTATAGGAATTGATGCTTTATTAAGACCTTACAAACCATTGGTGATGTAAATGGCTATTTCACGCTATGAAAATGTTACTGTTAATACTTTATCATTTACAACAGATGCATTTGGCGAAAGCACAGTTGTAATAACACCTAAATTTACAAGCAGACCTTTAGTTCAAGATGTTAAAAATAGCTTGCAAATTACTGGCGATACTCGTATTTACCAAGACTTAAATAGATTTGTTTTTAACTATACGCCTTATGTGCGAGATATAGTAATTAATTCAAGCGGATATTCAATCACTTGGCGTAACCAAGATTGGCGAATAACTGATGCTATTGAAGCTAATGATAAGATGAGTGTTACTTTCTTATGTTATAGAAACGATCCAACAACAAAGGTTTAATATGGGACAGAATAGTATTGTTCAGTATGCTGAAGCCATACAAACTCAATTATCGAGTATAATAAGTCCTGTTCCTGTGTATTCTAATTTCAACCGAAATTATGCTACACAGTCGAAATTTGTAACATGGCATTTAAGGAATGTTCATCAGCCGGTTTATACTGGTGGCAATCAAAATGTTAAAGGCATTGATAGACCGGTATTCCAGATGAGTGTATTCTCAACTAATATGGGCGATGGAATGACAATAGCTAATACTATTATTCAATCATTACATGGCTATACTGGTCAGTTTGGCGGATCAGGCGGTTTTTGGATTTCAAAAGCCGATGTAATAATGTTGCATCATACATACGATAATACCAATGCGCTCCATTCAGTCATATTGGATTGCACACTAGATATACCAACATAAGATTTTTTAATTTTTTAAAACGGAGTAAATTATTATGGCATTACCTAATAAAGTCTTACCGGGATTTAGCGCAACCCTTTATGCACAACCCGGAGCTACACCAACACCATTAACAGTTGCTAACTTATCTGATGAAACATCAGTTTCAGCTATTGCTATTTCAGCTAACCAAATTCATGTAGAAGCTATCCCTTACTTTGGTCAAGATGATGCTTCAGCTTCATTCGGTGTTGCTGGTGCAAGACAATCAGATATTATCCCAACTCAATCAAAGCCAACATCAATGACTATCATTGCGGCTTGGAATCCATCTGATACTGGTCTTTTATTAATTCGTGGCGATGCTTACAATGGCACAATTGACAGAACATTTGTTATCTCTGCTACTGATGGAACAAACATTGTGAACTATGCTTTCAATGGTCGTGTATCTGAATTTAAGATTGATCCATCACCAACTGCTGAAGCTAAATGTTCATTTACGATTCATCCAAGAGGTAATCAATACGGATGGTCAAATAATACATAATTTATAAAGACAAATAAAATGACAACAACAATAAGATCAAATGATGATTTATTAAGTTATCTAGTAAGCCAAGCCAATTCAGGTCAAAAGAATTGGTTTGGTTTTGCTCAACAAAGATTAACTGGTATTAATTTAGCACATGAAATTGCAAAAAATCATGCTGATAAACTATCGCCTGAAGAAATAGTTGATTATGTTGTCAAGCTAAATAATGCGATATATCAAAAAATAATTAAGGCAGATTAATGTCATCTACAAAGTTTCAAGTTACTGGACTTTCAGAAACTTTAGCAGTATTTGATGAATTAAAAGATCAAATAGGCGATTCAAAAGCTAGAAGCTCTGTTCTTATTCCAGCAACTAAAGAAGCTATGAAACCAGTATTATCAATGGCAAAATCATTAGTGCCTATTGATACTGGTATGCTTGAAAATTCTTTAGGCATAACTGCAAGACGACCAGACGGAAAAGATAAAAGATCAAAATATGTTAGCCCAAAAGATGCGGTTATTGCATTGGTTCAAACTAAATCAATACCAAAAAATTTAAAAACAAAAGCATCTGAATTTGTTAAAAACATTTCAGATAAGCACCAAAGAAAAATGGCTACAAAAGAGTTTTACGAATCACAAGGCATATTCTATGATGCCAGAGCTATTGCAATGGAATTTGGAACGGCTACAGTTAGTCCACATCCATTTATGAGAGTTTCATTGGAAAGCCAAGCTCAACAAGTTTCAGAATCATTGGGCAGAATATTAGCTCAAAGAATAGAAAGTTATAAAGCAAAAAATCTATAATATTATAAGGAAAAAATATGAGTAAATTAGCAAGTGCTTTAGGTAGCAAATACGAACAAAATAAATTATCTATTTTAACTAGATCATTTGAATTAGGAAATCATACATTTAAAGTTAGAGTTCCTAGTGTTGGTGAAATTGAAGAAATTTATAATTATTTTAAAAATCCTGATGAAGCGGTTACGGAACAAATTTATCAAGAGCTTATTGCTAATTTAGTTATTGATCCAGAAGATAAAGTTGAAAAGACAGATAACGATACAATCGTTGAAGGCAGATCAATGCGAGAAGCCGCTAAAAATAAAAACATTATGCAATATAGAATTGTAAGATATATTCAAATGTTAGTGCCAGAAACAGGCAGTTTAGATGATCTTACTTATGCAGATGTTGAATCTGAATTTCCATTAGCTATTCAACTTACTTTAATTGACAAGATTAACGAAGTTATTTCGCCTGATTATAAAGATATTAAGTCAAAGTAACCGGCTCATTAAGAACGCAAGTTCGCTCCGCAATGATTTTTAATGGGCATACACCACAAGACATAAGCGCAATAGATGAAGCTACAATGAACGAGATAATCGTTATGTATGCTGATGGTGTTATAGGTAATAACGGAGTAATAAGAACACTAGGAAGTCTTACTGCTGGGGTATTTAATTATATGCGGTCAAACAATGCACCGCCTTATAGCTTAAAATCCATTATAGATACTATATATCCTTATATATATCGTGAACCAGAAGTTGATCCAAGCGATGCCTTGTTAGTCTTTATGAGCCAATCACCTAACTTTAGTATGGACAAGTTTAAAAGGTAAATCATGGCAATTATTTCAAGATTATCGGTTTTATTAGGATTAGATGCTGGTGAGTTTAATTCTAATTTAGGTAAAGCCCAAGAAGGTCTTAAAGGGTTTAATGCATCCGCATTAATTACAGAAGCCGCTATTGCTGGTCTTGGAGCGGCATTTTTTGAATTTTCCAAAAGTGCAATTGAATTTGCAGATCAAATGGCGCAAGTTGCCAAAACCAATGATGTTGCAGTTCACACAGTATTAGCTCTTAATGAAGCATTTATGCTTAATGGCGGATCATCAGAATCAGCCGGCAAAGCTATGTCTGCTTTTAGTAAAACTGTTGAACAGGCTTATCAAGGCAATGATAAATTAAGAAAATTATTTAATGATATTGGCGTTTCAGACAAGATGCTTGCTGAAATGGATACTCCAAAAATCCTTGAGCAAGTTCTTAAAGGATTACAAAACACAGAACCAGCTTTAAAACGCAATGGCGAAGCTATGCAATTCTTTGCTAGAGCAGTTCGTGGTATTGATATTAAAGGCGTTGCTAAAGATTACGAAGAATTTAAAAACAAATTTACTGGTTCAGATGAAGCATTTTTAAAAGTTAAAGTTGGTGTTGATGCTTTATCTCAATCTTGGACTGATCTTAAAACTGTATTTATTACAGACTTTGGTCCAGCGATTGAAAAAGCACTTCACGCTATGGCTGAACTTGTATTTATCATTTCAGATGGTATTGATGCAACTAAAGCATTATTAAGTGGCAGTCTTAAAGACTTTAATAAAGTTTATGAAGAACGAGATAAATGGGAAGTTAAATATAAAGAGCATTTAAAAGAAGAAGCTGATCTAGCTAAAAAAGTAACTAGCGCACAAAATCCCGGTGGCAATTTACCATTAAGCGAACAACAACAAAAATCAACTGAAGAATTACAAAAGCAAGTATTAGCTTGGCAAGAGCAAATTAGAGATATAGGTTTAGTTAGGTCTGAAGCTCAAAAATTAGCCGCTCAAGAACAAGAAGGTGGAAAATATGCTAAAGCATCTACTGATGAAAAAATAAAAGCATTGCAAGTAGCAATGGCTTTAGATAAAGCTCGCCAAGATCAATATGTTAAAGATCAATCAAAAATTATTGATTTAGATATTGTTAGATTACAATTAGAGGAAAGAATAGCTGGTAATGGAACTTTAGATACAAAATATAAATTAGAACAATTTGATGCTCAAGCAAAATTAAATGCAGAACTTCAAAAAGGATTAATTACTCAAGAACAATATACTGAATTATTACATAAAAACTTTGATTTAATTGATCAACAAAAAGAAACATTAGCGGCACAACAAACATTTAGTGCCGGATGGAATAAGGCTTATAACGATTTTATCGAACAATCTAAAAATGCGGCGGCTTTAGGTAAAGAAGCATTTGATAGTTTAATGAGTAATATGAATAGTGCTTTAGATAATTTTGTTAAAACAGGCAAATTACATTTTAAAGATTTAGTGGCTTCTATTATTGAAGGTCTTATTAAAATTCAATTACAAGCTCAATTATCTGGTTTATTTAATATGCTAGGAAATTCTTTAGGATTTGGTAGTTCAAGTTCTAGCGGATTTTCTGGTGGAATTACTAATTTAGCTCAATTTATGCCAAAAGCAGATGGTGGTCCTATATCTGCTGGATCGCCTTATCTTGTTGGTGAGAATGGTCCAGAGCTTATGATTCCCGGTCAATCAGGTGCAATTATTCCAAACAACTCTTTAAGTGCATCTATGGGAAATCAAGCTCAAATCGTTTATAATGGTCCATATATTGCCAATATGAGTGCTATAGATACACAAAGCTCTGTTCAATTCTTGGCTAAAAACAAGACTGCGGTTTGGGCGGCAAATCAATCTGCTCAACAATCATTACCAGCTACGAGATAATAAATGGCAACCATTAATCAAATATTAGCAATAGCAGAGCAAGTAACTATTAATGATCAAAAGTTTGTTGGTCAAGTTATTAGCCGCAATCAAAGAATATCCACTTCTGAAATTCTCACAGTTCAACCATTTGCTTTTGATATGAAGCCAATGAATTATTTGCTTTATAGTCAAAATAGAGCTTTATTATCAGCTTTACGAGTAGCGGATCGTGCTACAGAACAATATCTTAATTTTGGCACAACAGGCTGGCTTAATTATATTGCCTATCAAGGTGATCTTACACCAACTCAAATTGCTGATGCTCAATGGCAAACATCTTCTGCTAATAAAAATCTTATATTAGGTAACTTTGATTCTGGTATATCTTCAACTGCTTATGTAGTTCGCACAGGCGATTTTTGTCAAGTTGGTCGTTATGCTTATATTGCAACGGCAGATGTATTAAGAGGTTCTGGATCAACTGTAACCATACCAGTTCATAGAAACTTAATTACGGCTCTTATAAGCCCTGTAAATGCAGTTATAGGTCAATATGGCACAACTGTTTCATTAGGTGGTTCAACATTTACTGGAATTACATTTCCAATTATTTTGCAACAATATCCGACATATACATTAATTCCAATGACTAATGATTCGTTCATTGCTTGGACTTCTACATTTAAGGCATTTGAAGCAGTATTATGAACAACATAACACCAGTCCAAAATACCGATAATATAAGAATGGCAGATTTTGTGAGGGTTACTACACCTTCAGCCACTTATCGTTTTGCGACAACTCCCTATGTTATTACAGTTCCAGCCGTAGATTCTCAACCATTTGATGCATTAGGCACATTAGTATCTATTGGCGATGCTCAAAGAGATATTAAATCAACTGCAAATCAAACATCTATTACTTTAGTGGGATTAGATACTGCATTATTGGGATGGGTATTATCTCAACAAGGTAAAGGTTCTATGATTGAAATGTGGCATGGATTTTTTAACCCAGATGGAACTTTAATTACTTCTGGCGGAGCTGGCGGTCTTTATAAATTTTTTACTGGATACATAAGCAATTATCAAATTGGTGAACAATGGAATGAAACAACTCGTTCATATATTGGAACAATAACTGCTATTGCGGCTAATACACAAACTATTTTAACTAATCGTTTATCTGGTCGATATACAAATGATAATGCATGGCAATATTGGAATCCCGGCGATAGCTCTATGAATAGAGTTGCATTTATTCAAACTATTAATTACGCATTTGGATCAACCACACAAAATAATACTCAATGATTCGATTTGCTAATAAATACGACAATGAAAAGATAATAGAATTAATAAAAGAATTTGCTAGTAAAATAGACACACCATTAGCCAGCAATCCTTTAACATGGTCAAAAACACATTGTGAATCTATATTGACTATGCTTTATGCTGGATTAGGTTTTGTATTAATTGATGATGAACAAACAGGAATATTAGTAGCAGTTAAATCTAAATATTTTTGGAATAATAATATTATTCAATTGCAAGAAGTTTTACTTACAGGCAAAACAAATATAGTAATCGCAAGATTAATTAAAGAATATATCAAAGTTAGTAAAGATATGCTTAATAAAGGTGAAATAAATCAAGCAGTTATAGCATCTTTTGTAGGCATAGATTTATCTAAATTTGGTTTAAAACAATTAGAAAGTAAATGGGAAATTAAATGAGCTTTGCAATTATTCCAATTTTAGCAGATATAGGAATTACAGGACTTGCCGCAGATGTTATTTCATTTGCGATAAGCATGGTTGCATCTACAATTATTTCATCTCTTTTTGCTCCCAAACAACCCGGACTTCCTAACCTTCCAAATCCCGGCAATCCACAACAAGTTCCGCCATCTGGCAATAATCTTTTACCAATTCTTTATGGTGAAGCGTATGTAGGTGGCATTATTACTGATTTATCTATTACATCTGATAATCAAGATATTTATTGGGTAATTGCTTTATCTGAAGTTACTAATACTGAAACTGGTGGAACACCAGATACCATAACTTTTGGTAATATTTATTGGGGCGGTAGAAAAGTTATATTTAATGGATCATCAACACCAACTATTACTTTAATTGGTTCAGTAACCGCTTGGTCATCATCCACACCAAATCAAATAACAATGTCAAGCTCAATTGCGACATCATTACAAATTGGTGATGAATTGCAATTTGGACCAGATACATCTTATACTCGATATACTATTGGACAAATTAATCAAATTGACGCTACAAATTATTTAATTATATTTACTGCTTCATTAGTTGGTGTATCAACAGGATCAACTGTTTATCAATATTATTTTGCATCAGATACTAATTCATCTCAAGTAACAGGATTATTGGATGAATCAACTGGTAATGTTCAAGATGTTACTGGTTATATGGACATTTATCTTTACAAAAATGGATCAAATCAACCAGTAAATACTACTCAATCTGCAATTTCTGTTATGCAGTCATCTGGTCTTGTATATACATGGGATTCAAGTAAATTAATGAGTAATTGTGCATTTGCAATTGTTCATCTTAAATATAACTCAAGTTTAAATTTAACCGGTTTAGCACAAACAAGATTTCAGATTATTAATTCAAGATCATCACCGGGTGATTGTTTCCTAGATTTTTTAACAAGCACTCGTTATGGTGCGGCAGTTCCAGTTGCTCAAATTGATACAAATTCATTAATTGCTTTAAATACTTATTCTAATGGTGTATTTACATTTACTGGATTTGATAGCGTTATTTATACACAATCAAGATTTCAATTTAATGGAACATTAGATTCAACTGTTAAAGTTCTGGATAATCTTCAAAACATGGCTTCATGTTGTGATTGTTTAGTTAAATACAATGAAATTTTAGGTCTTTGGGGTGTTGTAGTTCAAACACCAGTTTATATACCAGTTATGGATATTAATAATAGCAATATTATTTCATCTATTAGTGTTACACCAATTGATCTTACTAATACATTTAATGTAGCTCAATGCCAATATCCAGATGGATCAAATCAAAATTCATTTGCATCAGTTACATTTAATTTAGCAATTATTGATCCTAGTTTATTATTTCCAAACGAGCCAGTTAATCAACAAACAATTAATCTTTATTTAACTAATAATAATGTAACTGTTCAATACCTTGCTAATCGTTTTTTAAAATCATGTCGTGAAGATTTGCAAGTTCAGCTTGATCTTAATTATGTAGGTATTCAATTAGAAGCTGGAGATATAGTAACTGTTACTAATGTTAATTATGGATGGGCGGCTAAATTATTTAGAATATCTAAAGTTATTGAAAAATTTGGCGCAAATGGACAAGTAACTGCAACTTTAACTTTAATGGAATATAATCCAGCAGTTTATGATGATGTAAATATTACTCAATTTACACCAGCTCCAAATTCTGGTCTTGGTAATCCATCTTCATTTAGTGCATTATCAGCACCAACAATTGTTTCATCTCAACCAACTGCGGTTAATCCTTCATTTGGTGTAAGCGTTACAACACCAACAACAGGCATTGTTCAATATGCTGAAATATGGTATTCAGCTTATTCAACGCCTACTGCAAGTCAATATATATTTGCTGGCACAACTTCTATTCAACCGGCTGGAAATCCATTTACCGCTGGAGCGGCAATTCCTACAGTTACATTGACTGGTATTCCTTCTGGTAATTGGTATTTCTTTAGCAGAATGGTAAATAGTCTTGCCAAGAGTGCATATAGTCCAGCTTCAACTGTATTTAATTGGCGACCAACTACATTTCAATATACTCAAAAATATTTATCTGTAGCCTATGCTGATGATACATCTGGAACTAATTTTAGCTTACATCCAGTAGGCAGACTTTATTATGGACTTGCTAATCAAGCAACAAATGTTCCTAGCACAACGCCATCTGATTACACTTGGTATTTAGCTAATCCTACTTTTGGAACTGGAACAGGCGGATTACCACTTAAATATTTAGCTTATATTAATCGAACAGGAAGATTATTTAGTTTTGCAACTGATTCTGCTGGTTATGCGGCTGGAACTGCTCAATTTGTGCCTACTACATCAAGTCTTTATGATTTTACATTATGGTCTGCATTACCTGATGGAACAAATATTATTGACTTGGATCAAAGAACAGGACAAACGATTGCCACAGGCACAACATCTACTGGTGCGGGTGAAGTATCTGTTATTAATACTACCGATGGTCAAGTAGTTGCGGCACTTCAACAATTCCTAGATTTTGGTGGACCATCAACATTTACTGCTTCAACAGTTGCATCTTTAACTATTGATATTTATGGTCGAGTTGTAGGATTTACTCAAATTGATGAATTTTTTATGACTATAAGTCAATTTGTGGCTACTGCAAGTCAAACTGTTTTTTCAGTAACAAGAGATTCAACTTATATTCAAGGTCAATGTTTAGTATTTGAAAATGGTATTTTATTACAAGAATCTGATTATACAGATACAGGCGGATCAACAGGAACAGTTACTTTATCCACAGGAGCAACTTTAGGCGATAATATTACTATTATTTCAATGAGAGCTATATCAAGTGCAATATTTTATGATAATACTCATATTACTGTAGGATCAATTGCTTCTAATGTAGTTACTTGGAATATTGCTTCAATGCCTTATAACGCTATTAATATTGGCGATCAATTAGCATTTGCTAATACAGGAAGCCCAACCCTTTATACAGTTACAGGCGTTAATTATACAACTGCTCAAATAACATTTAGTTCTGCGGTAACTGGTGTTTCTGCTGGTGCGCCAATTTATACTTATAGAGCCGCATCATCAAGCTATCCAGTATTTACTCGATATAGTCAAACAGTAACCAATGCATCATCCTATACGCCTACTTTATGGAACTTTGATTCTGGCTATGAATTACCATTTATTAATGGTTCAGCTATGAACGCTTATGATTATAATTTAGCTGGCAATACTTATTATTCAACACCTGATCTTATGAATGGAACTTTAGATATTATTCAATTTACTGGAAATAATGTAACTACACCTACAGGAAACTATACAAATGTGGTAGCATATACAGTTATAGGACAATTGAGTTATACATTTACATCAATTGCCAACGCATTTAATTTATTTATGAATGGTGCTTTATTGGTAAATGGAACTGATTATACTTCTACCACAAGTAACTATAATCTAACCAATTATCCAACTAATAACACAACAGTTTTACAACAACAAACATTTGCTCGCTATGGAGCGGCATAAGGGGAAAAAATGTCAAATGCATTTAATTTAAGTCAATTAGCAAATAATGTTAATACATCAGGGCAAGTTGCTAATACTGGACTTCAAAATAATTCGGTTACAGTTTCGGCTGGAACAGGATTATCTGGTGGTGGTGCAGTAGCATTAGGTGGCACAACTACATTAACTAATGCTGGTGTAACTTCAATTGCGGCAGGCACAGGCATTTCAGTATCAGGTTCAACTGGCGCAGTTACAGTTTCAGCATCAAGTAGTGGCGGTGGTCAGGTTAAATCCCAATTATTTACTGCACCCGGAACATTTACTACTCCAGCTAACTGCACATCAGTAAAAGTTTTAGTTGTTGGCGGTGGCGGTTCAGGAACGAATTCTGGTGCTGGTGGTCAGCCTTCAGGTGGTTCATCATCATTTAGCACATTAGTTTCTGCAACAGGTGGTAGTGGTGGTCCGGGTAGTCCGGGTAATAGTCAAGGCTCTAACGGATCAGGAACAGTTTCAACAGGAACTGCATTATTTACAGGAACTGCGGGTAGCCTTTCTTTTAGTCAAAAATCATTTATGCAAGGAGTTTTTGTTGGTGGAGTGGCTTCTCAAAATAGTCCTGGTCCACAACCGGGCATAGCTTATACAATAGGTGGCGGACAAGCCGCTGGTGGTGGTGGTTGCCCCCAAACTAATCTTACTCCTACTACAACCGGAAGTGCAGGTGGCGCAGGTGGAATGGCTTTAGCAATATGTCCGGTTACCGCATCAACTGGTTATCCAATAACTGTTGGATCAGGCGGACCTTCACCTTTTGCTACCGCTGGTTATAGTGGTGCAGTTTATTTAGAATATATTGGATAATAAAGGAAAATAAATATGTCAAAAAATGCTTTAATAAGCCCAAATGAAATTTCTATTAAATATATTTCAGGATGGACAACAGATACTCCATCTCAACCTATTTATACACAAATAGAAAATTCATGTAGGGTTGCTCAAGTTGAACCTAATGGTGAAACTTTTGAAGTTGCATTACCTTTATTTTGGACACCATGTGCTGATGATGTAGTTGCAGATTTTTTTTATTATAATACAAATGATAAAGAAATTTACCCTGTGCCATCACCCGCACCATATCCCAATGTATAATTTTTAAAAAAAGGATAATATATGACAATACAAGAATTTAAAGATAATGGATATGTTCATCTTAAAAATGTATTAGATGAACAATCATGTAAAAATTTAACTCAATATTTAAAAGATTTAGTTAATAAACAACAAACAATTAATGATCCGCAATGCCCGCTTTCTGAAGCGGTGCATGGTGCGGAACAGTTTGATTTACTTCTTGAAGCATTAGTTCCTTATTTTGAAGAAAAATCAGGACTTAAACTTTATCCTACTTATTCTTATGCGCGACTTTATAATAAACAAGGTGAGGAATTAAAAAATCATAGAGATAGACCTGCTTGTGAAATATCAGCAACACTTACATTAGGCTTTGAAGGCGATGTATGGTCTATTTATATGGGCGATAATGAAGACAAATCTAATAGCACAAAAATTGATATGGCTATTGGTGATGCAGTTATTTATAAAGGTTGTGATAAATATCATTGGCGAGAACCTTATTTTGAAGGTCAATGGCAAGCTCAAGTATTTCTTCATTATGTTGATGCTAATGGTCATTATGCTGAATGGAAATATGATAAAAGAAAGTCATTAAATATTAATAATCCAACTCAAAAAATACAATCAGAAATGGATTTAGATATTGCTTATACCATTCCAAATAGTTTATCTGCTGGATTTTGTGATAAACTTATTGAGGAATATACAAAAGATGAATTTGAGAAAGTTCAACCTTTTATTGGCAATGGAAATGATCCTGAAAAAAATATTAATCTTGATATTAGAAATGTATTAAGATTGCCACTTCCAATGAATCAAGGTGTTGGAGCAACTCTTACTTCAATTGGATTAAATCTTAATTACGAAAAATGGAAATTTAATATTACTCATTCAAATCAAGCTGAATTTTTAATGTATGATGTAAATGGAAAATATGAAGCTCATGTTGATACATTTCACCAACATAGTAATGAAACAAGAAAACTTACTGCATTAGCTATTCTTAATGATGATTTTGAAGGTGGTAAATTTTTTATTCAAAATGGACATGAAAAAATATACCCAAAGCAAAATAAAGGTGATGTTATAGTATTTCCATCATTTATGGTTCATGGAGTAGAACCTGTAACAAAAGGACAAAGATTTACAGTAGTTACATGGTTAGTTGGTCCATATTTTAAATAATAGTTATCTTATATATACTTTGTCAATTTAATATAAATTAAAAATATGAATGAATTATTTATCAATGAATCATTTATAAAAAATTTATCTATTTGTGATGATTTAATAGATTATTATAAAAATTCAAATAAAAAAACAAAAGGTGCTATATCATATTTAAAATCAACTAAAATTGATGAAAATTGTAAAAAATCAACAGATGTTGTTATTGATTATGAAAATGCAATTAAATCAGATGTTATTAAAAATTATCTTATTGAATTGCAAAATATATTAAATTTATATATTGATAAATATAAATTTAGTAAAAATAATTCTTCTTTTGCTTTAAAAGAAAATTTTAATATTCAACATTATAAACCTAATGAAGGATTTTTTTCTTGGCATTGTGAAAGAGGTTGTTCTAATGAGCCATATTCATCAAGACATTTAGTTTGGATGACATATCTTAATGATGTTGAAGATGCCGGTGAAACAGAATTTTATTATCAAAAACTTAAAATAAAACCTGAAAAAGGAAAAACTGTTATATTTCCTGCTGATTGGACACATACTCACAGGGGCATTGTTTCAAAAACTCAAGAAAAATATATAATAACCGGATGGTTTAATTATATAAATGAGGTATAATAATTAAAAAATAAGATAAGACCATTCCGAGTTCTGTAAGCATATAGGCTCGATTATTACCTAGTGAGGAAAAAATGGCTATCTTTAATAAAAATACCCTACAACAAGTGTCGGGCTTTGATAATGAAATCATTGCTGGCGAACTTGTTTATAACCAAAAAACTTTTTGGAATTTAGCATTTGCAACTGCTGGAACTCCAGTTGATTTAACTGGCGTAACTATAGATGCACAAATTGTAAGACGAGCAGTAACTAACATTCAAGATACTCGTTATGGTCTTACATTTGATATTGCAGATTATTCCGATCCACAACCTAGCCCAGTTTCACTTACAATTACAAACCGAAATAATGCGGCTGGAACATTTACATTAGTCATTGATGAATCAGCTTGGGATGTTATTTCAAGCGATCCAGAACTTGATATTAATGCTCAAGACTGCGTAGGATTTTCTGGTCGAATTAAAATTAGCTTTCCAGCAACTGGATCAAATCCAGCACAAGATTCAATTATCTTTTTACTATTCTTGGTTCGTTCTGATGGCGTGGTAAATTAATCATGGCTACATTGTCGATTACACAAGGTGCTACGACAGACATAGCCGTAACTGTCAATCAAACTTCAGTTGATGTTGTTCAAGGCAATAATATTAATGTTGAAGTTATCCCCAATCAAACTTTAGATGTAACTCTTGATCGTGGCTTATATGGTCCATCAGGATTTTCTGGCTATTCAGGCTATAGCGGTTATTCAGGTTTTGGCTTTTCTGGTTATAGCGGTCAATCAGGATATTCTGGATACTCTGGCTACTCTGGAAGTGGCGTTAGCGGATACTCTGGATATAGCGGTTCTGGTGTAAGTGGCTATTCTGGCTATTCTGGCATAAGCGGATATTCTGGCGCACAAGGCACATCTGGCTTTAGCGGCATATCAGGCTTTAGTGGCATATCTGGATATTCAGGAATTAGCGGATATAGCGGATTTTCAGGAATAAGTGGCTATTCAGGATATAGCGGTTCAGGCGTATCTGGTTATAGTGGCTTTTCTGGAATTTCAGGTTATTCTGGTGATAGCGGCATATCTGGCTTTAGCGGTATTTCAGGATTTAGCGGTATTTCAGGATTTAGTGGTGATAGTGGCATAAGTGGTTGGTCTGGTATATCAGGATTTTCAGGATATAGTGGTATTTCAGGTTGGTCAGGATTTTCTGGTGAATCTGGTTACTCTGGTTTTTCAGGAATTTCAGGATTTTCTGGTGATTCAGGAATATCTGGTTGGTCAGGCATTAGCGGATATAGCGGATATAGCGGTGATAGCGGAATATCTGGCTATTCTGGTTTTTCTGGCTTTAGTGGTCAGCAAGGCACATCAATTAATATTATTGGCACAGTTGCAACTCCAGCAGATTTACCATCAACAGGAAGTCAAAATGATGCATACATAGTTTCATCTAATGGTGATCTTTATGTATGGGAAGGTTCATCTTGGGTTAATGTAGGTCAAATTGTAGGACCATCAGGTGCAAGTGGTTTATCAGGTTTTAGCGGGTATTCAGGCATATCTGGATTTAGTGGATTTAGTGGCATATCTGGTTATAGTGGTATTGATGGTCAATCAGGCTTTAGTGGAATTAGTGGTTTTTCTGGAATATCTGGATATAGTGGATATTCAGGCATTAGTGGCTTTTCTGGTGATTCAGGTATAAGTGGTTATAGCGGATATTCAGGCGCAATAGGCGCATCTGGTATTAGTGGATTTTCAGGATGGAGTGGTTATAGTGGACAAGTTGGCGCATCAGGCATTAGTGGCTATTCTGGTTATAGTGGCACAAACGGCACAAATGGTGCAAGCGGAATATCAGGATATAGTGGCTATTCAGGAAGTGGCGTATCTGGCTACTCTGGATATTCAGGCTTTTCAGGAAGTGGCATAAGCGGATATTCAGGTTACTCTGGATTTTCTGGTAGCGGCATATCAGGATATAGTGGCTATTCAGGAATCAATGGTGCATCAGGTTATAGCGGTATAAGCGGATATAGTGGATTTTCTGGTAGCGGAGTTTCTGGCTATTCTGGTTACTCTGGCTTTTCAGGTTCAGGCATAAGTGGATACTCTGGTTATTCCGGTTCAGGTATATCTGGCTATAGTGGCTTTAGTGGAATTAGTGGTTATAGCGGATTTTCTGGTTCTGGTATAAGCGGTTATTCTGGTTACTCTGGTTCTGGTATTTCAGGCTATTCTGGTTACTCCGGTTCTGGCACATCTGGTTATAGCGGTTATAGTGGCGCACAAGGCACATCAGGTTATTCAGGATATTCTGGTGCAACTGGAGCTACTGGAGCTGGTGGAGCTTTAGGTTATTATGGTTCATTTTATGACACAACTAATCAAACTGCATCAAGCACAACAGTTGCTTATGTAGTCAATATTGGATCAACATTTGAAGATAATGGCGTATCAATCACTTCAGGCAATAGAATTACTTTTGCTTATGCTGGAACATATAATATTCAATATTCAATTCAATTTGCTAATAGTGATGCTAATGGCGATAATGTTGATGTATGGTTAAGAAAAAATGGATCAGATGTTGCTGATAGTAATTCAATATATAATGTGCCGGGAACTTCACATGGTGGTTCTGGAGCTTTAATTGCCGCAGTAAATTATGTATTAACAGTTGCGGCTGGTGATTATTTACAATTAGCTTATGCAGTATCTTCAACAACAATATCAATTGCTACAACTTCAGCACAAACAGGACCAACTGTTCCTGTAACTCCGGGTGTTATTGTTACTGCTTCTCAAGTCATGTATGGTCAATCAGGATATAGTGGATATTCTGGTTATTCAGGTATATCAGGCTATTCTGGCATATCAGGTTATAGTGGCTCTGGCATTAGCGGTTATTCTGGATATAGCGGATCAGGCGTATCAGGATATTCTGGTTATTCCGGTGCGGTAGGTGCATCTGGAATATCTGGATATAGCGGATATTCTGGCGCAGTAGGAACATCAGGTTATTCTGGATATAGTGGAAGTGGTATTAGTGGTTATTCAGGTTACTCTGGTTCAGGAATTAGCGGATATAGTGGTTACTCTGGTGCAGTAGGAACATCCGGTTATAGTGGCTATTCAGGAATTTCAGGCACGAATGGCACAAATGGCGCATCAGGTATATCTGGTTATTCTGGTTATTCCGGCTCTGGTATAAGTGGATATTCAGGCTATTCAGGATCAGGAATTTCAGGCTATTCTGGATACTCTGGTTATAGTGGAACTGCGGCTAAAGTAATGACTTATGATTCATTTACTTCAACTGCTTCTCAAACAACATTTTCAACATCTTTAAGTTATACTTCTGGTAATATAGAAGTATTTTTACAAGGTGTAAGAATGTTAAATGGAACTGATGTTACAGTTACATCAGGAACTTCAATTGTATTTGCAGTTGCATTATCGGCTGGACAATCAGTAACGGCAGTATATCCACATTAATAAAGGATAAGAATGGATAAGAAAAGATTAGAGTTGGCTTATGCTAAAGAGCATGATCCAAACCATTATAGATATTTACTTACTAATAATTATGAGCGAGCAGTTTTTCTAAAAGGCGATCCAGTCTTTCCTAGAGAAACTTCTCGTTATCTTTGGGCTAATCGAAATCTATTAGGTAAAAAAATTCTTGAAATTGGATGTTCCAATGGTTATGGCGTTCAATTCTTACCAAATGATATTGAATATTTAGGGTTGGACTACGATCCTATAATAATTAATGTCGCAAACGAACAGGAATGGGGTTTAAACGCATCTTTTGTTCAATCTGATATAAATACCTATCCTTTAGATCAATACGACACTATTATTGCTTTTGAGTTTATAGAACATATAGATAATGGTCTTGAAATAGCTCAAAAATTAAAACAACATTGCAAACGATTACTTCTCACAACTCCATATAATGAACCCAAAGGCTTTTGGGGTGAACATCATAAACTTCATGGCTTATCCGAAATAAACTTTCCCGGATTTAAATTTGAATACATTGATGAGGGTGGTTTTATATCAAAAACTCCAGCTTCAATTAATGAAGGTAATAGATTTAACCTTATGATTATGAGGTGGGATAATGAGTAGCATTTTATGTTCAATATCAACTCGTGGTCGTTATCATACGACTTTGCCAGTAGTCCTAGAAGCAATCATAAATCAAACCAAAAAACCAGACAAACTTATTATCTTTGATGACAATGATCAAACAGAAGATATGCGAGAAGTCTTATTCTATAAATACTATTTCCAAAGATTAGATATAAAAGGCATTAAATGGGAATGGCAATTTGCGGCTAAAAAAGGTCAGCACCATAACCATCAAATAGCTAATATGATGGGCTATGATTTTGTATGGCGTGTAGATGATGATGCGATTCCAGAACCTAATGTTTTAGAAACACTATTGTCATATATGAATGATAATGTAGGTGCAGTTGGTGGTGAAATATTAACGCCGCCACATAACCCAATGACTATGTTATCAACTGGCAAAATAGAAGATATTGATAAAGAGCCAAACATTCAATGGACTACGATTAAAGATGTTAAAGAAGTTGAGCATTTACATTGTTCTTTTTTATATAGAGCTGGTATTCATGATTACAATTTAGGACTATCCAGAGTTGCACATAGAGAAGAAACTTTATTTACTTATGGGTTATTTAGAAAAGGCTATAAACTTTTAGTTGTGCCTAATGCAACAATTTGGCATCTTAAAAATCCTGATGGTGGAATAAGAGCCGAATCAAATACACAACTTTATGAACATGATGAGATGATATTTAGAAACATATTGAATTATAAAGATAAAAAAATTGTGGTTCTTGAAGGTGGCATGGGCGATCATATTGTATTTAGTCATGTAATCCAAGACATTACAAATGCAGAAGTCTTTACTTGCTTTCCAGATATTGTTCCGGGCAGATCAATTTCAGAAGCTAAATCATTGTTTGGCGATATAAGTCAATACAATATTTATAAAAAAATGTGCGATTGGAAGTGGACTGATAGCCTAGAAAATGCTTATAGAAAGTTATATATATGATAATAATTTCGCCATTTGCACAAAAATTACATAACGGAAAAGTCAATCCAAAAAATTACGGATACTGGAATGATCTTATCCCATTGATTAAAGAAGATATTGTTCAGGTAGGTATTAATGGTGAGAACGCATTAGTTCAAGACTTTAGAAAAAATTTATCATTAAGTGAGTTGAAAAAATTAATATCTGAATGTAGAATCTGGATTGGATGCGATAGTTTTTTCCAGCATCTTGCATGGGATCAAAAAAAACAAGGCATTGTATTATGGTCAGTTTCCGATCCATTAATATTTGGACATCCAGAAAATATTAATTTGCTAAAAGATAGAAAGAATTTAGCCGAAAACCAATTTTTATGGTGGGATTATGTTGAATATGATGCAACTAAATTTGTTACTCCTGATGAAGTAATAAAATGGCTATAACCCATGAAGAAATATTCTCTTTTCTACAAAATAAAACAATCAAAAGCGTTTCAACCGATCCTGATGATAGCGACAGTAATTTGGTTATTTTACTATCTGATGGTTCTATGTTGTATATATACTCTGATAACCCTTTTTATATTGGCATTGCGCCTAATATTATTAATTAGTAGAAAGTTCAAAGATGTTAAAAGCAATAAACGAATTTAATGAGCATACAAAATATATGCTGGACTGGGCTTCATTCGCTACAGTTATCGGCACTCTGGCAAAAATACTTCCATCCATTGCCGCCTTGTTTTCAGTTATATATTATCTTTTAAAAATTTACGACTGGTTTAAAAATAAAAAATAATTTTAAAATGCCAGTAAAAGATAAAAAGAAAAGAAATGATTATTTAAGAGATTGGAAAGCTAACAATCGAGAAAAAGATATTTTTCAATTGGCAAAGCATAGAGCAAAAGCAAAAGGCATTGAATTTAATATAGAGTTGTCAGATATAGTCATTCCTGAAATATGCCCAGTTCTGGGTATTCCTTTAAAAACTACCATAGATGGAAATAGAGATTTAAGCCCTAGTCTTGATCGAATAGATAATACAAAAGGCTACATTAAGGGTAATATTCAAATTATGTCTTTTAAAGCTAATAATATGAAATGCACCGCTAACAAAGATGAATTAATTAAATTTGCTGAATGGGTAAAGGAAAATTATGGCAAGTAAATATAATGAAGCTGGTAAGGGTTCGACTAACAAGCTCAAACAAAAGAAACTTTATGATGAGAATTATGAACGAATCTGGGGCAATAAAAATAATAAATTATATGAAGATAGATATTATGATTCGGATGATGAATCTAATAGTTGGAATGAAGATAGAATTGACATCATTGGTCAGAATGGATCGACTGGTGAGCATTATATTAAATAATGTAAAGTATATTTTACATCCGTTTTCACTCAAGTCATTGATTTATATATAAAGAATGAAAACAATTTGCATGAAACTTTAATAATTAAATCAAAAAAAGTGATATATATTACACAAAAAAAGGGAGCAATTAAGCTCCCCTTTATCCTACATAAACAAGTTCCAAATTTGATAGTTATTTTATGTTGGTGTGAAAACTACAAAAATCCCAACTTACTATATCCTTTGATGGTAGTTTAACAAACTAGTTTACTTGTTCATTATATACATTGTTACTTCAAAACCAAATCTCATTTCAGTTGCTGATGGAGTTGTCCACATAGTTATATTTCCTTAAAATATATACATAACATTATGTATATGTATGTATTTTGTCATTTTGTAAACATATTAACATCAGTAAAATCATTAAAATGGGATTGAATCACCAGCTCCAGAACTATGATCTGTTCCAGCTCCATTTTTAGGTGGTAATGGATCACGCATTTGAATCCAGCCATCAAAATTAACTGGGAGTTGTTCAATTAACAAAGCAGTTCCGCCAGACTTATTAGTCATAGCTACACCAACTTTTGTCCATCTTGCTTTTGTTTCACCATCTTTTTGATACTCGCCAGATTTAGCGATTAAATCATGTGTTATTGCCATTTGTTAGTTCCTTTAGTTGAGTTAATATCATATCAATTTCGCTATTAAATGCGATCACCGCACTTTCAGCTTTTTGTTTCCAATCTTGATCAACCAAGATTCGTGTTGCAAACATCTTTAAATGATCCGGCATTTCAGGATCAAATGACACTAGATCACACCATTGGCGTTGAGTGCATACCAACTGCCATTGGACTTGATCGTAATAAGTTTTAATTAAATCTTTACCATTTTCGAGAAGATGCCCTAAATGATTTTCTGGGCTTGGACATTTAATTTCAAGTAAACCATCAGTTCCAACAAGACCATCTGGACTACAACCAGCCATAGGAATTGTGGGATGATCTACAAAAGCTAATTGTTCTACCATTACTTGATATTTATGCTCATAGAAAGCCCTTGCAAGCGGTTCTAACTCAAGACCACGAGCCATTAATGGTGTTTTATAGGATTGGATGCGTTTGCCTGTTAAACGCTCTCGTATGAGTTCATTCTTATATTTTTTACGAGTTAATGATTCATTACCTGATCGACCTTCAGTTAAAATATCACCTACTCTGGATGCGGTAACTTTTCCTAATCTTAATAAAAGAAACCAAGCATCTGAACCTTGCTCGATATTATTTACTTCTGTGTTTAAGTTTGACATATCCTAGTTTCCTTTTTTTAAACTCTTGTTTTATTTGTTTTACTTTCATAGCTCTAATTGTTAAATCCATTAATTCATAAGGACTTACTTTAAAGTCTATGCCATAGAAGTTATTTAGTAACATTGAGCTTTTCCTTCATTTTGTCTTTTTCTTTAATAACCATTTGAGTTAATAACTTGTCATTTTTAACTTCATTAAGAACTGCTAGGTAATTCTTTTCTAGTTCTGCTAAAGATTGAGATGTTGATATGCGTTTAATAAAATCATCAGCTTTTAAAGATGCGGTTTGACCATCGTCATCATCTTGATAAAGACCAATAATTGTAGCTAATGTATAGCGGCGTAGATAAGTTAAAGCTGAACCAAATCCTTGTGCATCTTGTTTAGCTAATGGGCAAGTTGCAGTATCTTCTATAAATTCACCAGAAGTATGAATAAGGCGAGTTGTAAGATTTAATCTTTCATCATCACTAGGGCTAACAAACTGTAAAAATACAATTCCAGCATTATTAAGAGCTGGTTTAATAGCATCAATAACTGATGATAATGATGCATATTTGCTCCGAAAATGTGGATTGGTAGATTCTTTAGTTGCAAATGTAATGTCTTTTTGAGCTTGTAAAAGTGCTGGCGAGATTTGCTTGATTGATTCTGAAGTTATCATGTCTTGTAGTTTCCTGTAGAGTTAAATAATATTTTCTATTGTAGCATCATAAATGGCTTTAGCCCATCTACTTGTTTCATGCTTGGTGTAAACATGATAAGCCATTTCAGAGATAACTTTATTAACTTCATCTCTAATACGACCTTCTTTGTTATCTTCTGCATCAAACATGATCATGTGAATTTTATTTAATAAAACACAATCACCTTGAAAATCAGAATACAACTCACCGAAGTTTTTAATTTGGAAAGTTAGATAGTATTCGATAAGCTCAAGAATATTCTTGATTTCATCTGAATCATCAAAAAAATCAGGATCAGGCTGATGTAATGCCTGAATATGAATTTTATTTTCAACTGGAATATTATCGTTTGCCATATTGACATCCGTATGTAATTGATTTAACGGCATATTACACCACCTTTAACCAATTGTCTAACATAGGATATAAAACATAGAGCCAGAGGGCAAAATAAGCCCATAAAGCGATTGTAAAGATACATAATTGTTTAGTTTGTCTTGTCATGTCTTTTCCTTTCGTTTCCGTTTATAAATACTGCAAAACGGAATATACTCCAATATTCTATTCATGTAAAACTTTTTTTATGCGTAATAATGAACACTTGGCACAGTCTTTGCTAGTAAAATGGTTTAGGCTTCAATATCCTTATATGGCTAAATGCCTATTTGCCATCCCAAATGGCGGTGCAAGGCACATAGGAACGGCTATAAAGCTCAAAGCTGAAGGTGTTACTGCTGGGGTATCAGATTTATTTTTAATGATTCCTACGGCTTCTGGAAAGCATGGTCTTTTTTTGGAAATGAAAACAGATGTTGGTAAATTACAACAAAATCAGATTGACTTCCTTAATTTAGCAGAATCAATGGGTTATGAAGCAAAAGTGGCTTATGGATTTGAGGAAGGTGTTGAAATTATAAAAAAATACTTGCAAGAAACATAAATTTGGATTTATAGTTCGGAAACGATAAGAAAACTACACGAGGAACTAAATGCATTACTATCCACACAACATATCAGACTACAGGGCTGATACAGGACATTTAACATTATTGGAACATGGTTGTTACCATCAATTATTAGACCAATATTACCTAAACGAACAACCATTACCACTTGAAGTGGACAAAATTTTTAGATTACTTTCAGCGAGGACAGAAGATGAGAAGATTGCTATTCAAAATGTGCTTAACGATTTCTTTATTAAAACTGAAGTTGGTTTTATTCAAAGACGAGCTGATGACGAAATTAAGTTTTACCACGATAGAATAGATTTAGCATCTAAAGCTGGTCGTGCAAGTGCCGAAAAGAGGGCTAATTCCAACAGGCGTTCAACGGATGTTCAACCAACTAATAACTATAACAAAGAACTAATAACTAATAACTATATAGATATATACACCGATTTCGATTCATTCTGGGCAGAGTTTCCTAGAAAAATCGGAAAAGAAGCCGCAAGAAAATCTTGGAATAAGATAAGACCTAATTTACAAGATGTTCTTAAAGCATTAGCTTGGCAAAAACAAAGTAAGCAATGGTTTGAGAAGGGTGGGCAGTTCATACCTAATCCAGCGACCTATTTGAATCAACATCGCTGGGAAGATGAACCGCCTGAAAGATTAACATTCTAGGAGTTTAGATGTTAAATGAACTTATGTGTTTATCAGCAATTATGTTTGGAGAAGCAAGAGGTGAACCATCGGATTTAAGTAGAGTTGCAGTTGCTTATACTGCAATCAACAGAAAAGCCGATCCACATTATCCCAAAGATATTTGTAAAATTATGCAACAAGACAAACAATATGAGTTTTTAAGCAAGATAGGTATGCCAGAGGAACATCAATATAAATATCTTGAACCTATAGCGAAAGCTATTCTCGAAGGTAAAATTGATGATCCAACAAGAGGTGCAAAATGGTTTCATACCAGAAAGATTAAACCTTACTGGATTAAAGGCAAAGAAATTAAATTGGCTTTAGGAAATCACATTTTTTATTAACAAGACTAGGAAAAGATATGACAACACAAAATACAATGCCAAATTTGGAAACATGGGTGAAACAATTAAATGGGACACTTAATGTTTCCGAAGTGGCTAAAACAAATGGTGCTATGAAAGAATCGGATTTTGTAAAAGAATACAGAGTTTACTTAACCATAGAAGGTAAATGTTTAATGACATTGACCAATGGCAAATTTCCGCCTAAAAGAGCAATTCCTAATTTAAGATTAACATTTAACGAAACGACCAATCGTTTAATGAGCGCAACAGTTTTGTCTGGGGGTAAAGTATGAGCATCAACTCGCATTTAAAAGTTCACAAAGCTAATGCGATAAAACACAAAAAAGCTAAAGCTGGATTGGAAACTTTGGTGCATCCAAATTTACCTATGAAATCTTTAAAGCACAAGCCTACAAAACATAAACCTACTAAAAAAAGGAAATAAGATGGAAACTAAAGCATGGTTAATTGAAGAATTTGATTATCAAGGTAATCTTGTTTGGAAAATGATTTCATTCTTTGAACCGGATAGTTTAGAATGGATGAAAGATTTAAAAGGAACAAAACATAATCTCACAATTACTTCTCTAATTGCTGGCGAAGTAAAAAAAGTTGAAGGGGTTAAAAAGTATGATTCATCTAAATTTGTTGTTGGTTTATAAAGTTCTTTGTGTATTGTTATGGTTTATTATTTTTATAGTTTTAGGAATGGTTCTTTTTTATTTAATAGAGGATTCTTTAAATGACTAAATTAATCGCATTATTAATAACACTATTAATCACACCATCTGCATTTGCACATGGCGGTCATGGATATGGGCATTATGGTAATTATCATGGTGGATATGGTCGTTGGGTTGCTCCATTAGTAGTAGGCGGAGTTGTAGGATATGAATTATCTAAACCAATTGCTCCAGCTTTACCAGTTGTTATTTACCAAGACATTCCAGTTGGTTATCATCAAGAGATTATTAGAGATGCAAGTTGTAATTGTTTAAGGAATGTTCTTGTTAGGAATTAAAAATGAATAAATTAATTGAAGTTATTGTTGATTTGCTTAAACTAGGTGGAATTATTGGTTTATGTATAGGAATTTATACTCTAATTGATTTATTATTTATAAGATGAATACATTTAGATATTTAGTTATTGATGACTTTGGTGATGCAATCAGAAAATTTATGACAAAGCATGAAGCCATGTTTTATGTTTTGAACAAGCCAGATCATAAGATTAAAAAACTTGATGTGCCAAAGATTAATGTATTTGATTTAATTAAAGACGAACCATTATTTTAAGGAAATGGAATGATTGAACAAGACAAAATAGGATTTAAGTCAATGATGGATACAGTAACAACACTTTATCAAAAACCACAACTCGATATTGATACTTTAAGAATTTGGTTCAATAAGCTAGAAAAGTTTGAATTTCATGTAGTAACTAAAGCATTTGATAAATGGGTTGATAACAATAAATTCTTTCCCAGTATTTTTGATATTTTGCAACTCTGCCGGGAAAAACCAATAGAGTTTGTTCAATTAAAAGCTCCCACATTAACAAAACAACAAAATCATCAATATTCGCATAAGGTTCTTAAATTCATGGCTGAACAACAAACTAATAAACCAAAAGATATGAGAGCGTGGGCAAAACGCATTATTGCTAATCCTAAAAACTATCCAACTATATCTTTAAAGTTTGCAAAGGAAGCTCTCAATGCAAATTAAATGGAAAAAGATTAGCGAATGGGCTATTGAATGTGGTCAAATCAATGTTACAAAAGCAAAAGTAATGGATACTGAAAAGTTTGTTGTTTGGAATCAAGGAAAGCTCGTTCAAATATATAAGACATCAAAGGAAGCTAAAGATTATGCAATTTCACTTATCGAAACAATCAATGCCAACGCTGATACTGGAATTAAATCGGTTACTAGAAAAAAATCAACTATTACTGATTACAATTAAATCAAATGATGTCCGTTCTAAAGATCAAAACAAGCGGCTTTGGGGTTATCTTTATAAGTCTGTCGGTGATTTTCTTGGGTATTCAAGCATGGAAATACATTATTTGTGCGGTGCTATGTTTCTTACATCCGATATAACCATTCATGGTAAAACTATTCAACACACTAAAAGCACAACTGATTTAACTGTTTCTGAAATGGCAGATTATATGACGCAAATTGAAGCGTATTTTGCACAATTTGGATGGTCTGGCGAATGATCACCATTCCATTAGATCAAAATATAGTTTATTACTGTCGTGGTTTATTAAAAAATAATAATTTTGGTCAGCGTGGTATAGCTGATGGAAACCAATCCGAACAGTTGCGAGGTATAGTTGGTCAATGCATGGTTATGGATTTGCTTGGTTTAGCATTAATGGAAGCTGATGGATTTGATAAAGGCATTGATTTTACATTTAATGGCAAAACCTATGATGTTAAAACAATGGGCAGAACTGTTGATCCGGAAGATTACTATGTAAACAATCTTATTAGGCATCAAATAAATTACAAAGTTGATCGTTATATATTTTGCAGTTTAAACAAAATTAAGATGAATTTAACTATATGCGGATGGATTGATAAAGATAAATTTGCAGAAAAAGCAAATTTTTATCCATTAGGAATGGAAAGAACACGCTCTGATGGCACTTCTTTTAAAACTAAAGCTGATCTATATGAAATTCCTAATTATCTTTTAAATCAACTTAATTCAATTAGTGATCTAATTACACTATGATTAAAGATGAAAGAAAACATTATGACAAATTGGTTCAGATTGGTTGCATTGTTTGTAGGAATCTTGGCTTTGGTTATTCAGCTCCACATATTCATCACATTAGGCATGGGGTTGGATTGGCTATGCGTAGCCATTGGAGTATGGCTATCCCTTTATGTCCAACTCATCATCAAAATGGTGGTTATGGAGTGGCACTTCATTCAGGGCAAAAGACATTTGAAGCAAAATATGGCTCGGAAGTAGATTTATTGCAACAAACTTTAGACTTGCTAAATAAGAAAGGATAAGTATGGTAGAATTTATGATAATTGCCATTTGCATTTTTATGGCTTTACAGGCTTTTAAATAAGGATCAAATATGGACAAAAAGGTATATTCAATTAAAGAAGCTAAACAGGATTTAGGCACAAAGCCAACGATTGGTGAATTTTGTTTAACTATGCTTCATCAAGGCACTAATTCACACATTATTCATTTACAAACTAAATCCAGAACTGAACACAAAATCTTGCAAAAGTTTTATCGTAGAGTTGTGGAAAAAGCAGACGATATTATCGAAATGTGGCAAGGCGTAAATGCTCCACAAATTATTGAATATCCTGATAAATGGATTCCGCCTTTAAAAAATGGTTTAGATGACATTATGCGATTTAGAAAATACATGGAAGATAATCGAGATGTATTAGGTGATGATTCTGGATTACAAAACCAAATGGATGACATGATGGAATTAATTAATGCTATTGTTTATAAAGAATCACGATTTGTGGAAAAGAAAGGTCCATAATGTCCGATAAAACATTAAAAGAAGCAGTTCAATACATTGCTAATGTATATAAATCTGTAGAACAAGAAGCTAAATCGTGGAAATTTAACCAAAGTGATATTGATTTTGAATTAAAGAAAACCAATCCAATGACAGTTGAATATGGTATTTTAATGATGATCAAACAAAGCGTAGATGCCAAGAACGCCACAAAGCACTAAATGTCGTGAATTAGGATGCATGAATCCTAAAACTAATAGATCAACATTTTGTGAACAACATGGTGGCGGCGCAACTGAAAAGATTAAGCAAAATAGTAAGCTATATTCAACATCCTATTGGAAACAAGTTAGATTACAACAATTAAGTGCCAAACCATTATGTGCTTGTTGTTTGTTAGAAGGTAAAGTAGTTCAAGCAACAGTTGTGGATCATATATTTCCACATAAACAAGATTCGGATAAATTTAAAGTGAATAATTTTCAAAGTTTATGCCCATCTTGTCATACAAATAAAACATTAGAAGAAAATAATGGAAAATATCTTTATTACTCACCTAATGGAATAATTACTTATACCGAAGCAGACTATGGCAAAACTATTGACCAAACAGAATTTACGAAAGATTTATAAATTATTTTGCACTTTACCGCCATTCAATGAATACAAAATGCCACAACCACAAAAAGTCCAATTCGGAATCATTGATACTAATGATGTATTGGGTTATTTTCATTCTGAACCTTACAGGATTGAAATTGATGTAGCTAATGACAGTTGGCTGAAACTATCGGAAACTATGTTGCATGAAATGGTGCATTTATGTAGATGTCATAATAATCACAATGACTTTACAGAGCATAATGCCAAATTTGAAATATATGCAAAAAAGATTTGTTCGTTATATAATTTTAATTTAGAGGAGTTTTAAAATGAAAGAAAAATTAAAGCAATTAGGCGATTTTTTATTAGAAGTTGCATTATTTGGTTTTAGAGTATTTTTATCTGTTTCATTTGCGCTTGTGAATGAATTAGTTGTTGTTTTAACCAAATTAGACACATTAATCAATAAAGAAATTACAAAAGTTGATGTTCAAGTTGCAAAGCCAGTTCAAGCAACACCAGCTCCAACAGGATTGACAATCAATTGAATTGGTTAATACAAATTGCTCCAACTATTGCATCAGCATTAGGTGGACCATTAGCTGGAATTGCCGTAACTGCATTATGCAAAGCAATGAATTTGAATGAACATGAAGTTCAAGGCATTATTCAAACTGGAAAATTGACATCAGATCAAATTGAGCAAATTAAGTTGGCTGAAATTGAATTAAAACGCCAACAACAAGAATTAGGTCTTGATTTTGAAAAATTAGCAGTTGCGGATAATGTTTCTGCTCGAAATATGGAAATTGTTACAAAATCTCATATTCCGGCAATTTTGGCATCAATTACAACAATTGGATTTTTTGGTATTTTAATTTTATTGTTTTTTAATAAAGTTGATCCAGCTAATAATGCATTAATGATTATGTTAGGTTCTTTAGGAACTGCATGGACTGGCGTTATATCGTTTTATTTTGGTTCATCTCATGGCAGTCAAATGAAAGATCAAATGCTTTATAATTCAAAACCAGTAAATCCAAATGAACAAATAGGATAAAAATGCAAATATCACAACATTTTACATTAGAAGAATTAACATTTAGCGAAATTGCACTACGAAACAATATTGATAACACACCAGACAATATTATTATTGGAAATTTAACTCGTTTGGCTAATTTGCTTGAACAAGTTAGAACATTAATTGGCAAACCAATTCGAGTTAATTCAGCATATCGTAGTTTAATTGTAAATAAATTAGTCGGTGGACAATCTAATTCGCAACATTGTTTAGGTTGTGCCGCCGATATTCGTATTGATGGAATGACACCAGATCAAATCATTAAAGTCATAATGGATAGCAATATTCAATATGATCAAATCATTCGTGAGTTTGATTCATGGGTTCACATATCAATACCTAATGGCGAAGGTTATGTGCCAAGACACAATGCTTACATTATTGACAAGAATGGAACAAGACCTTATCTCGCATAATGCGAAAACTTTTACTAGGACAAGACATGAATCGAACCGACATCTTGCGTAATGCAACCGAAATCATAAACCATGATAGGCAATCTACACATGGCAATCCAGAAGATAGCTTTGCCAATATAGCTAACTTGTGGTCAGCTTATCTTGATAAAACAATCAGCACACAACAAGTTGCAATAATGATGATCTTATTGAAAGTGGCACGAACAAAAAATGGCAACAATCACATTGATAACTTTATTGACATTGCTGGATACTCTGCATTGGCTGGCGAAATAGGATTGCGTAATGATGGCGAATAATAACTTAAAATTTCTTTG
>Ga0208260_1000074_pt1 | contig 37129 bp, 28 predicted proteins | sample CryBogCBH18Aug09_FD_184619 | JGI IMG/M metagenome (GOLD analysis project Ga0208260, IMG submission 184619) | Freshwater microbial communities from Crystal Bog, Wisconsin, USA - CBH18Aug09 (SPAdes) | ecosystem: Environmental > Aquatic > Freshwater > Lake | place: Crystal Bog, Wisconsin, USA...
GGGCGGTGGGGAGGGTGGACGATTTGTTTGAGTTTGGGTTGGAGTTTTTTTATTTTGCAATCGGCGTGTGTGCAACCTGTAGAAAGCCGTTACAGCGGTTTGAGGCGTTGCTGTTTGTTTTTGCTGTAAACGGGCTGGGCCCGGCCGGGTCTGCTTTTAAAATTAAAATTAAAAGTATTATTCCCATATTGCGGACACCTGTCCTGGGCTACAATGCTTGTTTCCAAAGTGCATGAGAGTTCTGTCATTCTCGCTCCAATCGCAACGGTGTGGGAGCGTGTGAGATCGATGTCTTTTGCATGGTGGTCCTTGGTTTCCAGCGCTGTGTGCAGCGACGGGGTTGTCGATCGTGTGGGATCAATGCATACTATCTTGTACAAGGACGGGTCAAAGTGGACCGTGCGGTAGTTGATGCGCATCTGATGCCAAAATCGATGGTGTGGATGCTGATGATTTGTTCGTTTTGGTACAGGTTGGTGGAGCTGTCTGACGTGGAGACATTTCTTACGTATGAGGTGGTTGCAGCAGAAGACCCTCTTCTTGTTTCTGGAGCGATCCATACCATCCGTCTGCGCAGGATCACGGATGACAATACCACGTTTGTCGAGTGGACGACTGTATGTATTTCATATCCTCGTTTATAGGCATATTTATTCCATATTGACGTTAATCTTTTGTACACAGGACTTTACAGTGGATGCGACTGTTGGTGTGATTCAGGATAGCCGTTTCAAAAAATTGGATGCCTTTTCGGATCTTGCTTCAGCGTGTTCGGTGAAGGCAGTTTGTTCTCCTGTTGGCACTTCTTTTGATAGAGCGGAGATTTTTGATATGGATTAGTATTCGTACGGTAAGACCGAGTCCTTTTTGGGTATACTGTTGCACTTGTACATAAGCGCACAAACCATTGAGGATGATTGCCCCTGTGGCAGGTGTGGTTCTATTCACGTCGTGTTTGTCATGCGCGTGGTGCATCTGGATGCGAGGGACCCGAAAAAAGACGGATTTTCAGTTCGAGATCGACGAAGAAAGTAATATCGTCATTGACGCCGTGGATTCTCGTACGTCCCAATGGGGTGCTGAGATTTATGATCGACGCTGTTATCCCAGCGTGGCGCTGGTAGGGAAGAAATTTTCCAAAACACATATTGCGTGAAATCAGCGCGGAGTGAATTTTCTGCACGCTGCATGTCTGCGGTTGGTTGTGTGGCGCTGCATGTCTGGTGTGCTGCCGCAGCGTTATCGAGCTTCATAGCTGACTCGAAAAAAACTTTTTAGTCTCTGCTGACGTGGCACTATCGTGCATACGCCAGTGGGATAGCATGCATGCAGCATGGTCGATCCTTTTCAACGATCCTGATTTTTGGCGTCGTTTAGAGAAGGAGCATTTCTGCTCTCTCGTGTCTGCATGCAAGTCATTCCGTGCTGATATCCCTCAGCGTGTGGCCATCATGAGCCTATTTCAAGACAGAATGGTGAAAAAGGCAACTCTGTTTAGGATCCTGCCGCTCAGCGTATATGATGTGATGAGCATTCGATCCCCTGTGAATTTTATCGAGGTTGGTCGATTATTTTTTCGATTTCTTTTTTTGTCATCTCTCAAGGACCATCCATCCAGGCCTTCCTCATCGCCGAACGAAAGTCCAAGGGATTCGAAAACTGCCTGGCCCTTGTCCGCGAGCGTGGCTGGCGCTGCTGGCTGGAGAATGGCGAGCGACGCGCGCAGTTTCGGGCTGAAATTGAGAGGGTGCTCCGAGAAAGGGGGGTTGCTGAGATCCCCGTCTCCGATCCCGTGTATCGTGCGGCGGCTGTTCTCCAGCAGCGGGTGGTGGAGCGTGTGGCCGTGTGGAATTACCAGTGCACGTACGAGGCGCTCCTGCCCTGCGATGAGTACAACCCGTACGTCGAGAGGCAGATCGGCTCGTTTGTCGTCACGCTTGGTGAACGCCTGGACTTTTCCCGTGCGATGCATGGCAGCAACGAGTACGAGGCGCTGCTCGGCATCCTCAGGCGGACGATGGGACGCTGGTACAAAGGCATCAATTCAGACGTGCGCAGCGTGATCAAGGCGCTGAAGGCAGTGCGAACGGCTGCGGACGAAGGGGCCGGGGAGCAGAGGATGATGACTCACGTGCTTCTCACAAATCGGGTGTTGATGGTTGGGGTTGTGTCGTTTTCTCGCTGGGTGCATTCTCTTCCTTCTGATGGGTAGTGGCTGCGATTGCATGTTCTCGTGCATAAATCATACGGTCATCTGTGTGTTACTTCTTGATGCTCCTATTGTGTTGTTTCGACAACAGGCGGACGATCTCCTGCACGATCTGCTGCTCTTTTGTGTTGCTTGACTGCAGCTGTATGGATAAAAAGAGCTCTGTAGTTTAATTTGACCACTAGTTGTCAATTTTATATTTAAACCGATTTGGGATATTCACATCGACCGCTCCGACTACGATGTCCTGCTCCTTTTGCTATGCTGACTGCACCTCCGTTTCTTACCCCACATCCCTCACACGCTGCACGCTATGCAACCGCGCGACCTACTGCACGGAGGAATGCAAAAGGTTGCACTGGGAGCAAGGCCACAAGGAGTGGTGCAGCATCCCGCACGGGGTTGAGGGCCCGGATTGGGAGGTTGTGCTCATCTCGCCCGAAAAAGGAAACGGCGTCATCGCCAAGCGCCCGTTCGCGAAGGACGAGCGCATCATGGCCGAACGGGTGTACTCTGCCGAGGAGATCAGCACCCGTCCGTGCATTATGAGGGAGATGAAAAAGCTCGCGCCCTCGCGGTCGGACGATCCCAGCATCAAGTTCAAGATCAACTCCATCGGCAGCTGCGACGACCGCGGCTCGTTCGGCGGGATCTGCGTCCGGATGTCCCGGATCAACCACGCGTGCGACCCGAACGCGGTGACGTACTATGACGACGAGACCCGGTGGATGGTGCTCCACGCGGCGAGGCCGATTGCGGCAGGGGAGGAGGTGACCATTTCGTACACCGAGTTCATGGACCCCACCTGCATCGGCGACCGCTCCCAGCGCGCGAACCACGCCTCGAATCTCTGGTACCAGTACGGCATCGTGTGCCCCGACGGCTGCGCGTGCAAGAGCGGGGCGGCGCTGGCCCGCCTGATGCGATCGAGGGAGCTTGAGGCCACCATGCTGCGCCTCGCCGGCGAAACCGACGACGAGATGGCCGTGATCGATGCGGGGATGGAGCGCGTCCGTTTCCACAACAACATCGACTCGCCGCTGCGCGTCCGGTTCCGTGTGCGCCTGCAGCTCTTCAGGCAGGCGGGGGCGATGGGAATCCGGCTGCAGGGGCTGAAGCTGCACGAGCTTGCGTGCTCGCTCACGCGCCCGGGATCGGCCGATGCGCAGCGGTATCTCGGCTGCTGAGAATCGGCGCCGATCTCGGTGCGCTGTGGTATAAAAACGACGGGATGGGCGGTTGGTACGAAAGCGGTCTCCCATATGCTTGCCCGTAGCGTTGTTGAAAACTACCGTGCGCCGACTGAGGATGACGGCGAGAGCACCACGGACGACGGGGAGGAGTCGCGCGACCTGGTGACGCCGTTGAAATCGGCGACGCCCAGCGCCGCAGTCGTCAGCGACGATTTCGTCGTGTCCAAGGATCCGATAACCGGGCGGCGCGTGCTCGGCGTTCCGATGGTCAGGTCCTGCTTTGAGGAGATCGCGGGCGCGAATGTGAAGAGGGCCGATTTCTTTTTCCTCCAGTTTCGTGACGGAATCGAATACTTTGTTCGGCTCGGCAACGGCAGGCTTTTGAGCTATCAGGGTCCGTTCGAGAACGCGGGGCGAACCAGGGCTGCCTGCATAGTCGGTGAGGGGAAGCGCGTGCTTGAAAAGGTCAACTGGGCCGTCGTGCTCTCCGCGTTTCTGGACGCCAAATGGCCCGTCCCGTCCACTGCTAGGATAGATTTCATGCTCATCGCCGACAAGCTCATCGTGCGGTGCTCGGGTCTCGTGGACGGAGCGCTCGCCTCCTCCTTCCGCGTAACGAACGACGACGGCACTCGGCGCACCATCGCCAATGACGACGTGGTCCAGTTTCGGTTCACTTTCAAGGAGATCGACAAGCTTCCCTCCGCGTATGCCAGCAAGGGACTGCCCAGCGGCCGCGAGGACGACGACGTGGAGCCGCCGCTCGGCAAGCGTCCGAAGGCCTGATCGCACCAACGCGTTGGAATAAAATTCGGACGAATCGACCGCGTCCGCGGCAAATCCGAAGCGTGCGCATATACGAAACGCTGCGCGCCGTGCGCAGATGATCCCGCCCGTCCTGTTCAATGACAAACGAATGACGGCGCTGGTGCTGCTGGTCTGGTTGGTGATAATCTTTGTGATCTTCTCGTCCCTGGGGGTGATGCAGAGCAACTTTTTTCGCTTCGGCCCGAGCCCCAGCCTCCATTTCATGTCAATCACCATCGACACAACCGAGGAGTGGGCGCTCCTGGCGGCCTACTGCTGCATCGATACGCTGGTCAAGAGCTTTGGGCATGACTCGTTCGTGCCCTGGCTGAACCACACGCTGTCAGACCCCAAGTGCAGGACGCTGCCTTACTCGAAGACGACTTGCCTGGTGGTCATGGAGCTGTACTTCGCCTACGTCCACTTCTCGTACATCTTCAAATTTTTCCTCTCTCTCACGCAGTTCGACTTCGTTCTCATCGCCTCTCTGTCGGATATGGCGATGAAGGTGTACAGCTACAGCTCGTATATGGAACATAAGGCCCATGCCACCGCTGCACAGGGCGAGGTGGCAGACGCGCAGGCGCTGATCGAGACGTGAGGCGCGCGAGCGTTTTTTTTTTAAATTTTTTTAATCTTCGTGCGAGTGCACGTATAGAACAAACGTGAACACCAATGTCACGGCGGACTGCGCCGCGGCGGCCACGATGCTGAGCACGGATGGCACGATCCAGAGCGCGGCGAGTCCCAGCAGCAGGATGGGAAGGCTGTTGACGATCGTCGCCACAAAGCAGATCCGCTGCGCGGCGCGCATCTCGTCTGTGGCGTCCGTGCATTTCATGAGGACGGCCATCCTCACCGGATCGCCCTGTGTCAACGTGGTGAGCGCTGTGTTCACTGCCCACGAATGATCCATCTCGCACATGATCCAGGCTATGTGAGCATAGAATGAGCTGTAGCCCACCACCGGATCGTCGATGCAGGACCGAAGGCATGCAGCCGACATGCAGTTTGGGGATGTGGTCATGGGATCGGGCCATTCTATGGAGGAGGGCAGCAGCCGATTTGCCAGGCTGAAGACGTCCGACAGCAGGCAGGTCGGAATCAGCGGGACGCACGTTGGCGAGTATCCGTAGGCGATGAAAAGGTAGAGCACGACAAACGACACCGTCAGGACTGCTTCGACGTACGGGACCTCCACCAACCTGGCGGCTGCTCCGATTATGAGCACGACGAGCCCCGTCTGCACGGCGCTCCAGAATATGGAGTGGCGATTCTCGCACGTCTGTACGCGCGTGAAGTTGCACTGAATGAAACCCTTGAGCGTGGACATGTACGGGGCGTTGGTAACGAAGGCCCTGACCTGGTCGCGATCCAGCCACGAGTCGGTGAGATTGGAGAGCAGGTTCTTCGCCGAGTCGGACACGGACTCGAGGCTGCAGAAGTCGTCGCTGGACAGCGCAAACGACGGTACGGACGGGACGGCCTTCACCGGGAGCGTCGGCCATGATATCGGGTCGGGGTCGGGCAGAGCCCGCTGGTAGTACAGGATCGTGGAGCCCAGGCCGTTCTTCACCACCTCGATTGTTGTCGAGGCCAGGGCGCACGACTGGTCGCCGTTCCAGTAGACGAAATTCGGCGGCCAGCTGTACGGCCCTTGGCTCCACTCGTACACCGTCTGCGCCGACACGCCCGTGTTGATCACGTTGTTGGTCTGCATGAGGCGTCGCTCCTGCAGCAGCCGCCTCCCGGTCGGCGAGGACGACGCGGTCGCGTTGAAGAGAAACGCCTTGGTGTGGTCCAGCGCGGTCTGATTCGCCCAGACCTCCGTCGGCACCATGCGGGACCAGTACACGATAAAGAGGTACACCGGCTGCGACACCTCCGAGTGCAGCAGCAGCCGGTGCACCAGCGCGGGCAGCTTGGCCATGATCTCCACGAGAGCGCGCTTGTCGAGCATGGTGTCCACCAGGTCGCGCCAGGATACGAGGAGGAATGGGCTCACGATCCCTGTCATGTTGGCCTCGATCGTGAGGCGCACGCCGACCTCGTACCACCGCCAGCACTCGCCGCGGGCGTAGAGCTCCAGGACCCCGAGCCTCGACGCATCCGCCAGGATCAGCGACCTGCACGGCTCGCCCCTTCCATCCCAGATGCCTTTGGAGATGTTGTCCTGGCTCGCGTTCCCCCATAAAAAGAGCACCTCGCTGCTCTCCGTCCCATTCTCCCACTGCAGCAGCCGTCGGCGCCGCGTGCTGAGCAGCGCCAGCCCCACCACGAGCTGCGTCGAGACGCTGCCTGACGTGATGACCGTCATGCAGTAGGACTGGGCCTGGTTGAGCAGCATGCACGGCACCGACGCCAGCGTCCGGTAGTTGGCCGTGTACATGCTGCTGCTGCTCAGCCCGCTGCCCGCGGACGCCACCAGGCACAGATCCTGTGCGTCCGGGCTGACGCGCTGCCCGACCCCTGTGCACGTCTGGGATGGGACAGGCCTCAGCAGGCATGAGCACTGGCCCACACCGGAGCCGTCGGTGATGAGGCAGATGGGATTTGGGCATCGAGTGCATGGAATGTTGCCGTAGCTTGGCTTGAGGTACGAGTCCACGAACTGGCAGTCGATGCTGCTGTCGTCCAGCGTGCACTCCTGATGCGACGCGCACGACGATATCCCCACGGGGAACACGTTGCACGAGCACAGCTTGGTGAGCGTGTCGCACCCGAACTTGGTCATGGAGCTGGCCGCAGGGCACGCCCCGCAGATGACGTTGGTGAAGTCGCTCGTCTGGATGCACGTGTCGGCGGCGGTGCAGGCGAGGGACCCGCCGATCTCGGGCTCGACGCCCGCCCAGCAGCGCGTCGGCATGGGCAGGGTGATGATGGTCTTGTTGCTTTTGGTGAAGACGGGGTTGCAGCTCCACAGCTCCTTTGGCGTGCACGGGATGTTTTCTTGTATCGAGGTGATTGCGCTGGCGATGTCGTCCTGCAGGTAGCTGAAGCTCACGAACGGGATGGAGTTGAGGATGTTGACAAACCCCGTGGCGATGTTCTGCAGAAACCACACGCTGACCTGCTGCGTCCAGCACAGCACGAGGTACACGATGTCCGAGAACAGCCATTCGAGAAAGTTGCACACCGCCTGGATCATCGTTACGAGCCAGCTGCCCATCGGCCCATCGAACAGGATCTTGTAGAAAAGATCGCCGATCTCCTTAAACAGAAGAATGAACTTATTCTTAATCAGGCCCAGCAACCCCTGGATCTGCGTGTCGATCTGCACCTTTTGGTCGTTCGACGCCCCGATGAGCTCAAACACGTCGAGCATCAGCTCGCCGCTGTAGTACACCAGCTCCACCAGCGCGCCCACGATCACGCGCACGATCTGGATGCAGTCGACCAGCACGTTGAGCCGCATCGCGGCGCACTTGGACAGGTCCTGCGAGTTGGCGGCCATGGCCGCGGCGGAGTCCTGGTCGGGCATGCAGGCGCCGGTCACCGTCCCGTTGTAGAAGCTCTGCACCGTGTCGCGCACAAACTCGGCGTTGTCCACCTCGTAGGTCGACGGCTGGTAGAAGAAGAGCCTCGGGCTGCATTGACCAGCGTAGATGCAGTTGGCCTCGAACACCCCGTACCGCGCGTCCTGGATGGTGCGGCAGAACTGGTCCATCGACGCGTCCAGGTCGCAGACATCGACGTTTTGCGACACGCTCTTGGATAACGGCGACTTCTCCATCGCGTCCAGGCACACCTGGGGGCGGTTTCCCGTCGCCCAGCCGCCGCGCGGGATCGTGCCGTCGCACGTCTGCGAGCCGTTGGCCGCGGTCTGGACGCACACCGCCCACGGCTTGGTCCACAGCGCGTCGTTGTTGGCCCCGTTTCCGCTGGGGACGGGGGGGAAGTTGGCCATGTACACCTGGGACCAGAACGTCGGCAGCGTCCACTGGCTCGACGGCTCGCACACGGTGCTGTTTCCGCACAGCTGCCGCCGCAGGTCGCTTGCCAGGAGCCTGGACGCCTCCCACCGCTTGAGCTGGCCGTAGCTCACCTCGGGCGCGGTCGGGACGGTCCCGTTGATCCTGAACGCGGGCGGCGCGCTGCAGTCGCTCAGCCGCGGGCGCGCCGGCGCGTTGAGCAGCTCGTCGACCGTCTTGGCGCGCAGCCGCGTCACGTTTTTCGGCGAGAGGAACCAGGGGCACATGTACGTGTCCGTCTCCACCAGCAGGTAGCACCCGGCCAGCGGCCCCGCCGTCACAGCGGGCCATCCCATGTGGCACACGCCGCCCTTGTCGAGGGTCGTCTTCGACGTCGGCTGCACCGTCTGGCGGTTCGTGTACATGTACTGAAACGTCGGCAGCCGGTCCAGGACGCCGCACGGCGTGACGGTGGACCAGCGCTGGTTGTACTGGGACCCGTCGCGCAGCGTCCCGCCCGCGTACGGCCAGTCGAGCTGCTCGACGCACGGCGGCGCGGGCTGCACCGACGAGCTGGTCCACGCGCCGTGGAGCGCCGGGGTGTCGGCCGCGCACGCTGTGGCACACGAGCCCGTCGTCATGCACGCGCAGAAGCCGTTGCTCGTGGTGTAGACGCCCAGCACCCGGCTGGCGGTCAGGGCGATGGTGGTCGGCATGGGCGCGGCGGCCTGCGTCGGGTGCGCCCGCGTGCCGTACAGCGTGTGGGCCCGGAGCGGGTCGGGCACGCTGGGCCGAAAGTTGGCGTCCAGCCCCATGTAGAACGCGCGCCGCCGGAGCGGGCAGTCCCACGCGGCGCAGATGGAGTTGGGGTACATGGTGGCGAGGTTGAACGTCTCCTGCGCCGTGTTGATCAGCGCCCAGCGCGGGCTCGAGCTCGACACCCCCAGGCCGTACGCCGCCTGGCCGAGAGGCGCCGCGTACGACGACAGCGGCAGGCCCTGCACGGAGAGCACGTAGGCCCCGCTGCGCGTGGCTGCCAGCACCATTCGGATGTAGTGCCCGCCGATGTCGTTGGGGCTGAGCGACAGGCTCGACGGCGCGCCGGCGGCGGGGGCGGCGCCGTGGAGGAGCGGATTCTGCGCCATGCCGGTCGGCTGGCCCCCGTTCCAGGTGGGCCGCGAGTAGAGGCTGTCCTTCATCGGGCTGCCGTCGTACGCCGTGGTGCCGAGCATCCCGTGGCGGTTGCCGCATGTCGAGGTGTGGCCCTCGAACGTGTAGGGCGTCTTGCTGCAGAGGTTGGATGCGGCCGACCAATCGACCGTGACCTGCTTCACCGCTTGGTAGGTTGACGGGCAGTTCATCGAGCGCGCGGTCCCGCCTTCGCTCTCGAGCTGCGTGTACTCGTCCTGCGTTTTGCAGTCGGCGCAGACAGAGTAGGTCACGCGCTGCTGGTTGACGACCGCCGTGTCGCATCCGACGGAGGGCTCGAAGGAGCCCAGGAGCCCGGGGTTCAGCACCTGGATGATCGGCGCGTTGCTGCCGTTGACCGTGACGAAGCACGCGTTGTCCCACGCCCGGCCTGCGGCGCACCACTTGTCGTCGAACAGGTCTTGGAGGAACAGCCCCGTGCGGCTGGCGGTCGACTCCCACTGCGGGATGTTCTGCGACGTCATCTGCGCGCGGCCGACCTGCCACTGCAGCGTCTGGCCTGGCTGGATGATCAGGCCGTCGGGGGTCTTGTAGTTGGACGCGACAAACTCCCTCAGGTCGCGCCGGTGGCCGTCGTAGCTGCAGCTGGTGAAGTCGGGCAGCTGGCCCGTTTCGGTGCACGCCTTGGAGTTGACCTGCATCGCGGCGTCGAAGGCGAGGATGCCGTTGGGGTCGTAGGTGTAGCTGCCGGAGAAGGACTGCATGAAGTCGGGGATCGTGTACGAGAGGGAGACGCCCGACGTCCAGAGGTTCAGCACCTGCTGCGCGAGCCATTGGACCGCAGGGATCGCCACGTCGATCGTCGAGTCGCTCCTCGTCAGGAACGCCTGCTGCTCAGGGGTGAGGCCGCCCCAGCCGGGGATGCCGTCCACCAGGCTCACGTCGATGCTGGGCGACACGATCCGGCAGTCGTGCGTCCCGGTGCACTGCGTCGTCGTCACCAGGGGGCACTCGATGCAGAGCCATAGATTGGTGCGCATCTGGACGGGGACGGTTGCGCTGGGGCAGGAAGTTGGAGTTGTTGAGCTGCATTGGAATGAGGGGCTTAGGCTGAGGAATATATGATCGAAACCGTTTAAGCCATTGACAGAGGAGACCCCGTTCCAGGAGAGAGATTGGGATATTGTGATGTTCGTATATGTCCTGGAAGACTGTATTACGCGTATATATCCTTTGAATCGATCAGTGAACGAACTCATCCCGGGACATGTGTACAGGTTGCTTTGCCAGTTACTAATTTCATCAAGCAATGAGCATTGTTTTGGAGACCCTGCTGTGCAGAGGGGGGTCGTGTCGGTGTGGGTATATGTATAGGTTTTTCCTGAGAGTTCCATGGCGCGGAGAGGTTCCCTATTCCCTGTGCATTTGTCTTTTGGATCATCTAACATGCATAGAGTGTACAACGGCTGGAAATGTGCATAGTCGGGGACGCATTTAAATTGATCTGTGATTTCAATGCCGTATATTGTTTGCTCAGTTTTCTCTCCTGGCCACATCCTGCATCCAAGAAATGGATCTCCCTTTAAATTAGAGCATTTTGATTGCTCTTGTTCAGTAGTAAAAGGTGTAGTTGTTACAGAGCCTTTGGTATCAGATTTTGCATTGATGTTGTGCACTATACCTTGTATATCGCGTAATGAATTTATATTGCTTGGTAGTAGATTGCCAGGATTTATTAAATCAGAACGAACAAAAATAAATGACAACTCGTTGGGCATGTTGTTAGTATCATAATATATACTAGTATCACAGACACCAATAACGGATTTAGCAACAACTGGATTGTACATGCCCTCTGAACTTATCTTTGCTGCAATAAATGGAATTTGATCGTCAGTGAAGTCGGAACCGGTTTGTATAGTGGAACTGGAAACAATACCTTTGTCAAACGTTATGGAAATACCAGTATTACTTACAATGCATGGATAGGTCTCGAATTGTGCGATGAGATCTTGGTTGATGTAGTAACTTATGTTTCTGGCAGTCATCATTGTTGATACTATTTTGGTTACATCACGATCATGTATAGAACAGGTTTCTCTGCACGCCCAATAATTATCTGCAAATGTCCATTGGAAGCGATAGTAGTTTTTGCCACATTCAATTTCTTCGTTTTGCGTTGTAAGGTCTGTCCATGGGTTGATCTTATTATACCCTATACTTTGAACAAACGAGTATTCATCCACTATCACGCGACTTACAATAGTGTTAGTCTGTATTGGCGTTTTTTCTGGAGGTACTGGTACCATGTTGAGGGCTGACAAAGCGCCTGTGCATGCAAGCGTAACGCATGGCCATCTACTTGCGATGTACAGCTCAGCATTGACACCCACTGGCACAGAGACACTTTGTACATTTAAGAAGTCGATCCCTCCAAATGTTTTCGTGTTTAGAACACAGCTACCAATTGTGTTTAGACAGGAGCCATCGACTGTTATCTGACATTGGCAAATGTCTATGAACGTATCATCCAGCACCACGTATGGCGTCTGCATTGGCTGTGGTGCGCCGCTGATTCCCGCCGTGGTGAGCATCTCAGACTGGATGAGTGGCGAGCACGTTTCCCAACTTGAGCACAGACAGGTTGTGGGTGCCTTGATCTTGGAATAAACCGACGAATACTGAGTGCAGCCGCCTGGGAGATTCTGGAACACAGAGCTGACATCACTCCAAAAAGTCGACCCTACCTGCGCAGACGCAAACAGGGTTCCAAGCGAACCCACCCCCGCCACCTGCGGCACCGTCGTACCCCTGATCTGCACCGTGTTCATGACCACTTTGGCCGCCGTGAACGCAGACACGATTGCGCCAGCGAAATCAGAGTTGGATTTGGTTGGGATCGCGTAGCCCGTGCTGATCAGGCAGCCGAGGCCGTCGCACAGCGTGGCGTTGGTGTTGTCGTCGGTGTATGGCTGTGTCAGATCGAAAGCGCCCTCCCCCTTCGTCTGTGTAATCATGTTAAGCTGGTATCGCTGCGACCGAGCGCTGATGTTGAAGTTGTATGTTTTTGCAGTGTAACACCTTTGCTGCGCTGTTCTCAGAATCCCGCCCAGCCGCTGGATCCAGGCGTTTCGTGCGGCGGTGTAATCTGCTTGGGCCTGGCTCATCATATCCTGCGTTATGATGCCTGGCAGGCTGACCAGCTGCTGGATCAGCGTCGTGTTCTGGTTCGCATCCAGTCGACCTGGCGCCTGGCCAAACAGCGCGCCGAGCAGCGGATCCGGGCTTCCGAATCCCGTCGGCTGGGACGCGTTGCCGCTGCTGGGGTTTTGGACCTGGCAGTCCTCGACGGGATACGACCCCATCTCATTACCCGCGAGCCACCCGCAGCGGAACCACCACGCGAATGGCACCTCGTATGCCCCGTACATGGTGATGTTGTACAGCTGCTGAGGGGTGCCAGCGTTGGCGTATGCTGGCTTCGTGATCTGGCCCAGCGCGCTGTACAGCCTGACAAACAGGCCGGCCTTCGACACGTAGTCCTGCAGCGTCGTCGGCGGCCCTCCTATGTAGTACTGCAGCATCAGATCGGGCAGCTGCTGAAGCGCCAGGAGGACGGCCGCCGACTGGCTGGGGGTGTATTGGAAATGGAGGTTGTCCTTGAAAGAAGCAGGGAAGCCACCAGGCGCGTACAGCGTGCCCTGGTTGTCCTTCACATACGACGCGAGCGGCACCACGGCATAATCGAGCTGGCAGGTTGTGGTCGCTGCCCCCGTCACAAGGTACCCAAACACGCCACACTTGAGGATATCTCCCACGGTATACACCCTCGGACTGCCGCCGTCCAGCACCAGCCGGTGGTCCACCTCAGCGTTGTTGACCTTGAACAGCGGCTGGAGGCTGCACACCTTCTCGCTGGCGCACGGGACGATGGAAGGGCTGTCGGTGCCCAGCTTCAAATCCGAGTACGTCAAAGGGACCCCGGTAAATCCGAAGCTCGGGCCCTTCGCCTCGTCCATGTGGTGTATCAGCGGGATCCGCATCCCCGCCGCGCGGTACGTGATGGTGCGGTTGTCCCTGGCGTACGGGCCCGAAACCTTTCCGCCTTTTTTGTCGTAGACGACGGCGAAGTTTTCGTTCGGCGTGCACGACGCGAACCCCTGATAGTACTGATAGTCCCTGTCGCACGGGTGCGGCTGCACGGCCAGCACCCCGCTCTCGAAGGCGCTCCTGCCGGCATCCGGCTGCCTGTTCGGGGCGGAGAAGTTCCACGGCCACGAGCCGCTCACGCTCGGGCAGGTCCCCGAGGCGTTGCACTGGTTGCGGCTCGCCATGCGCCGGTTCTCGAACCACGAGCGGTAGGAGCACAGGCCGGACGAGTTGAGGATGTCCGGCAGCGTTTCTGCGATGCTGGTGCCCCAGGTATCCAGCGTGGTGCCCGTCTCGCACGCCTGCGAGTACGATCGGAACGACACAGGAGTCTGCATGTTGTTCACGACCTGCCACACCCCCTGCACGCACAGCCCGTCGCCCGCGCACATGAGGTCCCCGCCGCACTGCACGTGCGTGGCGCACTCGAACTTGCCGGGCTGCAGGTAGCTGCACACGCCCGCCGTGGCGGTCCCGACCAGGACGCACGTCAGGCCCGGCGCGCAGTCCGACGACGCGGCGCAGGTCTGCAGCGGGTACGGCCCGCACCCGGGACCCCATTCGGTGGCGGGGAGGGGTGCGAGCGCCGCCTCGCGCTGCAGGGTGCCCACTGCCCACTGGCGCGGCGGGTTCAGGGTCCGATCGACGGCCCACGGGGTCGAGGTCGCGTCCGGCGCGCAGTTGACGGTGCCGTCCGCCCACGATGACGATGCGCCGCTGCCCCTCGGCACCATCGGGTCGGCCTTGGCCTTGGCGTTCTCCTTGGTGCACACGGCCATGGAGTTCAGCGTCGTGAGCGGCATCCCGTAGTTGTTCGTGCGGCACACGCCCGACGCGCCGAACGCGTTGCGCCCGAGGAACGGGTCGTTGGTCTCGTCGCGCGCGTACACCATCTGCTCCGTCTGCGAGTCCCAGCGCCACGAGGCGTCGAAGGTCTTCCAGTGCGCGTCCTTGGGCCGCGAGCACCCTGGCGTGACGTGGTATCCGGCCGGGTACCGCCACGCGTCCGGCCACCAGTCCAGCACCCGGTCCGCGTCCATGATGCCCGTCTGCAGGGCCCAGTGCGTGATGTCAGGGATGTTGCTGTTGGCCTGCAGCGGGGTGTTGACCTGCAGCAGGCCGGGCTTGGTCAGCAGCGACCGGAACGAGCCGCTGCCCAGCGGCACCCCCGTGCTGGACTCGCCCGGGACCACGTCGTTGGCCACGAGCAGCTGGAACGACTCGAGCCTGCAGACCGACGAGAGCTGCGCCGGCACATCGATGTTCGGCGTGCCGGCGCACGAGGAGCAGATGCACGGGTCGTAGATCCCGTCCTGCTGCCGATTGGGCGTACTCCACAGCAGCAGCAGGCAGCCCGGCGTCACCGCGTACGACCCGCGCAGCGCCGCGATGACGGACAGCGTGAACGGACACTGCGCCGTGCTGGTGGGGCCGCCGGTGGCGTTGTACACCTTGAACGAGTTGCAGACCGCCAGCTCCTCCAGCTTGTACTGGCAGCGCATCCGCCACTTGTCGACCGTCCCCTGCTGCTGGCTCGCCGCGCCGTCCAGGCCCGCCGCCTGGTACACTGTGAGGCGGGCCAGCTCGATCCCGTAGCGCACGCAGTAGGACTGCGGCATCGACTGCCTGACGCCCTGGGCCGAGGGGAAGAGGTCGTCTATAAAGTGGTCCGCGATCGAGGGGTTGCTGCTCGTCTTGTTGCAGTCGAGCGCCACAGAGGCGTCCAGGGTCTCGGCCTGCTCCACCCGGCTCAAGGGGTTGACGATCCGCGCCTGCGACGCGAACAGCCAGTCGACGTTGCCCACGCGGAACCCGCTCACCCCTTCGGTCAGCAGCAGGCCGGTTGCGTTCAGGAACGCCTTGCCCGTGGCGTCGTCGATGAACCCCCAGTGATCGGAGATCTGGAGCGCAGGGCACGGGTACACGGTGCCAGGCTGGAGCTTCAGAAGCGCCGCGATCGCTGCCAGCACAGTGAGGTGGTCGGACGCGTTGTACCGCTGCTTCTGCGTCCGGCATATGCGCGTGAATCCGACGATGTCGACGAGCAGCGCGCACAGCGAGTCGGGTATCCTGCAGGAGGCGGTGCCGTTCCACCAGCCGCAGTAGCAGTCAGCGCCGCCGAGGCCGCCGAGCGTCATGGCCGAGAGCCCAAACTGCGCCGCCGCGTGGCCGGCGATCGGAAAGGTGGCGTTGCTCGGCGGCCGGGGGGTCGTTCGTCGGCACATCTCGCTTTGCGAGGGGGTGTGCCGTATGTTGTAATGCCAGTAGACGGGCGAGGATTTGTAGGCTTCGGTGGTCAGCGCCTGGATGAAATCCTCGACGTAGGTGAGATTCAGGGTCTGCGATTGGCCGTTGATGGGGTCGAACGGGTTGGGCAGCCCTTTGGGCTTGCCTGTCGCCCGGTTGAGCGGCATCGTCCATATCACCTGCTGCAGCAGACCGGTGCAGAATTCCCAGAACGTCGACTGGAACGGTTTCTTGGCCTCGTCGTAGTACACCACCGGCTTGGACGCGTCGAACAGCCCGGCGTCCGTGACCTCGAACTGTGCCTGCGTCCAGGAGGCTTGGTACGACTCTTTGCCCTGGGGATCGTACATCAGCCACGGGTCGTTGGAGGTCCAGATGTCGTTCTGCAGATACGTCCCCATCCCTGCTAGCAGGCCTTGCGCCAACGACGCGCCGTCGATGTAGCTGAAGGGGGCCATCAGACCAGACCCAGCAAGGCCGGAGCACACGGACGAGCAGCAGGCCACGGACGCGGCCACACTGAAGCCGTCCGGGCACGGGCACGGCTCGGTGGCGCAGTTCGACTGCTCCGTGCAGCACTCCCATCCAGTGGCGGATCCGTTTGGGCAGGAGCACAGGAAGTTGCCCTGGAAGGTCCACGCCTCGCGCGTCGCGTTGATGAGCTCCCTGACCTTGGTCACCACCGCCTGCCTCGCTGCGCTGTTGTTCGTCATCCCGCCGCCGTTCGAGTTGCGCAGGAAGTACTTGATCACGGAGCGCCGGGCGTACGTCCCGCACGTGAACGGGGGCGAGTCGTCGCGCTGCCCGTCGCGGTTGGCGAGGCGCGCCCCGCTGCATGGGAGCTCAAAGTGCCGGGAGGATGCGCCGCTCGAGTTTCGCGACCAGATCACCTTTTCGACGTTGCTGGGCCCCGGCGTCAGCGTCAGCGATCCCATCGGGCCCTGCATCACGCAGTCGGCGTACTGGTGGAGGAGGTCTCCTGTGCGGGGTGTGTAGGAGGAGGTCAGTGAAGCAACGGGGGCAAGGGCGAGAGAAAGGGCACACCTTCAGAAGAGAAGATGGTGATCTTCAGGCCGTCGCCGTTCCATTCACGCTCCAGTTTGTCCAACACCGAGAGCACGTTTGCCTGGATCTCGTCCATCGCGCCCTGGGCCAGCTGCTGGCGTTTTTGCGGGTCTGAGATATTGAGCGTGTGCTGCGTGGCCACCGAAACCTTGTTGTTCGACCGGCCGGACCAGATCATGTGCGGGATGTCGCACCCGCTCCGATTGGCGCTGTTTTCGAGGCACGCCTTGAACGGGTTGGAAATCGCCGGATTCTGCGATGCAGCGGGCCCAGAGAATGTCAGGCATGCGTCGATCAGCCCAGACCCTGGCGAGTCTGTGCTCGTGATGTTGCTGTATGCAAAGTAGACCGTGGACTGTGTGCCCTGGAGGAAATAGTCTGTTAGGCAGCCGGAGTTGGCGTTTCCAAGGGCTTTTTGCTGCAGCAGGCAGGCAGAGACGCTAAACTTATCGTCTATGCTGGGCGGCATGACCGTGTCCAGTCGCAGAGTTTGCTGCAGCGTTTGATTGAACATGACAAACGAGCCCTGGTCCCAAGTCATCTGCTGATAATTTGACAGGCATCTTTGGTAGACAGATAGCATTGGGACCTGCTGCTGCTGAAAAATCGTATCTGTCGGTGCTACACAGCTGCCATCATTCTTGGAGGCCACACAGTCCAGGTAAGAATCAAGATCCCCTAGCTTGGTCTTGAGCTGCGCCAGGGAGAACGGATTCCACACATACTTGGTCGATCCGTCAAAGTCCAGCAACGACAGCACGGTGCTGCACCAGTATGCCCCGTCTAGGTACGTCTCGGCTTGCCTGTCCGCGTGGATCGATACAGGCTGGTCTCCGCACGGGCACTTGTAGATCACCCGCGTCGTCCAGTCGGGGGCGCGGCAGCTGTTTGTTTGTGATAGTCAGTAGCATATATCAGAGAAGGGCGCGTGACAGGATGTGATGCTCTGCAAGACGAAAAATCGATGCAGAATCAAGTACATCCATCTTAAGGCAGAGGCCATAAACACAGAGCTGCATGATCCAGCAGAGTTTGAGTTTTGCCAGACGACGATCGAGCATTCTACATACGATGAGCTACGAGAGCAGGCGTTTGAGAAATGCCCAGCTGGATATTCGTGCATAGAGCCCATCGCCCTTCGGCATGAGGTGCTTTGGGGGCTTGGGCTGAATCTGATAAAGGATGAGCTCGGCAACGTTGTGCCCGAGAGGGATCATTTACTGCATGCTCTGGAGGCGGAGGAGTATGGATTGTTGGCATGGAACAGAACAGACGACGGTGAGGATGACAGTGAGATAATCTCACTATGCGTGGACATTGTGCTCAAAGGGGACGAGACATCATCCTGTCCAGACAGCCGTGCATTTCAGACGCTTGGATGAAACCGCGCATGTGGATCAATGCTCTCTGCCATCCGACCAACGCTTTGACCACATTGTAAACAGCACGCACACAGCTCTCAGCAGCACCAGGAGCGCTGCGGATACAGTCATCAGTCTCACGTCGACCACGCTATTCGTGATATCTAGCAACGGTTCAACCGCTTCCTGCACCATCGCATCCACCAATGATTCGGAGTTCCGTCTCAACCAGACACGGATACGAGGCACCGCCCTTTCCGGTCTGCTGCAGACATACTCCACGGCCCCAGCGAGCAGCGCACACGAAAACGGCTCAAACAGCAGCAGAATCATCCTTGCACATGTGCATCCTGTGTGTATGAAATAGTGAGCACTCACTTTTTTTGGTCTATGGTCTCGAGTACGTCCTGCAGGCCCTTGATGACGCCGATGAAGTATGTGAACACGACGTCCACAGGATGGATGAGCGCGTCGAGCGGCATCTGCAGGGCCAGCCCGCCGATCCGCGACAGGATCTGGGCGGAGCCGCTGACAAACGCCTTGTTATTGTCCACGCTGCTGCTCAGGCCCTGGGTGTTCTCGTTCTGCACCTGTGACATGCACACCCCCGCCGCCATGCTCGAGGCCGTCTGGATGGTCGGGTCCCCGATGGTCACGGCGTTGTTTCCAGACACGGCGCCTATAAGGCTGTTGGTCTGGCACACGATGATCTTCTGGGCCGCAATTGCGGCGTACAGCGGCGCGAGCGTCAGCTGGTACAGGAAGTTGGTGATCGCCGTCATTGTGAGCGAGAACGTGGCCAGGAACTGGTTGTCCACCGCCTCACCGTGCGCGAGCATGACGGACGGCGCGGATACCTGAACCAACCCGTTGATGGAGGACGTGAGGATGGAGACCTGCGCTGCAAACGAGTCCTTGAGGGAGCAAACGAGCCCATAGAACACCTGATCAGGCCAGTTGACCGTGCTTGGCGGACTGATCCCCCCCGCGGCGTCCAGGACGTACGTCAGCGTGTCTGCGAGCATGCTCCACAGCCCCTGCATCATCGCCAGCAGGGCAAAGTACTGGGCCTCCACCACGCCGCCGATCGCGCACAGCGGCCGGAGCTGGTTCACCTGCGAGCCGATGCACCGGGCGACCTGGCACTGCTGGGCCGCAAAGCACAGCCGCTGCACCAGGAGCTGGGTGCATCCGACGCAGTTGCTGAGGCTGCATCCCTGCTGCAGGGTGTACTGGACCGTGACGGGCATGTAATTGGCCATGGTCGCGCTGACGTACGACTCGCCCGTGGTGACGAAGAGCATGGTGATCCAGCTGCTCTGGTCGTTGGATGATATGAAGATGTTGTAGTCCTTGGACATGAACTGCGACACCCGCGGCTGCATGCCCCGAGTCTTGACCGGGACGTTCTGACGGTCGAAGCCAGAATATTGAGTACACTGCTGCAGCTCGACGCCCTGCAGCTGGCAGATCTGCAGAGGCACGTTGTCGTACGGCAGCAGCATGGCCTGGCCTTTCGAGGACAGCACGATGTGGTACAGGCTCTGATCCCATACGTTGGTCGTGGGGCACTTTTGGAAGATCCATTCCATGCTGAAGCTTAGGCAGTAGCTCACCATCCCAGACGATGCGGTGCTGGTCTGGAACACGACCGTGGAGCCCAGGACCTGCATCTGCTGAAACCCCAGCACCCCGTCGTCCACGTCCGACGGCGAGAACTGGGGGCACATGAGCTTGGTGCAGACCTGGACCAGGTTCGTCTGCATCCCCACCAGCACATACGTCTCGTCCCAGCTGCCAGGCCTCCCTAGGCTGAGGAACTGAATGTCCACACACTTGCTCGAGATGCCCATCGTGTCCCACTGGCCCGACTTGCTCACGCCCTGCGCGAGCGCCGACGGGACGCAGTACTGGGCCGCCCTGAGGGTCGACGCGCTGACGAAGCCCGCCGCCACGAAGCACCGATCCTCCGCGTGCGGGCAGGCGCTGGAGCACGCGCTCACCTCGCTGAACGCGACGATGCCCCCGCTGGTGCTGAACGGGTTGTACGCGTCCGCGTTGAGCGTGGGAAAGAAGAGGCTCTGCGTGGTCTGCGTCGTGGTGGTGGACCGGACCGAGTTGACGGGGCGCACGGCCTCGAACGCGGCGATCTGCTGCTGGCAGCGCAGCCGGCACAGGTCCGTGTTGCCGCACACGCGCCAGTAGTCGGCTGGTTCCGGGATGAGGGTCACGACGTACGGGTTGGAGTTGAAGTTGTCGCACTGCCCCGCCTTCGCCCCGTCGACGGCCGCGAGCAGCGAGTCCAGCACGGACCCGACCGACGAGGTGCCGGCGAAGAGCTCGCTGAACATGTCGTCAAAGACGTGCGTCAGGTTCGCGTTGGTCTGGTTCACCAGCGCGGCGCAGCTGCTCGGCTCGTCCATGATGGTGCGCAGCAGCGGCTTGAGCCCGTCGGGCGAGTCGCAGTGGTGGAGGATCCAGTCGGCCGGGTTGTTGCCCGACGTCTGGCGGCAGACGCACACGATGATCGGGAGGTCGACGAGGAAGATGCTCAGGAGGTCGAGCGTCGCGATCGTGCCCTTGACCCCCGCGAAGCAGTACCGCAGGATCACGTTCCCCAGCGGGGTGTTGGTGTACCCTGCCATGAGCGAGAAGCCGCCGCACGTGTTGAACATGCGCTTCGCGACCAGATCGACGTAGTCGACCCGCCCGTCGTACAGCACGTTCCAGAACACGCTGCCGATGGAGCGCTGCGCCTGCGTCGCCTGGATGATCTGGACCACCACGCCGGACGCGATGCGCCAGATCCAGTGGGCGCCCGCGATGGGGTTGAGGGCCGTCTTCATAAAAATGGCGGTCGGCCCGAAGCGCGACGCCGAGCCCGAGGTCAGATCCTGCGACTTGGTGACGCCCTCGCTCGGGTCGTTGCTCGACAGCTTCGAGAAGGCGCCGATGATCCCGGGCATGAACGTGGCCGCGCCGCTGTTCTCGCCGACCGTCGTCATGCCGTTGAGGAAGGTCTGCGCGAAGCCGGGGGAGAGAAAGTTACCCGCGATGGCAAAGATCCGCCAGAAGTGGCCGTTGCACGCGTAGGCGGAGGCGAAGAAGTCCTCGAGGCTGAAGAGCTCCCGGCCGCAGTTCATCAGCAGGCTGTGGCTCATGCTGTTCAGGTAGCACGGGCCCGTCAGGAGGTCCATCAGCACGGGGGACGCCACGATGATCACCAGCGGGAGGCGCACGATCAGGATCGCCATCGCCACGACCTCGGCAAAAAGAGACCCGATTTGCGGCATACGGCGCTGGTCGGGGCACAGCTGGCCGACGGACGCGGTCGAGTTGGGGAGAAACATCGTCTTCTTGAACTGCATCGTGTCGGGGTTCATGAAGAGCGTCTCCCACCTGCGTGTGTTGGTATGATACTCAGGGGAGCGGGTAGCAGGTTCAGGCGTCTCGGGAGGCGCACTGTGACGACGTTGGAAACCATCTACGAGGAACAGGTCTTCATCCCGTCCGAGGAACGGGAGAATCGGGACTGCGCCACAGCGTGGCTGGAGCAGGCCTTCTCTGCGTGCCTATCAATTCAGTGGGACTGGGTGCAGCCACATTGACGGCGTGGTGTATAAATTGACGACAGCATATGGGAACGCGATGACGCAAGGGGAGGTCCTGCTGCACACGTTTCTCTTCCTGCTCCGCGTGTCCCTCTTCACCGTGACCGGGATGGTGCTGCATCGGACCGAGGCCACCTCCGTGCTGATGCTGTGCCCTGCGCTCTGGGAGACGATGGCGGTGATCCTAACTGCCAAGTGCCTTCGGGTGACGCTGTGCGCCATGGCGTTCCGGCTCATGCGCGAGACCCCGGGGAGGCGGCGGGGGTTTGAGCCGTTCGACCTCCTCGTCCACATGGCCTTCTTTGTGATCGAGTGCGTCGTCACGTCGCGCTCGCTCAACACGCCGGATTGCGTCAGGGCAGCAGGCGAGCCGTTCGACGGCCATCCGCTGCTCGTGTACGTCAACGGGATCTCGTGCGTGTGGGACGGATGCTACATTCTGGCGTGCGCGCTGTTTGTCCTGCTCAACAAGTGAGCGTGACGCGACATCATCGGTCCGTTACGCGAATAAAAAAAATCTAACGGCAGAGCAAAAAAGCTTCCCAAATGCCCTCGCCCCTCTCTTCCAAGGTGCGCACGTTCAGGCGCTCGCTGGCGCGCAAGCAGCAGCTGGTCTTCGGTGAGGATCAGATCAAGCTGATCTCGCGCCACATGCCAAGGGATTTCGAGACGCTGCGGACCAAGTGCGGCCTGACCCCTCGTCAGATCGAGTCGTATGGCAATCGCCTGCTGGCCATCACCGGCGCGCACGAGCGCGACCAGGAGAAGTTTGAGGACTGCTACAAGGAGATCAAGGCGTTTGCTTCCGGCGGTCTGTACGCGATGGAGCGTCTCAACAAGGTCGGCGCGCGCATTCTTGAGCACTTTGGGATGGAGGACGAGAAATACGACGTGCTCAGTGCTGCAGGGGTGTATGAGGACGCGGAGACGGGCAGGATCAAGAAGAGGCAGCATCAAGAGGACGCATAGGAAAGTACCTGGCCAGCTTGTCGTTGATCGGACGGAGCGTCGTGGTGTCGACGTTGGCGAACGTGGTGTTGAGCACCGTGAGCGCCAGGTTGTACTCGTTGACGAACGTGATCGTGGGCGCGGCGACGTAGAACCACGTGTCGCACACTGCCTTGTTGCTGCCGTCCGAGAGGAATCCCGGCAGCGATTGAAACGTGGCGGACGTGTCCTCGGGGCAGCGCCGCACGCCGTTGGCATCGACGGGGCAGAACTCGTACGGATCCATGCGCCAGACCTGCACGCTGTTGTAGGAGCTCTCTACCTGGAACGCCAGCTCCGGCGGCGCGGTGGTCGTGCCCTGGCACCATAGGTTGAACCCTGTGTACATGGCCATGGACGGGTTCACCACCCAGAACACGTAGCTGTCCGTCGCCACCGCGGGGATGTTGGCCCACGGCGTGGCGTCGAACGAGTAGGGCACCGCCACGAGGCATCGTCCCATGCCGCACGAGGCCGCGGGCGACGAGCAGTCCGACGGGGTCTTGCACGGTGGGAGGGCGGGGATGAACTTGTTGACGTGCACGAGCGTGAACTCGTTGCCCTGCGAGCAGCGTCAGGATACAGGCGGGCAGAGAGCGCGGGGTCCTATATAAACCCGACCCTCTCTTCGCCACCCAATGACGATTCCACATTCCACTATCCCATTCGACGCAATCGCCGCCGGCCTGGCCGTGCGCACGGCGGACGACGGGACGACGATGCTGGCGCTCGACTTCCTGTCGACCCTCACGGCCAACGACCGAAAGCGGGCGTCGCAGACCCTGGCGCGCATCGCCGCGCGGCCGGAGACCGCGGAGCTCCTGACGCTGCAGCGCGTGGCCAGCGGGCGCAAGCACGCGCGCAAGACGATCAGCTTCTCGAACGCGATCCAGCTGCTGATGCTCCTGCCGAAGCGCACCGCCAGCATGCCGATCCGGCGGCGGGTCGCCGGGATCCTGGCCGACTACCTGTGCGAGTCGCGGCCCGACGGCGACGAGCGGCACCGTCTGGCGGTCAGGCAGGGGCTGCATGAGCTGAGGCAAAAAGAGGCCGAGCTGCAGCAGCAGCGCCGGCGGCTGTCGCTGGACCGCATACGCCAGTGCATGGAGCTCATGGAGCGGTGCGGGCCGCTGACGGAGGACGACACGTCGCGGTTCAGGCGCGCGATCGCGGAGCACATGGCGGAGGAGGAGGAGGAGAAAGCGCTGTAGCGGCGCGCACCTGGCTGCCGAAGATCCGCTGCACGTCGATGCCCCACGTGTCGCCGACGGTGTTGACGGCGGTGATGGCCAGGTCCCCCGCGAACGCGAACGGCTGCCCCGGCAGCAGCTCGTACCGGTACATGTCGTAGGCCGTCGTCGACGTGCGCAGCATCCGCGAGAACGTGTTGGGCGCGTACACGCAGCGCGTCCCGTCGAGCTGGACCTCGGCGCTCATCCACGTGTTGGTCACGCCCGAGTTGTGGCGGAGGGTCTGCGTGACGGAGGCCAGCTGCCCGGACCGGAGGTTCCAGTCGTGGAGCCCGCAGTCGCGCGACACCATCGACACCGTGCTGGACCACTCGTCCGCGCCGCGCAGGACCATGGAGCCGGTGTATCCCTTGGTCCAGAGCGCCATGCAGAACGGGAAGCAGTTGGCCAGCGTGAAGGTCCCCACGCAGTCCACGTCGACCTGCTCCGTCCCGCAGTCGGGGCGCACCCACAGCGCGGCCTGCGCCACGGGCGAGGACCTGGCGTTGGAGTTGGGCGACGTGAACCGCGTGACGGGCCAGCGGATGCTCTCCATGCGGATTTTCGCCCGCGAGCAGCCCATGAAGAAGCTCGTCGACGGCACGTCGAACTCCACCGGCACAAAGTACGACGGCGTCAGCGGGTCCAGCGGCGCGACCGCGCACACGAGCTGCATGCCGTACGCCTGGTCGGTGCACGTGCACCCCAGCAGGCCCCGGACGTCCGCGGAGGCGCTCACCAGCGCGATCCCGTAGACGACGCTCGCCGCCAGCGGGAACGCGCCCGGCAGGCTCTGCACGCCGGTGCGGGAGTACACCTCGACGTTCCAGCCGTCGGTCTTTGCAAAGTAGTTGGCGTCCACGCCCACGATCACCGTCTCGTTTCCCCCCATCAGGTCGCCCCCGCTGTTGAAGTCGACCATCGTCCACCCGCTGCACGCGGGGCTGGTGTTGGTCAGGACGGACTGGATGATGATGGTCGTGACGTCGAGCCAGTTGTCGACCAGCAGGCCCAGGTTGCGCACCCCGTTCACCGCCAGCTCGATCACGGGCTCGAAGTCGGGCAGGCAGTAGACGACGGGGCCGCCGCCGGCCTTGCAGCGCTGCATTGTGACGGCGGGCACCTGGACCAGGAGCGTCAGCGCGGCGTTGACGAGGTTGTGGACCCCGAGCCCGAAGTTGATGTCCAGCAGCGGGTACGCCATGATGTCCACGAGGCTCGACGCCACGGAGCACATGTCGCCGATCCACGCCAGCATGTACGACGCCGCCAGCCGCAGGTAGGCGAGCGGCGTGATGAGGTCCAGCAGGCGGAGGTTCGGGTCGAACGAGTCGGGCGGGGCGACGATGATCTGGATGTAGTTGCACAGCGAGAGGGTGGTGCCGCTGAAGAAGAGGCCCAGGTTCGTCACGGAGCCCACAAAGTCGTCCAGCCCGCGCAGCGCGCCCTCCAGCAGCACGCGCGTGGGCACCGTCTTGATGCAGTAGACGGCGAGGTTGAACAGGGGCACGAACCCGTCCCACAGCAGCTGCAGGAGCTGCATGGGAATCACGATCGCGAGGCGGAACGCGCCCCCGACGTCGGAGTTGTACGCCGCCTGGAACGCGATCAGCGCCTCGGCCGAGTGCTGCGAGCACACGTGCAGCAGGCCCCACAGCCCGAGGATCAGCACGCACCACAGCACGCTGCGGACGGAGAAGGAGACGAGGCGGAGCACGGCGGACAGGATGGCCCCGCAGGTGCCGGAGACGAGCTGCACGAGCGAGCTCACGAACCACACGGATTTTCGGTCGGGCCCCTGGTGGAGGATGTAAAACACCAGGCTCGCCCACGCAAACGTGATGCGCTCGACCACCAGCGCGGCCGTGACGGTGACGGCGATCAGGAGCAGCATTCTGGGGTAAAATGTGCGATACGGCTTTTATAACAGCGCAAACCTAACCGGAACGCAACGTCCGCGGCACGGGTTTCCGCGTTTTGACCCGCGGGGTGGGGAATGTGAGGGAAATGGTCAAAGTTTTTTTTCCGACGCGGATGGGATTTTTTGGATTAAAAAAACCGCCGATAAAACGCCCGAAAACTTAAAACACAAACCCAACCAATCCTCGCATGCCCGATGCCCTCAGCAGCAGCCACCGCCGGCTCCTGCGGGACGCGCTGACCGTCATCCGCGCCATCGAGGAGGCCGTCGAGTCGAACGACCCGTACAACAACCTGGATCACACCGAAGAGTACGCGCCAACCCTGTCCGACTGCGAGATCCCCGACCGCATCGAAGACCCGCTCGCCCTGATCCGCGCGGTGCTGGGCGATGAGCACGCCGGGCGCATCGAGTACCAGGGAGACCTGCAGCTCACAGCCTACACGCTGGAGCGCTGCGTCGACTCCGAGCTCCGAAAGTACCGGCGATCGGCCGCTGATTTTGAGGCTGAAGAAGGGTCGGATACCGAGGACGACGCTCCAACCGCCGCTGCATCAGGAGGAGGGGAAGCGCTCGCCTGAGGAGACGCGCAAGGAGCGGAACCGGCTCACCGCAAGGAAGTCGCGCGAGAAGCGGATGGCCTACATAGCGCACCTCGAGCGGAGCCTCCGCGACGCCAACCAGCGCGTGGCCGAGCTGGAGCAGCGGATGGCCGAGATGCAGCGCGAGCACGACGACGAGCTGCGCCTCGAGCGCGAGTTTGCGCGCGTGTTTGTGCCGCGGGATTCGTTTTTCGAGTCCCCGGGGGTGTGAATTTTATACATGAACATTTACGCTGCCCCGCTGCAGCAGAATCAGAAGATGTGGAGCTCCCTCCTCCCCGCGGTCACAATGGGCTGAGAGGCGCCCACGGGCCCGGAAGGGACGGGCTTGAGCGCCTGCAGAAGCGCGCGAATATCGCCTATCTCGCTGAGGATCGCCTCCTTGTCGCTGTGATTCATTCGCGGACGTTCGCTGCGCGCTTTTATACTGGTTCGTGCGCCCTATGACCATCCACACCAAATGGATGGAGCTCCTGCGCTCCGAGGCCAGCGACGCGTTCCAGTACGGCGAGCTCACGCTCGAGGTCCGCGCGAGCTTCATCGACGGGCAGATCAAGCTCATGAAGTCGGAGAGCGTGCAGACGTGGGCCGATTTCCTGTACGCCAAGTTCACCTCCACCGTCATGCGCCACTTCCTCCTCTACGGCTGCGCCACGGTGGTCCTGGCGTTCGACGACAAGCGCCACGTCCCGAGGGCCAAGGCCATCACCCAGTCCAAGCGCCGCGCGGGCATCCAGATCATCGACTTCGACGAGACCTGCACTCTGCCCACCGACCTCCCCGCGCAGTGGAAGGAGTCCATCATGAACGCGTGGTTCAAGCACCGCGTCATCGAGCTCATCTGCCTCAACATCCCCAGGCTCGTGGCGCCGCCGGGCGGATCCAGGCTGATCGTCGACTGGGAGACCGCGCGCGAGTACGTCTACCGCGACGACGGCGAGGACCCGCACGTCGTGGAGCACGGATGCTCGGGGATTGGCGAGGTGAGGGTTTTCTTTTCTGAAACACACGTGATAAATCTTGAGGATTGGTGTGATTTTTTTCTCCAACGCACAACATTTGCCTTACTCACGATTTGGATGAAATCTTGAGGATTGGTGTGATGTTTTTCTCCAACGCACAACATTTGCCTTACTCACGATTTGGATGAAACTCTGGGATCAGTGTGATTTTTCGTCTGCAATGCACAACATTTGCCTTACTCACGATTCGGACGAAGGCGGACCTCAAGTTCACGCACTGGATGCGCCGGTTCGAGTGCCCGATGCTCGTCGAGGCCACCGACGGCGACTACATCCCGATCGCGCTCGGGCTCAAGGCGGCGGGGTACGCGCACCCGGTCGCGATCCTCAAGGCGTGGAACGAGGAGAAGGGGGGCGCCGAGTTTGTGCACGTCGACCTGATCCACGCGTTCCTGCAGTCCAAGTTCCGCCGCGCCGCGCGCGGGAGGGAGGCGTGCCGCGGCTGCGCCTCGTGGGAGATCAAGCTCTTCATCGCGCTGCTCGGCCTCTCGGGCACGGACTTCACGCGCAACCTGCCGCTCGTCAGCCCGCAGAAGATGTGGCGCGCGCTCGGCCAGATCGTGCAGACGTTCGAGATGGACGGCGACAGCCGCACGGCGATCAACGTCCAGAAGGGGAAGCGCATTGTCGAGCTGCTGTACGCTGAGGCGTTTCCCAAGCACATCGATCCGTTCTCGCGCCGCAGCGTCTGGAGCCAGGCGCAGGCGTCCAAGCTCGGCCCGCGCAACAAGGCCCTCATACCGACGGAGGCCAGGATCGTCTGCACGCTGCGGAATGTGAACTTCCTGATGGAGTACTGGCTGGTGTTCGAGCCGCCGCGGCGCATCGAGGAGTACGGGTTTCGTCTGCGGGCGGATGGCGTGGTGGAGTGGGATGATTAGGACGGGGCGTGTATAAAAGCTGTAGTTGGAGGATTTAGACAGATGGCACTGCTCAAGGAAATCAGCGACCAATTCCACCTGTGCTCTGCGCTGATGAGCGATGCCGATATACTTAGGTCACAGTCAGCCGTCGTTGCAGATCATTTTAAGGTAACAATGCGCAAGATCGAAGAGCTGCGGGGATATCTGAGGAGGCCAGAGGTCAGGCATAATGAGGGATATGAGCATTGGATGGATGAGTCTGTTATTGATGGAGTGAAGAGGATGGTTGGAGTGGTCCTGGAGAGGCACATGGATCCATTAACAACAAATGAGTTTCCTATTGTGTTTAAAAAGGAATTGAATTTTTCTAAGATGGATGAGTTGTATAATAAATTAAAAATATTGCGTAACAGAGCATTGTATGATTACAACAAAGCAAGTGATACAGATTCGAAAGGAAGTACAGACGAGACTAAAGCAGCATTAAAAGAAAAGGAATCAGATTTACAAGCTGCAGAGAAGGATTTAGAAGATATGAAACAGGCCATAAACGCTAAAGCAGCATCATTGTTGGAACACAATCAACTGATCATGGAGATTAAGGAGAGCAACTGTATGGGTTCTATCATTCTTTTATTTTATTACCTGTATTGGCATTTGCTTCTAATATTTATCAATGAAAAGATATATCCAGAGTTCAAAAAAGTAGGCAATGATTGGAATATCAATAAAATTATTGACCTGCTACCTAATGAGAGAGGCATGCTTGATTTGCGTTTCATATTTAAATTGACAGGAGGATTGGATACACTCGACGCCAACAACCTTTTGACAGAATCTGAATACTCGCTGCATTTCAAAAATATCAAATGTGATTCGAGAATTGCTGATCTTGTGTATACGTATAAAACAGTTTTGTATGAACTTAGAGGAAACGATAAAAAAGATGCTTGGTGGGTTCAAGCTGGTGATACAGCTGTAGTATGTCACAAGACCAATTTCAGATGTATTGAAGCGACGCTCAAGATGTTTAATAATGTCATATCATCGTTTAATCTTCAAGATGACATTCAAAAATGGACAGATATGTATACTGATTTTGAGATTAAGACAGACATAAACCAAGAGACTGAAGATGAAGCTTTGCAGAGAAGATCATCCATGGCCATATATACATACAGATTGGCTAATATCCTAAACAAAGAGCCATATCAAGATGGCAGTGCAAATGACAGCGAAATCAATTATATTGTTAATATGAGAAGATCAGCAATTTATGATTATGGTTCTACAACTATCATGATGGATATCTCTCGATCATTACTTGATATAAACACATTATTGAAATCCCTATGCAAACCAGATGTAGAATATCAGACCCTGGAAAAAGAAATACTGATATTTATTTATCAGTTTCGTGTTGATGGCTTGTATTTGAACTATACAGATGAAAATTATGATACGTTTGATACAAATCCTAAAGCTAAATCAATTGTAAAACCATTAGGATCATATAGAAGACCTTGTCGTATAGACGATGAAAGAACATTCCGAAACGAGTTGATAGTGGAAAATCTAGGTGGATATTATTTAGGAGCGAGATCCGTAGGGATGGAAAAATTCAATCATCGATACTTAGCATGGCCTGGAGCTGATAATCCAGCATATCAAATTTCAGTTTTAGAAAAGATACAAGCATTGATACAAGTATTGACAAAAGATACAGAACTAGTTACAGCAGAACTAAAAGCGGCGTTTATACTACAACCAATGCAAAGAAATTCGCTGTTTGTTTCAAATATATCTGTCACTCTGAGGAGATTTTTAGACCGAATAAATAAAAGTAAATGCTTTCTAGGAAAAAAGCACATCCATGAAACGAGAACATTTCCGTCTGAGCAATACTTTAAAACAATATTTGAGATGTATAAATTAAATCCTAGCTCGCCTGAATGGACATCTGCAATTGAAGGTTTGGTATCTACAAAAAGAACTGAAATTGACTACGAATATGTGTCCAAAATGCTTGAACATGAAGCTTCTGAATTGGACAGGTATATATCCGAAATTAAACAGCAAAAATTCAACAAATTTCCATGCATATCATGGCCTGTAATATACAAAGAAGGTAAAAGCGACAATTACAAAGTTTTTAAATTCAAGGAGCCTGTTATTTCAACTGTACAATCCACCCAACTTTCTACATACAATCTAAGCCTCTACATGAAAGAATTCGTTGAGTTCACCAAAAAAAGTAGCAAATAACTAAGCCAGCAGCGCCCTGATCTTCAGCATCAGCCTATCCTTATCCCTGCACCACTTGGGACAATCGCGCCTCAGCTGCTCCACAATCGACACCAGCGACTCGTCCTCCTGCACGGTAAAGTACGTGATCCCCTCCGGCGGCGCGACCGCCGCGAGGATGTGCTGGTGAAGGACCTCGTCGATGCGCTTGCGCACGATGGTCTTGTGCCCCCTTCCGTACGCCGACTCGCGCATCACCTGCGCGGACGGCGCGGCTTAATATACACAACGCGCCGGCCACTCACGGCGGGGCGCGCACATTGAACCGCTGCTGCGTCCGCAGCTTCTCGACGAGCAGGACCTCCGGAATCCTGAGCTTCGTGCCGACGTGGGGTATGACCTCGCGGTTGACGAAGTTCTTCTTGAGGCGGACGTGCCTGTTGTTGAGGCGTCGGCAGACTCAGCACCCCGACGATGCAACCACAAAGACGACACGCACACACGTACCGCCACACCGCCTTCATCTGGCGCAGGCTCAGCGTGTAGTACTGCTCGTGGATGCGTATGGCCGGGAACTGGTCGGTGATCCTGCCGCCGTTGGGCTGGAACCACGTGATCAGCGACTCGTTGCGCTCGAGATTGCAGATCATGTTCTTCGAGTTGGGCGACCCCGAGAACGCCCAGGGCATCCCCGCCTTGATGACGCTGTTGCGCGACAGGTCGACGACGCGCATGCGGTGGGGCGCGTGTGGTTTTGATGCGGGTGTAAGGCGATGGTTGATTTTTATTACAGCAAGCAGCACTGCTGAGGTCCATCAAGTTGACTCTGTATATAAACAGCAGATCTACAAACAATAGAGCTCGTATGTCAAACGTCAGCATGATGCTCAGAGCTTCCAGAAAGACAGCATGGAAGCAACACCAATACAGCGTGCCTACTCTATTCAGTAAAAACAAAAGACTTGAAGAAACGTTGAATGTTATGCAATTCAATGTTGACAAGCTCAAAATCGAAGGCAGCGGTCGCATCCGAGCTTTGATGAGATTCAAAAAGTGTGCCATCATCATAATCAACGTGCTGTGTGTTTTGGTGATCGTCCTGCTTACGATGAATAAAAATTTCATCCAATAAATCACGTCATCACGTCAGCGGCGCATGTACGCCAGGCGATGACGATGACGGTTGATTTTTATTACCGCAACCACCATAAACCCTTCTCACTGCGCCGCGAGCGCCCGGAGCGCGTCCATCGGCTCGTGAACGCACGCGGCGCTCGTATCCAGCGCGTGCTCCGTGGGCCAGACCGCCCGGTCCTCGCGGTACGCCGCGACGCTGTGGAGGCGGAGGCGGAGGTTCCATCGGATGCGCGGGTGCTCGCGGCCGAGGCTGGCGACGATGTCGACGATCCGCCCGAACCACCGGTCGAACGCGTCGGCGCTCATCGTCTCGAGCGAGCGCTGCACCTCCGCCAGCAGCCTCAGGTGCGACTCGCGGCGCTGCTCGGCGTCCTCCCTGATGCGCTGCGTCTCGTTGGGCGTGACGCGCACGGGCGGGGCCATCCGCTTCTCGACGCGCATCCGCTCGTCCCGTCGCGCGCGCTTGGCGGAGAGGAGGCGGTCCAGGTGCTCCTGCTCGAGCCCGCCCATGAGCCGCGCGGCCTCGTCGTCGGCCAGGCGGCATATGGTCATGCCCATCGGCTCGTCGTCGACGCACTCGCAGCGGCGCCTCCAGTCCAGGGTGTACCGGTGGTTCGAGATCGTCCGCTTCGCGAGCAGCCGCCACTCGGCGAGCGTGCGCCGCCGCTTGAGGCTGGAGACGTCGAGCCACTCGTACACATCGCCGCGTCGCGGGAGGAACGCCTTCATCGCGAGGACCAGGGCACGGGGACAGGGGCGGCACAGGCCTAAAAGGAGGCGGGACACTGACCATGCTCGGACGGAGTCGGGGAACGCCGTATCCACCGGCTCCAGCAGGAGGAGCGCGTGCGCAGGATGTTCGAGCCGTCGCACGAGGCAGCACGTCAGCAGGACCTCCACCCACAGCGGGCTGCGCCGTTGGAGGGACTCGAGCGCGGCGGACATGTTGTCTTGGCCGAAGAGCCGGGCCAGGTGGTCCGCGCCGGCATGCAGGAACAGAATGTCAAAGACGCAGCGGAAGGGGAGGGTTGGAAGGAGGAGGGGCATTGTTTGGTCGAGGGCGAATGGGATTGAATTTAAAATAAAAAAAGATGAAAAAAATACTCACGTGATTTGGCCGATCGTCCGGCGGCGGGAATCAGCGTAGATAATAGAAAAAATAAAAAATAAACATAATGGCGTGAATGCACCTTCTTGGACGACAGTGATCCTGTAATGGTGCACCTGGGCTTGGCTTGCGGAATATGAACTCCTGCGAGGTCAGAACAATACGCGTACGTGCGCGCGCACCTGAGACGACTCCTTCGTGCCGCATAATTCATGCACACCTGTGTGCCCTCTGTGATGATAATGCAGTGGCCAGTGTGCGTCACTACCCACCCTCTGCTGTCATCATCAGAGTGGACTCTCTACAGTAATAATAATAATTACACAATATACCCTCCCGTTTATACCACCCCTACACGAAAACATGCACTCCCCTGCTGTGCAGATCGGCATCTGCGCTGCGGGTAAAGGACGAAACGCAATTTTTTTTATAAAAAAAACGCCAAACCGCGCGCATCCCGCTTTTCAGGGAACGGACAAACCGGACCACGGTTCTCTCCTACAGCCCAACCCAGCTCAGCAACCTCCGAACAATCCCACCCCCCGCCGCCGCGCTGCTGTTCTGGGCGACCGGCGACGACCCCCCCTGCAGCAGGGTCTCCCTGATCTCGGCCACCATCACGGTATAGGTGCCGCCCGTGAGCGTGGCGCCGCCCCACGGGTACAGCGGCATGAGGAAGAGGCTGGCGCCCTGGACCTCGCACTTCTCGCCCGTCTGGCACACGCCGCCGCGGAGGAGCTCCTCGATGAGGCAGATGTTGCCCGAGTCGCAGAGGCGCTCGAGCTCCGGCGTGATGGCGCCGTCGGGCATGAGGGCGAGGATCCGCGCCGAGTCGACCAGGGAATACACCACCGAGATGTTGTCGAACGCGTACGCGTACAGCGCCGACTGCGGCACGATGGTGAGCGTGAGCGCCGCGACGTCGACGAGCGGGACGAGCTGCACCGGCCCGGAGTAGAGCATGCGGTTGCCCTGCGCGACCTCGAGCGTGAAGGCGTCGTGGCCCGTGGCGTTGATGGTGACGGGCACCGCGCACCGGTCGATGGCGGTGCTGTCGGTCTTGGCCACGACGCGCGCCAGCACCGACCCGCGCTGCAGCAGGACGTAGACCGCGAGCGTCCGGTTGGCGAGCGAGATCCCCTTGAGCGACACGTAGACGTCGACGAAGTCGGGCTCGATCGACACGTTGCACCCCATCAGCCGCGACGCGCCCAGCATCACGGTGCCGTTGGAGCAGTTGGGCGCGATCCAGTCGCCGGCGTCCCACGTCTGGAGGCGGAGGTTCTGGATGGACTGCACGCCCGACGCCTTGACCACCAGGTGCGCGAACGCCGACCCCCCGCACGCCTCCAGCTGCAGCCGCGTGTACTCGACGAAGCTGTACTGGAACGCGCCGTACGACGTCGCCACCGACGACGCGTTCAGCATCAGCTCCACGCGCGCCTCCGTGTTCTGTGCCAGCTTGCCGAAGACCACCATCCCGACGCCGAGGCGGTACACGCGCGCCGCGGACTCGACGGTGGACGGGACGCTGGACAGGGGGACGGTGAGCTGGATCGTCTGCCGGTCGTCCGACAGGTACACCCCGGACCACAGGAGGACGAACTGGTCCAGCGCGCGGAACGGGTCGTTGGACGTGCAGTCCACGTAGTTGGACGTCACGAACTCGCTCGCGCTGCCCATGTTGCCCTGGCAGCACCGGTTGGTGGGGTCGAACGGGGGGCACGGCGGCGCGGACGAGCCGAGGTGCATGTACAGGAAGAAGTAGTCCACCAGCGGGAAGCGAAAGTCCACCGTCAGGTTCAGGCTCGACGACGCCTTGTCCACCGCCACGTTCACGATCTCCAGCGTCGCCGACGCGTCCCCGCCCACCAGCACGTCCACGGCGTCCACCACCCGCGTCACCACCGTCCCGATCGACCGGATGTTCCCGAGCGACGCCGCCAGCGCCTGCATCGCCTCCGCGTTCGACGCGTCCACGGTCAGCAGCATCGGCTGCTGCGACAGCAGGTGGCGCGACGTGGAGTACAGGCTGTCGAGCGTCGTGTTGACGGTCGTCTGGTACCGCCGGCGGAGGCACTGGCCGTTGAAGAGGAGGAAGGGGCAGTAGCACGTGCGGTTGCGGAGCAGGATCTCGTTGGTGGCGCACGGGAGGCTGGAGCAGAGGGCCGGAAGGAGGGCGAGGAGCATGGTTGGTTTTGCTGCGTGTCTGGGCATGTGGGGCGTCATTTGGTGCTGAGCGTTGGGGTTTATGTACCGCTGCTGTGTGGCACTGTTGTTGGATTGTGATGGTGATGATAGTACAGTTCACAGTTGATCACTTGCACCTCACGCGCCATGCCTAGAAAGTACCGCGAGCGCATAGTTTCCACTGCCTTTTTGGGGTATTTCCTCTGATCCAGGTGGAATTCCATATTCGATTATGATTTTAGATGGGAGACATATCATTTGATCAACGTAGCCGAAGTTTATTGGGATACGCACACGTTTGATATACACATTTGTGCGAATATCAATCACATGAATTGTTTTCGTAAAATTTCTGTCAGCATAAATATCAATTTCATGTAATAACAATTTTGAGCCACTGACAGCAAACGTGCCTTTTGATATGGTGTTTGGTAAGTAGATTTCCTCAAAATGTTCTATAGATGCGTTATTTATTTTATTAACGTAAACTATTGAATCAGAATTAAATGTGAAATGGTAAAAATATTCTTTTTGAACGTGGAATATATTTACGTGCTCTCCAGCATGTTTGTTTTTGTATTCTCTTTCACCTCTTAAATTTTTGACATCTCCTTCCTTGTTGATTTTATAAGCAGCAAGGCTATCATGAGTATTAAATACTATATAGAAAATCTCATCGTCAAACATACTATCACAATAAGAATATCCTGCAGGAATTTTAAGTGATTTTTTACACGGCGGGTGAATACAGATTCAATTATTTTTATATCTTCTAAAGTGATGACATAAAGAATATTACATTTCGGTGCTAGATGTGTTGCAATCACATCCTGATTATCATAAGAAATTGATTTTATTGTACCAAAATGTGTCAAATCATCATAATAATATATTATTGATTTTCTACGGTCTGAAGTGGATATGACAATTATTTTCATGTCACACCCTATTGAACAATTACTGATGGGATACTTAAGAAGAATTGATATTTTGTGCTTCATGCCTTCAATACTATAGATGTTAAGTATAGTTTCAGAACCACGGAGAATGACATAAATCAATTCATTATTTATCTTACCCATTTTATACACTGAGTTAGGTCGATCAATTGAAGAGTATACGTTATTAAACAGTAATAAATATGATATCTTTGGTTGTTCTATCATCCACTTGATCCCGGGTTCGATATAGTCTACTGCAGTTTCTTCGAAATTAAAATTTTCATAATATGGTATTTCACGTTCACTAATCAGTGTTTGTAAATTTGCTTTTTTTCATGCAGCATTTCAAGCGTAGCATCCATATTAATCGATTCTAAATATCTACTTTGTATTATTTCATTCAAATTAGGTGGGGTAATATTTTCAAATGCAGTTTCTTTAAGTAAATCATCAATCTGTTCAAGAGAACAAGTCATTACTGCTTTTTTCAGATCAAGATTATCTGTAAATCCATTATCAGAAAGAACATACAAACAGATTTCAAGAGAAATTTTTCCTATAATAACGTAACTTATTTCTTTTATAATATCAGATGGTAAGTTGTATTTATCAATATATTTTATTAAATTACAAGCAGTAATTGCATCTATTCTATTTTTTTCCTCAGAATAACACATATTAAGCAAGGTCTGGAATTCTCCTCGTGTCATATCCAAGGTCAATGTCGATTTTTTTCCATTAAAATTTATTGACTTTTTCCATACTTCGGATATCGTGGATAATATTAGTCTGTTTTGCTTTATCGTTCCATCAATTAGGCTCACATCAATATCATGATAGCTTGCATCATCCATAAGATAGTTAAAAACATTCAAACGATTATCATATAAAAAATCGCATCCTGTCATATCTATGTCTATCGTTTTTCCTCCGATATTAGCTCCCAGCATCTGAATATGCTGTTTTATTTTTCGAATCTGCAGCTCCATACAACCTATCACTGCAAACATCTTTTATATCCAAACCTTCAAGCACTCCAGCCCAACAACTCACTCCGCTCCCGCTTTTTAGGGAACGGACAAACCGGACCACGGTTCCCGCTCAACCCTTTAGGCACAATGCCTCAGGACGACAGCGTATCGCCCCTAAAAATCTAAACCTATCCATCAACCCCGTCCCACCC
>Ga0208260_1000079_pt1 | contig 36019 bp, 37 predicted proteins | sample CryBogCBH18Aug09_FD_184619 | JGI IMG/M metagenome (GOLD analysis project Ga0208260, IMG submission 184619) | Freshwater microbial communities from Crystal Bog, Wisconsin, USA - CBH18Aug09 (SPAdes) | ecosystem: Environmental > Aquatic > Freshwater > Lake | place: Crystal Bog, Wisconsin, USA...
ACTTAGTCATGATGTTATGTATCATAGGAACAACCATAGCAACTGCTTTCGCAGGGTCTTGTTCCATCTTAAACTTCCTCTGTTCGATGTTCATGAACGGGTTACTACCAGCGTCCACTTCATTATAAGGTAGTCCAGTAACCATATCGAACCTTCTTAGTTCTCCAAGCTTGTCAGCTAGCTTCTTCTTTTCAGCTGGCATACCAGTCACATATCCATTATTGATTCCCTGATTCAAGGCAATAGACGCCAGCTTGATGTTAGAACCAAATACGTGTTGTGCTACTTGAGCAGCTAGGTCTACATAATTTACGTTAGGGTCGTTAGCCATTGCAGTAGCAACTTGATGTGCAGTCTCAGCTATATCTGACGCAACTTCATCGAGCGGGAACGTAGCAGACTGTAATGAGTTCTTGTAAGCAGCATCGAACGGGTACTTAGCTACTTGTGAGAACAAGCCACCAAATCCAGCATATTGCATACCAGCAATAGCATTGTATGCTAGCAATGGTATGTTACCTTTCAACCCTCCTTCGGACGAAGCTATCTCATTCAGAGATGGTATCTGTCCTTTCTTCCCTTGTATCTCTTCACGAAGTTCTTTGATAATATAACCACCAACAGCAGAGCCAAATAGACCAGTCACTAGTGGTGTCAGATTGCCCTTCTTAGCAGGCAACCACACGTCGTGCATGAAGTTATTAGTCTGTGCAACTGACCAGTGAGCCAGCTGCATGAACCCAGATATCTCACCCTCATTCATCATCCACGCTGGCATCTGGCGAATATCACCAGTACCGTGGACATATGATGCAGCAGTAGAAGCTAGTTGCTTCATTGCGTCAGCGGAATATTGTTTCCCTCGCGTGTAATCTGTATCCCAATGCTTCATCATCCTTGTAGCATTAGCATCACCAGCATTAGCACGGTTGACGAGTGTTGGGAGTAAGTGTTCGAAGTAGGCTTGTTGATAAGCTGCGTTCGCTTTAGTAGTCAGTTCACCTAGTGTTGAGATGTTCCTAACTAGTCGAGCGATACCAGCCATCCTCTGGTGAGTATTCAGAGAGTTGTCAAACATGTCAGCAGCAGAAGCAGCTGTCAACTTAATGAGTCCACCCTCCTTAGCATGAGTCCAACCTTCGCGCATATGCATGATACCGTTGCCAATAGCTCTGACAGCGACATAAGGGTTAGGAGCGTATAGTGCAGCTTTGATGAAGTTAGACCCCACTTTATGTACTTCCAATCCCGGCGATGCAATGAATAGGGCAGTTGCCAATCCACTTGCACCTTCCTCAGTCTGCATAGTAGTATCTTTAGGTGTACTGTGGAACTGTCCAACAGCACTCTGAGCATACTTACTAGCGACTGCACCTTCAGGATACTGTGGTATAGCGTTACCCCAAGCATCCTTAGTAGCACCAAGAGCAGCCATAGCTTTGTGGTTAGACTCTACTTTAGCATAGTGAGCCATAGCCAGTCCAGCACGGTCGAAGTACCGTTGCATATTCCTAACTGGATTCTGCTCTCTCCAAGTAGGCGGGAGTGGGTCACCCATAGACTTACGGATAGCATTAAAGAAGTCTTGGTGTGAAATGCCGGAACCTCCAAAGCTATTAGTAACAGACTTCTTCCAGTCATGGAACATAGACTCAGCTTCTTCTTGAGTCTTGCCTAAGACATTCTTATTGTAGTCAATGTATTCCTTCTTAGCCTTCTGCATCCCTTCTACATCTTCACCCTTCCTAAACATATTCTCAATGTTCTGGTTAGCCATAGTAGGCAACTTGAAGTCCTTCTTAACCATCAAACGCATGTTACCATTGCTGTCTTTGATAGGTATATTGTTAGCGATATGTTCATCACCGAACTCTTTATATTTGCTTATAGCTAGTTTGAAGAACTCCTTAGCCTTAGGACTCAGTCCCTCAGGCATAGCAATCTTCTTGGTCATGTGCTGCTCAATAGCCCTGTTAAGGTCTTGCATATCCTTATGCGTCAGACCTTTGCCAGCTTCTACGATAGGGTTAGTGTACTTGCCAGTCAGGTGTTGTCTGTAGTCTAAGGCTCTCTGGTATGCGTCAGCCAACACCTTAGCACCTTCATGAGGCACAGCGCGCAGGTTGTCCAGCACGCTACCGAACATCTTCTTGAACTTGCCGAAGTCATTGCCAGTCGTTGACGGAACTTCTTGATTGACAGGGCGGGAACGGTTCTGCTTCATCCTCTCCTCTGGAGTCATCTCAGCACCGTGTACAGCTTGACGCATCTTGTCAAATTTCTCAGTCTTATCTTTGACACGACGATACTCTTCTGCAGCACCACCATTGTGGAGACTAGCTGCTTCTTCTCTATCTTCCTTAAGCTCTCTTAGACGACGTTCTTCTGGAGTTTCTTCTGTCTTAACACTCTCCTTAGGCTTATAAGTAAAGTCATTCTGCCCATCCACATCTCTAGTAAAACCATTCTTCTCATAGAACTTCTCTAAGCGTGGATTGACACTCTTATCCAAGGACTCAGCTGTCAACTTAATAGGTTTACCAGTCTGGTCAGACATAGCTTTTAACTTCTCAAGTAGAGCAGTACCAGCGCCCTTACCTTTCTCAGCAGCTTCTACATTGACCAAGTGGATAGCGTCGTCAGAGATATGTACTGACAGAGCAGACAAAGCAGGGTCTTTGGATGTGTACCATCCTTGACGACCTAGCTTACCTTCTTGGGGGACTAGACCGTAGTGACTAGCATTGGAGATACTGTTACCACCTTCACCGCCTCGCTCCCGATAAATCAACTCACTACTATGCCTCAAGACATGGTCAAGCATAAAAGTAGCCTTGACAGGCATACCAAGCAGATGAGATATAGCATCAACAATTCTCTGCCACATAGTCCTAGGAGTTCCATCATTAGCAGGTATCTTGTTGAGCATCTCTTGAAACTCTTTGTTCTTAAAAGCGTGAGCAATGAACTCATGTAAGTCACCCATGGCGTAGGCATAACTTCGGCCCGGATGCTCAGAAGATTTAACTTCATCTGGATTACCAGCAGTCCCTTCATTACCAAAAAGTCTATTAGTCATTCCTAGATGTTCAGCGGTAGCGGAATAAGCATCAACCAGTCTTCTCAATGGGTGATTAGGATTCTCCTTAGAGAACTTATCCATCGCGGACTTCAACTCAGCACCCCTTAGTCCGTTCCACTCCTTAGGCAACTTCGCTGACGTCATGGAATGAATAGCTTCTTCCATGAGTGTAGGAGCATGGTTCACATCGAGAGTGTGGATGTTGACTTCATCTCCAGTTGGGTCATAGTGAGAACGGTCTAACAGAGGTGAAGAGTTCCACTTGACTTTCCTAGAGGAAGAATCCATATTCTGCCACAACCACTTAGCGAGAGGCTGCATAGGGTGACCATGTGACTCTGCAAGCATCTTCATCACAGAACCAGTAGTAGCTCTACCGGTGTTAATATGGTCACGAACAGCGACAGGAGTTGACTCCGTTTGATAGGCTAATTTGGTAGGTACCCTACCTTCGGAATAAGACGAGATATCATGAATAACTCTTGGTTTGAAGTCTTTAACAGAGTTATCATATTGTGTAACATTAAGATTACGCTCAATACCAACATTCTTAAGCTCTCTTTTTTGAGCATTGGTAAGACCTCTTGGATTCTCAACTAATAAATCATTACCACTTCTAGCTACTCTAGCATACTTCTTTGCAAACATGTAACTATATGGAGCCTCAAGTCTACCTCTTTCAGGAACATCTTTATAGTTCTTCAAGTATTCTTTTGCAAATTCAGCATGGCCTCCAGACATACCAGCTTTAATTGGCATTAGTGTACCCTCAGGTGTCATCCAGTATTCTTGATGCTCATTGAATGGTACTGCTCTGTTCATTCCGGAACCTTCACTCTTAACCTTAGTGCCACCGTATTTATTCTTCAACGCTTCAATCTCATGCCAGTTTTTGACGAAGTCAGGATGTAGTCCGGTGTCATTGATATGAGTACCAGCTTTCTCCATAGCTTGCTGTTGCTGTTGGAGTTCGTTGTAGCGAGCTAGGTCTTTGGGGTCAATGCGGGATTCAGAGTATCTAGCACCATTGCCCTCCATCTCGTCCTGAATACGCTCAGCTTCAGTTCTCTTATCACCTTGACCCCTGTTCTGAGTCATCAACTTACGAGCCTCATTAGCTTGGTCTGGCGTCAGCGGAACGGTGTTAACCTCAGGTCTAACTTCCGGTCTGTTAACATCATTAGGTAAGAACGAGTCCTTAGTAATTCGTAGAGTATTCTCGGAGACTGGCTTAGGAAGTTCACCATCTTTCAATGGTTGTGCTTCTTCAGTCTCTTTCTTAGCTAGAGCTTCTTGAGCTTCTTGATGCTCTTGAGCCATAGTCTTAAATGACTGGAATGAGTCTCCAGTAGTTGATACTTGGTCAGCTTCATTCTTAGTAACAACTCCTTCATCCCCTTCCTTGGCCATCTTCAAAGGCTCTTGAGACTGTTCAACACCCATAGCTTTAGACGCTATGAACTTCTCATGTAGAGCACCACGCATCTCATCAATAGGTATACCAACTTTCCGCTTCCATGCTGTCATCGCAATAGCGTCGTCAGTATAGTTACCGGTAGGTTCAGGTTTAGGATTAGCAGCGATGAAGTGCTTCTTAACGATAGCATCATCTATCGCGTATCCTTGTTCCCCTTTTTGAGTATAAGGAGAAATATCAGGAGGAATAGTAGTGCCTTCATAGTTATCCTGTTCTCCTTTGTTATTAGGCTCAGCAGCTGGTTCTCGTAGACCTCCAAACTTTCTACCAAGAGCAGAAGGTTCAGCAAATAGAGCACCACCAACAGCTTGTTTGAGTATATCCCCGCCACTGATATCTTTACCCTGCGCTAGGTCAATGCCTGTATTAATAGCAGGTAACACACCAGCTTGCATAGCCACATTCGCTAATGCACGTTTGTCACCCATGAGAGCTTTCAACGGTGTCGTTGGAGAGAATCTACCACCAGATGCTAGAGCACCAGCAGTAATGTCAGTTGCAGCAGAGACATACGGGTGTTGCTCTTGTGCCTGTTGGGCTTGTGCCTCTAGTGAGGCTTGAAGTTCCGGATTGAGGAGAGCACGCTGTCCAGCTTCACCAGCTGCACCGCCAGCCATACCACCAGCGATACCACCTATTAGTGGGCCAACAATTTCAGAGATACCGGCAGTAGGGATAGCAAGAGGAGCACCAGCTATAGCACCTAACTCAGCACCACCTAAAGCACCAGCACCACCACCAACTATACCACCAGCACCAGCTTTGAGGCGGTTAAGGATAGCACGAGGGATAGACTGTTTCTCATCCTCATGCTTAGGTGTTTCAACTAAAGATGCTGTTCTAGGGTCTATGCCTTTAGACTGCATCTCTGCAATCTCTTCTGGAGTAAAGTCTGATAAAGCCATATTATTGTAATTGAGCAATTGCTTGACGAATGTTAGCACCCTGTCTAGAATTAGGATTAGTTCTACTTAATGCTTGTTTCAACTCTTGCAACTTAACAATCTTATCATTGTGTAGTTGCTCTAACTGTTGATGCATCCTAAGATACACTTGAGAATTGCCATGTTGAGCGTGTTCTCTGTTCATTGCTTCCACTAGATTGTCAACTTCTTTATCACCAACAATTGCACCTTTGTCATTGACAGTAGCTTTCGAGCCATCACTCCAATCTCCAGAAGCGCCGGCACCCCTAAAGGTATCATTAATTGGAGGCCTGTCTGTAGGTGCAGAGGACTCTTGCAATGACTCTGAGGGCATAACATTTACAGTTCTGCCAGAACTGAGTGTAGTAGTTTGACCTGGCTTGCCTGTCATGCTATCAATCCCTGCTAGTTTCATCATAGCAGGTGTTACAGCCATTGGCTCTCTTTGTAGTGAAGCAGAGTCTCCATGAAGTCCTATGTCATATAGACTGGATGGTGCTTCCATTCTCCTAGAACTGAACAAGTCTTTACCAATTATGTTTCTAGCAGTCTCCTCTTGCTGAGGTAACATACTATTGCGTACTCGCGCTATATGTAACGCTGTATCTGTATCATAGCCAAGTCGCTTTAATTCAGCAACTGTATTGGCAATCTTCTGGTCTAGTGTACTGGCTTCTCCTTCTGTCTGTCTACGCTTAAGAGCAAGCTCAGCAGGAGTCATGTTAGCTTCTTCTAAAGCATTTTTATCTAATTGTGTCGTAGTTGCCTGTAAAGTGGGGAGTCTGCCTTGATTAAAAGTAGCTGTAGTATTGCCTATGTCTGATAGAGTCTTTTGTGTAGATGTATCAGTTGCACCTATGCTAGGCAAATACCCTGTAGCAATAGCAGCTTTAGCTTTAATCTCTGGAACAGCTTGTGAGTCGCTGACATGGTTATTCCCAAACTTAGCATACTGCTCTTCTGCACTATTAGTCAAACCTGTCGGTAAGTAAGGCTGATTTCTACGTGCCTCTTCAATAGCAGTCTCATGGAGAATCTGTTGATTATAGTCAGCTATTTTAGCTGCATTGTTGCCAAGGGTCTCTTCTCTAGCAACTTGAGGAGCTAAGATTCTCTCGAAGAATCCGGGCACTCGGTAACGATTAGCTGATGCTGCCGCAGCCTGTTCATCAGGTACAACATTACCATGCTGGTCAACGTAGTCACCGCCTTCTGTTACAGTAAGGGGTCTATAGTTTTGGTCTAGCTGTGGGGCACTCCCATACAGACCTTCACCAAGTAATTCTCGTATTTGTCCCATAATAGTATTTAGTTAGTCTCCACCACTATCACCACTAGAGCTGTAAGCATCATCTACAGCTTTCTTGTTCGCTGCAACGTCTCTATTAGCTGCAGCACTCCCACCATTATTACTGTTAGCTTCTGAGTTTTCTTTGACAGAAGAGTCATCATCTTTCTTTCCAAAGAAGTCCATAATCTTATTAAGAATAGGATGATTCATGATTGGATGGTCGCCTTTATCTGTCCAAGCATATTTTGTTATTGCTTGAGGATTAGACATATCATTTATCGGTGGTATAATAGCACCACCGCCTTGTGCTTGTCCGGGGTTTGGTAACCCATATATCTGCCAAACAGGTGTATCATCCATAGTATTATAGAGCTTTAAGTTCTTCAACCATCCCGACATACCGCTTCAGAGCCAAGCTATCACGGCCAACAGCTATGTCTCTGACACATTGACAGACCGTCTCGAAGATAGTGTTCAGTATAACAGAGTTATTTTTAATCTTAGGAACAATCGTCTCAGACAGTCTGTAGTAATCTTTAACCAATTGCTTAGGCACATACCTATCTCGGAAGTGCCGGAGAGTAGTCAACTCTTTGCAATCGTCTGGTAGGCCTTTAAATTCACAGCAAGCAGTGGTAAGATAACAGGAAGAAATGCCACCAGACGTATTATCATTCGCACTGGAGTTCAACCCATTCGAGTTAGATGCACTAGTATACATCGAGCTAGACTTGGAGATAGGAGCAGATGCGTTAGCGGCAAATGGAGCGAACATACTGTTCGTTGTGTTGAGTGCGCTGGAACCAGCATTAGCAGCGTTAGTAGCTGTGTTAGTCGCGTTATTCAACAGACTGACCTTGTTATTGAAAGCACCACCGAAGTCCATTGCATTGCGGACAGTGTTAGTTCCATTGTTAACACCAGTGTTACCAGTAGCTTGATTTGACTGATTAAGAGACCTCTCAGTAGCGTTGTATTCCCCCGGACTTAGGCCAGTCATATCAATAGCATTTACCCCTTCCACTGCACCTTTATTAGCAGCTGCAAGAGCTGGGCCAGCGGGAGAGTTAGCTGTTACTGTGTTAGCAGTTGAAGCTAGGGCAGGTAACGCTCTAGAGTACATCTCAAGCAATTGTGTAGGAGTATACTGAGGCGCAGCTGAAGAAGTACTCGAACCGGAACCTGTACTCGAAGACGTGCTAACACCAGCACTTTGCCCTGAACTATACCCACCATTGAAGTACCGGAGACCTAACTTGAGTTCGACTTTATTATTGAATATCATAGGAGTTTAGAAATTAGTTTGTTAGTATTGATTTTAACTGGATGCCCGTGACGATAAGCTTCGATGTTATAGTCTGGATGTTCTTTATGCAACTTGGTTGCAAACCGACCAAGACGTTCAAGAGACATTGCTAGATTCTCCATGACAAATGCTACTTTCCTTGTGTGGTCAAACCTAGCTAGTATCATTCCATTTATCCTACCCTCAAGGTCAGTCTCATAATAGAGAGCATTGTTATCGAGACATTCAATCAGGTATCTAAGAATAGTACTACTGTCTTGTCCTTGAAAACATTTGTCACCCTTATTAGCCATCACAAAGTCTAGCAAGTCCTTGACAGTAGGTTGCATACCAATAATATCAGCATGAATCGTGCCAATTGCTATCTTGTATTGTCGTGCACTCATTCGACTCTTCCTTGTGTGTACTCAGGATTCATTGGAGTAAGCTCTTGCATCTCTGTTGAGAACTGTGTGAAAGAACCATTACTCCATGTAAAGATACCAAAGTATTTCCATCCTTGCTCTGCTTCCATAGTAGGCCAGCAGATGTTCAAGAGCATGGTGTCTACATCTGGTAATACTGTAACACCTGTAGTAGGGTTTGGTGATTCGTCATATGTAATATTCTTGACCACTTCACCAGTCTTACTCTGTCTGTTATTACAGTAGAGTGTCAGTGAACAAGTACTGTCAGCGGTAATCTTGTTAATGATAGCTCTTACCTTCTCCATCCGTAGTTCTAGCTTAGGGTGAGCCATACGAACTGTATTACCAGCCCACAGGATAGATGAACAGATGCCAAGCGTACGGAAAGAAGGTGATGTTACATTCGGGCCAATGTAAAGAGTATATAGACGGTTATCAGTCGTTACTGCATAGAGACGAGCAATAGACAACTCAATCTTAGCAAACATCTTAATAGCTTTACCACCAGTTTGCTGTATGTCAAACGAAGTCCAACAGTTGTTGATAGTATCGTACTTAGCGATACAATAACCAAAGATAGTGTTGACAGCGTATAGCTCGTAGTTATTGTACAATATCGCGGCGGCAGCGGAAGCGTTTTGAATCACGGGATTCTCATCCGGCCCGAAGACTCCATGTATTGCAGAGTTGAATGGAGAATTCTTACCCTCGTTCTGAACCTGTTGTACGGCGTTGAAAGAGCGGATACCAGTGAGTTCAATGAATCGAGTGTCACCGAGTGTGTCGAAGATAACTCTGTCTGACAAGCAGGTAGAGTTGAATAAGAATGTACGGTTGAACGTGTACTCCCCAAATAGTGTTGGTGCGTTGGGAGTCTGGTTGAGTGTGACAGCGAAGTTAGCGTTACTAGCTGCTACGAAGATACCACCAGTAGACAGGGGACGTATGCAAGATATTCCACCAACGCCAACACTATAGTTGGTTGAGGCAGCATCACCGCCGGGGATTTGGGTAAACGGAAGTATGTTAATAGCCTGACCGTGCGTGTTGTATACCGTGATGCTTTCTGTATTGGTAGCTAGGAGATTAGTAACATTAACCACGAAGTCTAGAGGACGCCCAGACACAGAGCGGTAGATACTGTTGAAGTCTTGCGACACTATAAACAGAATCCCATTAGTCCAAGCCATGCAATTACCAATAGGAACATACTCTCTAGCATCCCCTTTATTAGCTAGAACAGTGTTGTGTTCATCAGTGTAAGTAATCATCCACTTATTATAGTCTTGTGTAATGCGAGAGGCAGGTACACCAAGAGCATCGAGGAAGATGAATACAGGTTGATTGATGTTATCTTGTACAAGAAGTCCGGGCAAATTACCAGTGAATGAGCCAGCAACATTGAGTACATTGATACCACCAGCAGGGTTAGCTACATTGCCAGTAGTAAGAGTCACTGCGTCAGCGGCAAACCTTACATAGTTCGTGGTAGATACAGGAACAGCTACAGTCCAATACCTAGATGCTGTGGGAGACATTTTGAATCCAACAATCTGTGTCCAAGCTATCTCAGTGTAGTAGCGGTAGTAAGCAGAGCCTGAGACGAAGACTATGATGTAATTACCGAATGTGACAAGCTCCTGTACAATACCATTAGGCATCTGGTGGTCTAGTTCAGACGCTAAGACAGGGTCTAGAACATCATATCTATTGGTCAAGTCAAACCCAATCCTGTATTGGTTAGGTTGTAGTCGAGTATCATCTAGCAAGAGATTCATTCCTCCAATGAAGGAGGACTGATTATACTCTGAACCTTTCTGAGTTACGATTTCACTCATAGTCTTTTAGAAGCCATAACCACGTGAACCATAGCCACGGTAATACTTCTTTCTTCCGGCGCGGACACGTGGAAGCAAAACGTCGTGAGGATGAGCTACAACTGCAATCATATCTTCTGTTGCTCTGTTCTGGTCTTCAGTCTTACGTGCGAGAGAACGAGTAGCTTTCTGGTCAAAGGCACTAGCTAACTCTGGTTTACCTTGTTCCTCATACCATAACTGAATCATCTTGTTGACTAAGATGTTATCATACTTCTGTCCGAAGATGAATTCATCATTGTCATTCTTCAATGATGTAAGAGCTTGCTTAAAGAGAATTTCAACGTAGTGCTCCAGCTTGTTAGTAGATACTGAAAGCCAAGGACAGATACTAACATCTAGAATCTGATATTGAGCAGCTAAGCAATTGTTAGGAATAATGGTTAATACTTTACCATCTATATCAGACAGTGTGATATCATAGTTGTTAACTGTGTTCTTCTTGACCGACGTATAGTCTAAGAACTGATTAACAGTCTGCATAGTAGTAGCAGTCATACTGACTGTCTCACTGACAGATGAACCTGTTGCAGTGGGTCCGGTAACTGTTACTTGAACCACAGGAGTCTCAACTTTAGCAACAGTCAATACACCAACAGATGTATTAGTGACTGTTGACATTAACGCTTGCACATTCTTCAACCGTAGATTACGCCAACTATCAGGCCAGTTGAACTGATTGTAGCGAGGACGCATCTGATTGATAGACCAAGCTATTTGACTATCAACCTCTCTAACTCCTCTAATACCGCCCACATAGTATGGACAAGTTATGGTCTGGTCACCATTAACTTTGAACACCTGTTCCATAAGAGACCCAGGAGGGTCGCTCTGGTCATATAGTTCTGTTGCAGCTTCGTTTAGGAAGCGTAAGAGTGTGGCTCTGCTGGCAGTAGCATTAGGGTTAAGCCCCATCTTACTACCAGCTTGAGAGAGTATGTATGAGACAGGCATATGATTATGCGAAGTAGACTGCGTAGGCTTTCAACGTGAAGTTAGCTGCTGAAGATACAGTAACAAGAGTACCATCAGATTTTTTGAGAACATAGATACTGGTTGCAAGGTTATTCCTAACAACATTGATGTAGTTAGCATCAACCCAAATAGCCCAACTATAGTTAGTATTACCGAGAGAAACAATATCAATTTCATCACCAGCAACATAGGCACTAGAAGCATCGTTAGCAGTACAATGCAAGACTACACGAACAGAGTGAGGTATACCAGTGAAACCATGAGCAATAGCTTTAGTACCACCAGCAGCAGGTATGGCTTGATTATCAATTGTAGCCTTAGTAGGTATACTGCCAGCAACATATTTAAACTTACCGTCAGCACCACTGTCAACGACAACTACTTTACCATCATCAGTTCCGGTATTGCTAGGATTAGCCAATCCAGTTAAGATGTTAGGAATCGCAGTCCAAGCCGGTAGTGCACCAGTGAGGTCTGTCATGTACGTATTGACAGCGCCAGATACACTTATCTTAGCAGGAGTCACTTGGTTAGCGCCGATATTAACAGTCTGTACACCACCAGCTGCAATCTTGTTAGACGTTACAGCACTAGGAGAGATAGTAAGGCCAGCTGCAAACGAACTGGTGTTAGTGATATCAGCATCAGTAGGTGTGGTAGCAGTTGTCAATAAAGCACCAGACCCCGATATCTGTGCTAAGCTAATTCCGCCAGCGAGTGCAGTTGCCGGAATTGTAGCGTTAGCTATTTGATACCCTTGAATTGAGCCAGCAGGAATGTTAGCTAATGTAATAGGATTCCAGTTAGTATTCACCAATACTGGATTGCCAAAGCTGTCAGGGTATGCTAACACGTATGACTGGTTAGGATTCCAGACATAGACAGAGGTAGAATTGGTAGCTGGTGAGATACGAGTCCACAGATATCGTTGGAAAGCTAGAGTTCCAGCAGCATCAGGGATAACTGGTACACCACCTTGGTCAACAGTAAGCAGGACAAAACCACGGTCAGACGAAGGTGTAGCACCATTAACCATCTGCGCCAACTGAGCACCAGTGATTGAAGTAAAAGCAGTAGGGTCTAAGCCTACATTAATGTCATTTGAATTCATATATTATGTTAGTTTGTTGTACTGACTGAGGTTGCCGGAAATGTTAGAGGTAGCTGAAAACCCTGTAATGCTGCAAAGTAACCAGCAATATCTTGAGGAGCGGGTAATGCACTACTGAGACCACCACAGAGTACCATGCCCAAGATTCTAACACAAGATGGAGCTAGCTTGATGGCTAGTGCATTGGATACAGCATCTCTGAAATCGCTTACCACCAGTGTATTAACGCTGCTTGTAGCTTGTAGTATTCCAGACCCGTTGTATACACTTAGTGTTAGTGTAGTCCCAGACAAGAATGATAGTACAGCTATAGTTATCTCACCTGATGCTGTAGGATAGTTTATTGTTATGCTTTTGCTGGTAGGTAAATAAGAAGCTGTAACAGAGTTGCCACTTATAGTAAGTGTAAACTGAGCATTTGTAAGAGTAGTACCATTCCAATGGCCAAGTTCAAAACCTCCATAAGAGCCAGCTACTACCATTTGACGGTAATAGTCTCCTTGAATAACCTCCTCTGAGAAAGCAGCATTAGAGTTAAATGTTAACAGAGGCAAGTCTATTACTCCAGCAGTAGGGTTAAGGATGTTATTGTTAGGGTCATTAGCCGGAACCTCAAGATTACCGCTATTATCAAAGTATGCACCGTTGCCTAAGTAAGGTATAGCGAACTGGTCAAAAGGATTAACAACTTGCACCGTTTGTGTGTTAGCAAATGAGTTATTCTCAGTATCAGGATTGACTAATACAATATCAGTACCATACCTATAATCTTGTCCACCAGCAACTGATGTATATAATGTAGCAGCATTTGTCTGACTAGCTACACCTTGTGAAGTATTCCATACTTCAAACCTACAATTCTTCATTATAGGTTGACCAGTATATGCAGCTATGTTCTGGTTGAGGTTACTGCCAACAGCATCCCACAGTAAGTAGCGAGTCACTTTACCGCCAATGCGGTATGATATTGTGAGAGTGTAGTTAGGATTGACAGGAACATTCTTACTAAGACCTAGTAGAGAGAAAGCATTAGGTGACTCAATATTGAAAGAAGCCACTATGTCAGAGTACCCATTCCACGTTGAAATCCCTTGATTAAAGTTAGGCAAAGTAATGAACGTCTGAGTACGAGTCAGCTGTCCGTTCTGTGCATTAACATCTAGCCAACGGATAAGCGTACGAGGGATAGTCTTACTCCCTGCAGCATACGGTGGATGGGTTTGCTCTGACATAGTATTGTGTTAGTGAGTGATGTTCACTGAACCATTAGTAGAATTGACACTACCGGTCGTACTAATGATGTTCTGGTCATGTTGCAATGTAGCAATACCGGCAGAGTTATTAGTACCAGCATTACCATTGACACCAGCAGTTGAATAAGTGTTCTGTGCGATAGTAACAGCACCGACATTCAACGTGTTAGTGCTAGTCGGTTGTACAATTACATTGTCTTTGATATCACCAGCGGCCAAGCTAACAGTCAAGAATGATTGGCCACCAGAGAACGGGATAGGAATTCCGGCACTTGTCTTAACACCAGAGACATGAGAGTTCTGGATAATCTGAGTGTTGGCACAACCACACAACACTAGCAACGGAATGATAAAGAGTTTCTTCATATTGTTATTTGGTTAGGTCAGCAATCTCTTGTTTAATCTGGTCACGTTTCTCCCACAGTGAGTGGGCGACAGATGCTAACACTAACAACGCACCAGAAGCATCAGCTACTTGTGATTGGTTCAACAAGCCACTAGTCACTAGTGTAGCACCAGCAGCGGTAGCTAGACGACGCAATAGCCAGTTGCGAACAGTTTGGCTTTTTAACAGACTCATTAACATACTATCAGTTCTTTCTCTTTGTTGTCTCTGTGTTGTTTTCTGCAAACGATATGTCAGAGGCATCATACCGTTTACTTTCATTGACAGGGCGACCATTTTGTTCGTTGACATTAATGTTCAACTTCCACTTAAGCGCATGAGCAAGTGCGGTTGTTTGCTCTGTATTCCTCACAATCGCCAAGTGGTCTTGATAACCTAGGTAAAGAACAGCTAACAAGAGGAGTGTGTTTATGCTTTCCTTTCCATGTTTGTTTGTCTTTTCCATTGTAGCCTTTAACAAGTTAGCGAAGAGTTCTAGCATAACAACAAGGTTTATTGCTTCGTCACAATCAATCCGCCAGCGACATTGGTTATATTCAAGGTGCCGGACTGGACTTTCACACCAACCGAAATCGTGCTGTTGGCTGGAAGGTAGAGGACACCGATGGCAGAGCCGGAGGTAGCCGAGGCCGGATTAGAGCCACCCCACCAGCTTTCGATACCAGCATCAACACCATTCGTCAGGACGGTGAATATGGCTTCGGTGTTATTTGCTCCGAACCGGACAGAGCAGTTGAATGAAATCAAGTATGTGCCATTCACCAGATTCGTGATGTATCCAGCAGATAGATTACCGCCAAAAATGTCAGACCTCATATTCTGCAAGGTCGTGTAGTTGGTCAGGGCAGAATAGGTCGTGGTCGCCGTGTAGCTGTTGGTCTGGTCATGTAGCTGGAAGGCGATGGACGGCACGACATTGGTAGGAATCTGTGAGATTGGCAAGGTTCGTGACAGAGTATTGGGGCCAAACCCATTGCTCACCAAGAAGAAACCTTGTGGTATCGGAACCTCCGTGTAATCCTTTTTGGAGTTCCACCACGCATCATAAACCCGCTTACCGAACTCGACTTGCATCCCTGTGTTCGGATGCCAGCCATCGGGAGAAGATGCTCCATATGCAGTCTGCATATTGTCAAAACGAGCTATGTCAACATAGTTTGACCCGCCGTAGGTTGCGGCAAACTTTAACAACGCAACTTGAACATTGTAGATATAAGTGACATATTTATCGTAGGTATCAAGATTGGTGGTGATTACGAATCCAGCCGCATTGGTTCCGGCGTAATTATTAAGGTTTGTTAGGTTGAACTGTGGAACACCTGACCTTATGAATGTGAATAAGTTAGTGAACAGCCACGGATGATTATTGGTCCACGCGCTGGCTGTCTGGCTACCAACGGGTGTGCAAATTACTGTTCTAGTCGACCTTCCAAATTTGACTAGCTGCTGCGCGACAAGATTTGTGATTAGGCTGTAATAATAAAGGTCGGGAGTGGGAAATTTAGAGTTGCAGTTGCCTATCAAAATGTCGGCAACCCCAGCCTCAATAAGAACCTGATATGCAAAGGACACGTTGGTCAGGCTTTGGCCACCAAACATGTAGTCAAGCGTGTATCCATTTCCACCACTAATGGGCCAGCCCCAGTTGATGTTTGTCGCTATTGCGGAACCAGAGCCAGCCGCCATGTAGTTAGAGGATGAAAGGACACGGACATAATCACCGAATGAGTAATGGTCAAATCCAGTTGGTGATGGTAGGTCTGACAGGGCTCCCATCATAACTGAGTCACCATACATGTTAACATATGTTCCATTATACCCAATGTAGAGGTTTGATTGCTTTAGCGGGTTGGTAGCGATTAACGATGGTATAAATGAAGCGTTGTAGGATAAGGCATTGGTTGATAATCCAGTCGGCAGCGATGCAACTGGAAGTGAGCCAACAAGGTTTGTCGCCATTAAGTTGGTTAACGTGCCACCGTTGTTAATGTTAAGGGGCGCGTTCGTCACCACATAACTCGGCAACGTGCTAGAACCTCCACCACCAGATACAACAGGAACAGGGCCAGCTAATACTAGCCCACTGCTAGCAAGTAAAGCTAAAAGAGTTAATTTCATAGATTAAATGCCTTCATCCCGAGTGAAGATAGTAACAGCAATAGTAGTTCCAGCAGGACTGAATACAGTCACTTGGTCAGCAGAGGGGATTGGAACAGCAGAGTACTGTGGAAGAACACCATGGAAGTTACTAACATTATCACAGGTCTGTCCAAAAGCATAATAAGCAATGTTAGCTCCAACATTCTGAATCGTAGCATAAGCACGTTCAGTAGGTTTTCCGGAACCATCAGGTATGACTTCTTTAGAGACGCCAGCAGGTACTACAATGGCATTAGCAGGTACTGGAGTTATATTCTTTTCACAAGTTCCAATTGTTCTAATCATAATAAGAAAGGGAAGAGTGGTGCTACCTAGAGACATGCTCCAGATAGCACCACGATTGACCACGATTATTGACGGATACCAGTCACCGTTACTGTGACTGAATTGCCAGTAGCAGAGGTGTTCGTAAACCAAACACCACGACTGTATACCGTGTTCATGTTATTCACAACAGTAGGAGTAGTCGTGCATGACACAGCAACATACGGCAAGTTATTCGTAGATGCAGCAACACTATTCGTCACATCAACTAACACGTTACGATTGCCGAGGTAGTCAGCATTCGTGCTAAGAACACCAAAGTAATTGGTGTAGATAGCCGGCATGTTAGTGACATAACTAACAATGTTAGTATATGCAGCATTAGTATAGACAGTCGAGTTAGTGTAACTATCAACCAGATAGCCAGAGGCATTGCCAGTAGACGTTACAACCAACTGAATGACTTTGAACGGGCCAGTCACAAGAGAGGACATGGTGTTAGTAGCAACAGTCGCAGAGAACGTAAGGTTCTGAGCTTGTGCAACACTACCGAGTCCAATTGCAACAGCGAGGGAGATGATTAACTTTTTCATTGTATTGAGTCTTTCTTTAGTTAATTGTTAGGGATTAGACAACATTCTGTGGACGGGTGCGTTTCGACAGAATCGGGAAGGCATGACGCCGTTCACCTTCGAGATAACCATGAGTCAACTCGCTGATGAACTTAAGTTGTTTGCCATAGTTGTTGAGAGACGGAGTACCGTTCGCATCAAAGATGAGAACTTGGTCAGTCAACTGAACTTCACCATTCCAGCGCATAGAATAGAACTTCTTAGCACTCATGTTGGTGGTAGCAAACTCCTTCGGCGGAGGGCCAACCTTGATAGTCTTCGCGCGGTCAGCACCCAGAATCCAAGTAATGGTATTCGGAGCAGTGATACGTGAAGTGTAGTACGGATTAGGTTTCCACTTGTTGTCCGTAGCATCGAAGATTTCAGGAGCAACCGGAGTACCCTTCGCGTACAAGACGTTACCAGCGTTATCAAGCACATCAGCCGTATTGTAACGGACAGGGTACTTGTTAATCTTGCAGGTCATAAACCCGAACAGGAGACCTTTGAAGTCATTGAACAACAGGTTCAAGTCACAAGGAGCGAGACCTTGAAGTTTGTTCAACACGTCGGGGTCGAAGGAGAAGTTAAGGAAGTCCTCAGACGGAACTAAGAGAACATACTTACCTTTCAAGCCTTCATTATCCTTAGGCATGTTCTTACTGCCATCAAAGGCAGGAGCAGCCAAGTCTTCTTGAAGAGCCATGAACGCATTGAACACGTCACGGAGACGGAGACCAGTAGTAGAGATACCGGCAACACCACCAGTACCTTGAGTAACAGCAACAAGCCAAGCAGACGTCTTACTGTTAGCAGCAGTTCCGGCATCGTTACCAAGAGCAGTAGGAGCACCATACTGGAGACCAACACCAGCGATGTAGTAGTAAGGAGAACCTTCCCACATCATAGTCTCGATGAACTGGTTATTACTGATAGCAATCTGACGAACGATATCAGTGTTAGCAAACTGCAAGTAGTTCTTCCAGAACACAGTGAACGAAGGAAGGAAGTTGAACTGGAAGGATTCATAGTCGTGCATATAAAGCACGGCCTGTTCAACCGATTCAGTCACTTGATACACATCCTTATTAGGGACAGTAGTGATAGCGTTCGGATGGAAGAACGAGCGAGAGACTGGAGAACGCTGAGGAGTAACACCTTTCATAGTGTTACCTTCATTCGCTTGCCAATCAATGTCGCCGTATAACTGGTCAAAGACTGACCACGTGGGGAACTGTTTTACCTCATTACGAACAAGGTAGAACGGGAGTTGGTTGAACCGCGCTGTATCTTCAACGGTAGCATTACCGAAGGAAGCAGGCTGGTTATAGAACACTGGCATATTATTTACTTTCTTTTGTAGTCCCTAAAACAATAGAGCATTAGAGACAGGGTTTAACTGTTGCTCTAATGCCCTTTAGAAAGTAGTAGCACGGTGACGATGCCCTTCGTCTGTTGAAGCAAGATACTTACTAGCAATTTCCGTGCCAAGTCCTTTAGACTCCTAGATTAGGGTCAATAATAAACTCATCCACTCCGTGTACTTTAGCTCCTTTACCTTTAGCAGTAGCCTTAGCCTTGGAGGATGGTTCCACTAACTCTTGCTCCTCTTTCTTAATCTGCTCAACACCAGCATTAGATAATTTCTCTGCCAGTTCAGCTTGCTTGATACGGAGTGCAATTACTAAGTCTCCAAGTACCGGAACTAGAGGGTGAGAGTGCATCCACTTAGGTAACATACTTTGAACATCTTCTCTCACTTGCTTCAATGAGCGTTCACCGATACCTTCAATTGGGATAGTATAGTCAAGCAATGTGGGGTCTTTAACCCAACCAAACTGTTGTGCACGATAGTCTTCAACAGCCTTCAAGTCAGTACTAACAGTATCTTTATACTTAGTAGGATACTGTTGTAGTTTACCTTGAAGTTGTTGTGACACTTGATTACAGTTACCAATCATCTGCTGCAACTTAAGCTCAAGTGCCTTGCTAGGTTTGATAGGTATACCACAGATAGGTGCACCAGTCTTACTATCAAAGCCTGTCAGAGGGATAACTTCAGTCCCATTCTCAGACATATTAATAAGCTGTTGTTCCCAATAGCTAGCCTCTTTCTGAGCAAATGTTAAGTCAGTCCTAGTCTGTTGATACTCGGGGTCAAGGACGTATGCATCAGGGTGTTGAATGTAGGATTGATTCTTAAGAGTAGATAATTCTTTGTTAGTCTTAAGAGCTTTCTGATATATAGCAAAAGCCTCATTAGACATTTGCCTACCAGCATCAGCCTCTTCTTTTGTAAAGCCAGTGAAATCTCTAGCTCCAGCCTTTGGAACAATAGGCTTCACCCCACCCTTATCCTCTGGCTTAACACCATCTTCTTTACCCTTCGGTGGCTTAAGGAAAGAGGGTAACTTCTTCTCCTCTTCTTTAGGCTTCTCTTCTTCATCCTCCACTACTTCTTCCTCATCCTCTTTCTTCTCTTCATCAACTTTAGGCTTCTCTTCAACCTTAGGCTTGGTTGACTTATCTTCCGCTGCCGTAGTAGGTTTGGCAGCTTTATCATCAACTTGTTCAGGTAGCTGCTCTACTTCAAAGTCATCTGCAGAGAAGCTTTTATCCTCTACCTCTTTAGGAAGAGTAGTTGAAGCGACTGGTTTGATAGTTGGAGCGACTACTGTCTTTAGTTCTGGTGCTGTTGCGATTTCGGCCATATGTTTATTGTTTGTTTAAGTGTTGAACGAACTGTTTGGTGTCTGACAACAAGATGTGACTTGCTTTGAGAGTGTTCATAGCGACTCTGAGTTTGTGCTCTTTGGTCTCGTCACTCTCAATCAATATCCCATCTTGTAATTGTTTCTGGAACTCAGTAGCTCTAGCAGACAGTATCTTAAGAGCATCTTGAGTTACTGGATGTTTAAGCCACTCTTCATGTAGCTTCTCCATCTGCTTATCTAACTCTTCCTGAGCCTTCTGTTCAGGCGTCTTAGGAGACATAGAGCCTCCGAATCCATATTGGTTCATTGTGCTTGGCCTTTCTTGGGTTGTAACTGTTGTAACATCTGTTCAATCTGTTGAGCCTTCTGTTCAATGACAGGTACAGCATGTAGCTTACCAGCATCAGAGAACCAGTCAACGTGCTTAGACAACTCAATCACCTGTTGACCTAACCCAATAGCAAACTGCTTCATCTGTTGCATCTGCTGAGCTTGCTGACTTTGCTGCTGTTGTTGTGCTTGTTGGATAGCTTGGACGTATTTACTTGCCCGTGCCGGAAACATCATCTCAATCAAGTCAATCATGAAGATAGGTGCGGCAGCGGTATTCTGTACAACAGGCCACGCTTGAGTCATCTGTTGAACTAACTGCTGCTTCTCAATAACATCTGTATCACCAGAAGGTTTAACTATCAACCGGCGCTGGTAGAGAGGCATAAGGTCAGGGCGCACTTTAATAAGTCCAGCAAGTACACGTGACTTAATAACACCAACCATCTTTTGATATAGTTCGGTGAGAGCTAGGGAGAACAAGACGACCTGAGTAGATGTCAACTCTTGACGCTGTGCACGAGACTCTTTAATAGCTTGTGCTGTCTTCCTACTATCTCTCTGGTTGTTGTTCTCTGCAAAGTTAACCTGTGACGTTTCAGCTTGATTTCCGGACTGGAGCATCTGTATAGCACTAAAGATACCAGCTTCTGGAGCATCAAGATGAGTGAATGTAACCTTCTTATTGATGAGACAATTAGGTTTAAAGAACACATTCTTCTGCATCAATACGTCATCATTAGGGTCATCAGTATCTTTACTACCATACATACCAGCAGCACGACGAGCTTGTGTGACAGTAGAAGATAGTAGAGAACTAATACCTTCCTGAACATCTTGGTCTAGGAATATCCTCCCCTTTAAATGACTGATAGTGTCATTCTCAGAGATAAGATACTGGAATAAGATATAAGGATAAGCAGTCTCATAAGCTTCAACCCACTGAGGTTGTTGCTGTTGACCCATCATAGGAGCCTGTTCTGAAGCAGCTTGCTTCCTACGACCAATATACAAAGGACGCGGCTTCCTAAGCCAGTCATCACCAACACCAATACAAGCCCAACCAACGTGTACTACTCCTTGCACACGGAACATAATCTTCTGGATACGAAAGAGAGACTTATCTTTATCATCAGATGATTCAAGAGGCTCAGCACTACTAGCTGGAGAATTTTTGCTAACTACCTTATCCACTTGGTCTCTGTCCCAATCACCATCCTTAGGATTCTCTGGATTGCCACAGAGAGAAATTAATTTAGTCTTGGTGTAATGATAAGTTCTTCCTACCATCTCACAAGCCTGTAAGTCGCGTGTATCAGACACGAATGAGAAGTCACTAGATTGTACCTGTTCGCAGGCAATTTCACCCGGAGTAGTGAGGTCTTGAACTACTTCAACAATGGCATATCCATTCGCTTGGAAGCCATCAATAGTAGCAAACAGAGGCTTCTGCCATCCATCATACCTTAGCTTCTTTGTTAAGTCTTTCTCAAGAGGAGCTAACTCAACAGTATCATCATCTACATCCTCTAGAATGACAGCGCGAGGAGACTCAGCGATGTATTGGATGTATGAAGGTTGTTCCCTACGAATATTGGTGTCAATGGTATGTACAGGAATGTACATCTCATCAGGCTGAATCCTACCAGCCTCACGCTCTACCTCTATGTCAACCTCTGCATATCGAAGACGACGAGACGCAACTGTCTTGTCAGTCAAATCATCAAGGATGGCTTTGACTTCTGTTAGCTTATTTTCAAGCTTCTTATAGTCAGTAGTGTTTATATAGTCACTACTATTCGCAGGTAAGTTAGGCATAGAGGTAGAGTTATGTCAAGGATTAAACGTCAACACCAGCAGGAGCTTCCTGAGTATCAAACTTCTCAGGTACTTTGCTCTTCTTTTCAGCCATACGCTCCTCAGCACGAATCTCATCTTCACGGTCGCTAATCTTAGACCGTAAATGAGACAAATGATGTTTGTTAGCTTTCGAAGTCAACTCATGAGACCGCTTCTGATACTCCTCAGACACCGGCACTTCATCTGTTGATGTGTGGAGTGAGGACTTCTTGTCACCCTTGGGCTTGACTTCAAGCTGTTCCTCACCCTTATTATCTTCTGTTTCAGCAGCTTCTTCAACTGCATCGTCTTTAATTTTAGCCATAAGATTATTTAGTGGGAGTTGTAGGAGTCTTGGGGGCGGGAGCTTTAGCAGCATCAGCCTTTTCTTTTACATCTTTACGAGTCCAGACAACTTCAACATCATCTTTACCCATAGTCTTAAACGTCTCTTCAGTTCTATTCATGAACCCATCAACTCCATTGGAGCCGAAGTAATGGTTCATGATGGTGTGAGCGTTGTTAGCTTTAGGTTTCTCAACGTAACCGCATTGTGGGCACTTATCCATATTAGTTCTTTCTACTCTGTGACCATCTATCTAGTTCTTTTTGTAGACGGTCGATTGGTTGTTTTTTACTGACATTTCTTTGAAAGGCAGCAAGCGACGATTGCTCATCATTAGCCCACACTCTCAAAGAAAATTCACTCTGTGGCTTCTCTTCTTCCACTTCCTCGGTGACTGGCGAAGGAGCCTCAGACCTATAGTTATCGAATACTCTGGTAGATTTATAATCCCAGAACGCTAGATTGAAAGCATCAGCACGGTCAGGAGAAGGATAACCTCTAGAACGCTGCTCCAGTTTGGTCAATAGCTGTCTGACAGTACCATCTTTCAACTTATAGTATCTACCAGACAACTGAGCCATAAGGAGCTTATCATATTCTACTAGCAGTTCATGACGCTCTAGGAGCTTTCGGACATTGAAGAAAAGTTCAGTACCACGATTAAAGTATACCTTCTTGTCACTTGACTTAGCTCTAGAGTCTACATACCTCATGTTAGACCACCCGCGCCGCTTAAGAGCGTCAATCATTGGCTTACCAATACCACAACAGTCAGCAAATACTAATGCTTCTTTGTGGTCTAAACCATTCTCAGCAAACTGATTCTCTAGGAAATCGATAGTATCTTGTGTGTCTTCAAACTTGAAGGGGATAGTCTTAAGATGCTTATTACCGTTCCTAACTATCAACACAGTCTCAGCACCGCCATCAGACAAATCTAGACCACCCTTATTATAAGGTTCTTGAATCCACTTGACTTCATCTTTCGCCTTATTGACAGCCCAATGAATGAATCCATAAGGGATGACTACCATCTCATCTGTAGTAGTAAACTCAGCTAGAATACCAGACTTATAGACAGGGTCATTCTCACCAGAGGGTAATTTGTCAGCAAAAGCTTTTATCTCATTCGGAGTGATATGAGGACAATCAAATGCGGTAACGTGGTACTCAATGACTGAGGAAGGGGGCAGATTAATGATACTATCTAGCTCTTTCCTCTTTAATGAGTTGGTGCATACATTATAGAAGTAGCCCATCGGGAGTCCCGGACTTGAGACATCCACACGATGAGTATAACCAGTGCATCGAGTAAGCGCAGTGAATATAGTATCCGGAATAGCTTTAGCCTCAGAAGCAAAGATAGCCATCTTCCCACCAGCTTTTAGAGGGTGGTATCCTTCTGCTTTATTTGGTTCGTCCGTTGCAAAGAGAATGACTGGAGATTGTGTGACAATACATTCATAATAGCGGTAGTTGCACTTCCAGATGAGTTCTTTCCCACCAGCAAATATGGCGTTCGCTCGTTGACAAAGATACCTAATATACTTCTCTGTCTGGTTATCAAGCTGAGTTCCGGAACCGTTAGTAACTACCCCACGAGCCTGATTATATCTCATGCAGAGCCAGACAACACAAGCAGCAACTATATACTTATCCTTACCAGAACCATTGGCAGCTCTAACAGCAGCATAGAAGGGTACATCTTTGCAATGCTCCTCTCTAGCAAAATCATACATGAACTCAGCTTGCCAAGGATGTAGAGTAACTTCACCAGACTTAATGTCGTCGTCCAACATGAACAACAACTCCACAGGGTCTTTAATATCAAACCCTTCTGTCCATTGAGTTGTGTCTAAGGCTATGGGGCTTGAGGAGCTTGAGGCACTCTTGACCACGTTTCCCTCGTCCGACTCGATGGGTAAATCTATAGCAGGTTGAGAGGTGCAATCAAGCACTCTTTTAGACTGAGAAGAGGCCAAAACTCCCTCAGTTGAAGGAAACTCAACCTGCTGTTCCTCCGTAGTATTCTCTACTCTTGAATCACAACAAACAGGAGTAGCCGCTGCGTCGCCAACAGCAACTGACGGAGAAAATGATTCACCAGAGTTGATGAAATCTTCTTGCTGATAAGGCTCTAATTCTCTGAACTCTTCTTTGGTCACGCCTCCACCACCTTCCCACTATTCACTAACTCACGCATCTTGTTAGCACCTTGGCGAGCTTGAGCTATGGAACCATTGACTAACTGGAGGATGTTCATAGTCCCGATAGACTGTTGCGTTTGACGAACTATATCTTTCCTACCCTTACCATCATCTCTCATATTAAGGAGAAGCTTCCCTTTCAAGTTCTCATCCTCAGTCGACATAGCTAATGACAGGAGTTCCCGCTTTATCAATGCTTGTTCTTCTCTGGAAAAATTCAGTTCATCTTCCTCAGGACTTTCAGCACCACAGGCTTTCCTATAGTCGGTGCTCAGGGACATCAACTTAGCTTTAACAGCATGCACAGGGAACCCTAAGTCTGAAGCTATATCCTCAGGCTTCAACCCTTGCTGGTAAGCAGCAAGTATCTGGGTGTCCGTAGCGTTCGTCATTGCTTGGTCGGAGAGTAAAATGTCAAAGTGGCGGTTTGGAGGCTATGGAAGAAGCCACAGTTAGTGTTAAGAATCATATGTTGATTGTTTTGTTACCGTTGAACTGACCTCTAAAGCGTTCTTCCATCTCTCTATATTCACCGGCATTTTCAGGATTAATACCTTCCTTCAACAATTGGTGTCTAAGAGGGTTCGCTATTTGTTTCTTTAGTTCCTCAACAGAAGCTATCACCACTCTCAATCTCTCTGTAGCTCTTTGGTGACTCCCTGCATACAACTCTCTCCCTTGAAGTATCTTCTTACACTCAGATGCTTCTAACTCGAAGTCATTAATCATCTGTTGTTCTATACTAGTCTTAAATATAATGCGACTCATGATACTTATCTCTAGTAGCAATTTCCATGCCAACCACTAACTACCATTATACCACCCTACTAACTCATATCTTCATCCCGTTGTTAGGTGTTGTATTGTGAAGTCAATTTTGGAATTTTGTTGTGTCCAGAGAGATGTATAGTCGCACTTCGGCTTCTAACTTCTGGTTCTGTATAGACAGTGGCTAATACAAGGGATATGTATAGACTATGGATTATACATAGTATGTATTGGATGGTAATGATACAGATTATGTATTAGATTAGTAGTCATACAAGTAAGTTGTATTAAATGTTGGTGATACTAGTTATATGTACCGGTGGTTAGTTGATACATAAAGAGTAACCTATGTTACATTGTCTGGCATAGTTAATGCTTGCAAGCATATCTTGTGCCAGACATCATAACATCGTCTTAACTTCATCTTAACATCCCGTTATACTAGCTTTTGATAAAAGTCCTAGTTATATCAACCTTTTTTAAAAAGTGTCTCGTGGCCTTGTTATTTGGAGTTGTATCAGTGACGATATAACCCCATATAACCCTATATAATCCCTAATAATTAGGTTTATTCATAGATATTAGATTAGTATGATATAATGCAGAGTTCTATAAGGTATTGATATAATGGGCTAGGTAGTATGGATTAGGGCAGATGATAATTATTTATTTCTCACCAGTTGATAACTAGTTAGTGACTAGTTGGCATAAAAATTGCTTGCAATATATGGCATGATATATGCTAACAAAGCATGAAGTGTGCCAATATCAAAGAAAAACTTTCTTTCTTAAAAGTCATAAGGTGTTGATAATGAATGAAATATAAATTTGCTTTTCTTCCTCCTGTATTGTATTCTTTTGACATTGCCGTACGGTTACATATCGCAGGTCTCAGACGGCAGACCTGCTACAAGGTGAATGACTAGTGAATGTTAAACGCTAGTGTATCAAAGGGAATTGTCACGAATATGTTGAATTGTCTTAAATGACATCATCACAGGAAATAGTGAGACATGAGACTGACAAGGTGAATAGATGCACGCTGAACGGCTTAACTGCTAGACTACGCTTGAAGCGAATAGACAAGAGTCTAGGTTAGACTTGTATGCTGCTAATACCAGTTACAATGTCTCTAGACTGCTTTATATTCACCTAGTGGATTAGCTTGTGTCTAGTGTCACTTTCCTTTGGTAGTTGTTACGGCAATGTAGTTCGATTGAACCTTTGCCAATACTGCCAAGGGGATATAACACAAAACATAACATGAGTAATGCAATAGCACCATCCACTAGCCTATTAACCAAGTCCAATGGCGGCAGCGGAGAGAAGGATTTCGACTTTGGTAGTCGAGTCTGTATCATCTCTGCCAAGTCTGCCAAAGGAACGACACGGGAGCGTCTTAACCTGAATCGTCAATCACTTGTCGATAGCTTGCGTAATGATTACCGCGCTTGCTTCACTGAGATTTACGGCAAGGGTGAAAGGCTTCCGAGTGACATTTGCGATAAGATTGATTCAGCGGTGGAAAAATTCATCAGTGAACAAATTAACCGCGTGAATCTGTCCAATGTCATTGGTTTTCGCCGTGCGTTCCATTGGCACGAAAAGGATAGCTCCGTTACAGAACGTCTTACGACAACCGGAGAAAACAGTCTGTCCTTGCAAGAACAACATTGCGGCATTGTCGCTTTCATTGTCGCAAGCGAGAAAAAGCTGAAAGACTTGGAAGCCAAGAAAACGCCGGATTATGATGCGGAAAAGGAAGTTAAGTCCCGCATTATCCGTTTGAATAACACGAAAGCGTTCATTGAACGTGAGATTCAGCACCAGCAAGAGTTGGCAAAGACTGCTAAACAATAGGCTAGTATCAACACTAGACACAATCTAATCCATTAGACCATGTAAAAGAACCAGACCACCATTAATCAAGCGTGATTCATTTCACGCCTTATTGTGTCCATTGGTTCTTTTTGTGTTGCTCGACAATAGCAACCAGTATCCAAGCAAACTAATGCGCTTTCCATAGACCAAAAGAATATGGAACTGATAAGGACGTTAAGACACCAGACACCAACGAACTCCTTGCTTCATTAGATAACAGTATGGAAAGAAACGATTTAGTGAAACTCTAAACAACTGACAAAGAACTATCGTGTGAAGTCATAAACAGGCATAAGGACAACGCATTAGAACGTGCAATCCGGCACTTCTAAAATGTTACCAGACGCTAGGCATAGGAAGAACTTACAACGGAGTAGCTATGGGTTATCGATAGTTTAGAATATAGATAATAAGAGCCAGCAATCATCCAATTGTGTTTAATAAATACAAGGTGGAATCATGACCACTATGTGGTGTGTAAGAAGGAGATGCAATCGCACTAACTTGACCACATAATAACGCACATGAAGAGAGTATTCAGCTGTTCATTACGGTAGCGGAGAATAGGTAATTGATGTTCAATGACCATATTAGCACCCGTCTACGTCAGTATAATGCAGAGATTGAAGAAATCGAAGATGATTGTTGGCTCTTGGTATCTAGACTCCTAACACAAGTCCATTATTCTTCTTACCTGACTAGCAATTAGTCATAGATAGTGGGCTGGTGTTAGGAGTTACATCAGTTGGCATGAGAAATGCTATAATAGATTTCGGTCACAACAAACAAACAAACAAACAACTGCTCACATACCAGTCTATAGTATGTGTATTGAGTAGAGTAGCTACCAAATAGCGTGTGATAAGGCATTCTTCTAGTATGTTATCACTTAATCAAGAATATAGAAGTATTTTGGGCGTGATAGCTACTCTACTCAGTATCACATTAGGTGTAAATCGTAGTGATACTACCAATTTGACAGCGCTAATATATTAGCAATCAGAGATACCATTATAGGTTGCAAGAGCCTCTGTAAGGTTGTGCTCAACGACTGCTGTCAAAACAATTGCTAAAGAGCAAACGAGTCCTCTGCTTCCATCTAGATTAAAGGTGAATACCAAGCCTTCTAGACGGCAGAGCCAGCCCTGACAGACGGCGAGATAGTCTGTTATTTAATTTATGTTACTAACAATCACTAATATAGTAGACGCAATCTACAGAGTAGAAGGTGGTACTAACACTCATCACCCTTATGGAATTCTACGACATTTCACAACTACAACCCCTCGCCAAGCGTGTTTCAACACCGTACAGCACGCTATGCACGATTATAAAGTACATAACATTGACCGTACTTTCATCTATTTTCTTGCTGATAGATATTGTCCTCCTTCTGCTGATAAGCAAGGTAATCTTAACTGGAAAATAAACATGGTTAGAATACTAAACCTAAAATGAACGCACCCAAACTAGACACAACACCAACAATCCGGCACTTGAACGGTAAGACAATCTCATTCTACAGTCCTCAGCAAATTGAGACACTGATACCAGAGAATGTGCGATTGCCGGAACAAAGAAAGACTGTGGATGAATATAAAGCATCTGGTGGTTATAAACATAAAGTACATCAAGGATTAGCATGAACTACACCGACAATCAGCTCAAGCAAGCTCTGGCGAAGATGTTGCCAGCACAAATAGGTCTAAGAGAGGAACAGGAGCTATACTGGCTACACAAAACTGACACCTGCTTTTGTAAAGTCCTAGACACCGAACTCCTGCACCTTTGCTGGTTGGTGGAGGAGACGCTGGACAAGGTAGGCGATACGGACGAACCCATTGAAATCCGGTCACTGGACATCCAGTGGAATAGGTACGTCGACTGCATCTTTGAGCAGCAGGACGGCTCGGCGTGGTCGCTTGCTCACGCCACATGGCAGCAACGCGTTATAGCTTTAGCAAAAGTGAAAGGAATTGAGATATGATACCGCTTGATGACTTTGTAGAACCTCCTGAACCAACCGACGAAGAACTTGCAGCTATGACACCAAAACTCTCCTCTCTCACCCCCGAACAGAAAACCCGCTTGCTGGCGGAGTTGGATGGGTGGCACAGTTTTACACAGCGAGACTATGGTCGCATTGTCATCTTTGGAAAGCACGCCACTGAGGCTTCGTTTGAAGTCCCCGACTACCTAATCTCCTACGACGCCATCATTCCGCTGGTGCAGAAGTTGTGGAAATCAAAAACTGATAAATTTATAAACGGTTTAATCTTTGATGAAGTGCTGCGACAGATGCTCAAGGAACACTACAACGGGAGCGAAGGCTGGCATCATATCGCAACCTTGTATGCCACTCCATCCCAACTCTGCGACGCAGTTCTAGTCGCTACCGGAAAGGCTGAATTATGACCAAAGAAAACATTGCCGCGATTGCGGATGAGATACACAAAGCATCAGCCAGAGCGTTGTCAGTTGGCATTGCTCATGGCGGACAGGGTTACAGCTTAACCATTGGACAAGTTACTGAAATCCTCACCCGCCACCTGACGGACGAGGGGAGTTGCGAACATGGTGAGACAGCACAAGCGTTAATCACAATGGACGAAATAACTATTGAGCAATTAGCTAAACATTACGCAATTAGACAAAAATTGCCTGCTGTTACCATTGAACTTAGAGAAGCCCTCGTCTCTTACAAGGCAGCAAAGGATTAACCATGAATAAATACAAAGCAGTTCCATTTGATTTAGTCCACAACATCTGGCTCTTAAAGAAGAGAACATTCTTTATCTTCTGGAAGACAATAGGCATTGGCTCTAGAGAGAAAGTGGAAGCAGCAATAAATAAACTAACAATAAAATAAACATATGGGACAAGCTAAACAAAGAGGTTCCTTTGAACAAAGGAAGTTACAAGCAATTAAACGTAATGAGGAACTAGAGAAGTCTATTCCTAAAGACCATCCAATACAAAAGTTCCTGCACCAGCATGGTACACAAAGGCTGGCGACTAAGTTAGTAATGGCTGGTGCATTGACTTACCATTATAAGCCTAATGAAAACATACAGACATAGCCCTTATACTGAGTTGCATTAAGTTGGCATGAAACTTGCTATATAGTATCTCGCTATGCAAGTGAATCACAACACCATCAAGCAATCAATTTACATTAGTCAGCCTATACTTGAATGAGGAAAGCTCGCTAGCTAGTGGAGAGTTCCATCACGTTGTCTTTGGAACTAAAATAAGAAGACATAAGTAACACAACAGAAAGCAAAAACAAATGAGTAATCATAACTACACCAAAGAGAACCCGCCCGTCGTCACGCGCAATGGAGTTAGTCTTCCGCTTGTGCAGACTACGTTCGGTAAGACCAGCGACCTGAAAGGCCAATCTTTCTGGACGTTGGAAGTCACGGCAGCTAACCAAGACAAAGCCCGCACCTTCATCGGTGATGACATTGTCAATCCAGTCCTTACGCGTTTCGCTCGTAAGGTTGCTATTGACCTGTTCACTGATGCGGATAACAAAGACGAGCATGGTCATTACATTTGGGACAACATCCTGAATGGTTTCCAGAACCTCGACACTGGTGGTGCGACGCTCAAGGAGCTGTCTGAAGAACGGGATGAAATCATTGACCTGTCGAATGCCCTTATGGATTCGCCTGACTTTGAAGTCAATGATGATGGCACGAAAGCCAATCCGGAGAAGTGGGAAGAAATCAATGCGCAGTTGCTTGAGAACAACAAGAAGTTGTCTCGCCTGAAACGCTCCATCAAAGCGATTCAAGATAAGTATGCTGCCATTGCTGCTCGTCGTATGGCGAACAAGGCTGCTGCTCCGGCTGCTGCCTAATCAGTAAGTAACAAGGTGCTGGTGTACCACCTAGAATGTACACCAATTAACTAGAGCCATCCGATTGTTACAAAAGGTTGTAAGAAATAGTAGTGCAAGCCAATGCACGAAATACCAATTGCGACACACGATAACGCAGAGTATAACGCTGCTTTGTAACAACGAGATGGCTCTATTTAGTTTCTTCTAATCACAATTACCAATAACATTATGGGAATGTACACAGAACTCATCCTTGGCTGTCGCTTAAAGAAGTCCACACCGATAGAAGTAATTGATACTATCAAGTGGCTTATATCAGATAATACTGGAACACAGCCTCCAAATACTAATCATCCTGACCTAGAAAACAATAGAATTAGTTGGATGTTTATGTCTAGCGGTTCTTACTATTTTGGAGTTAGAACAGGGTATGTTGAATTTGAGTATGATGAGATAGCTGAATCCTACAGGCTACAGGCTAGGTTTAATATTAAGAATTACTGTAAAGAAATAGAAACATTTCTTGCATGGCTGAAACCTTGTATAGCTCAGGGTTCTGGTAATAAAAATATGTATGCTGTAGTAACATATGAAGAAGGTGAACCAGAGTTATTCTTTATAGGTGAAAACTCGAACGATTAATTTATGTCTCAAGACACCCTCAGTCAGCCAGTAACCTTATCACTCAAGTCCATTGTAGAACTATCTCTTGGGACTGAGTTGAAAGGTACAAGGGTATTACCATCATATGAAGATGGTCTTATCTTGCAAGCCAAGTTCAAAGGTGGCAAACTATACTATGTCCAGTTTGAACACTTCGACGGTACACCATTAGAGTTCCCTATCCTGTGGTCATATCAAGAGTGGTATGACTCAAGTACTAGATGGAAGCGTGATAAAGAGAACTCAGAGAAGAATCGTATCAAGCATTGGATACTTAATGCTAACATCAAGATAGTAACCAAGCGTCTAGTAGATGTTTACATGTTCGATGAAGTAGAAGCTGGTAGTAAAGCAAGGCAGTTGTTAAGTAAAGATAAGCTCAAGACTATCCGTGCTCTAGGCGTTGAGAGGTTAGTGACACGAGAGGAAGAATTATTTTAATATGGCAAAGCAACCATTAACACCACAGCAGAAAGCTGATAAGAAGATAAGAGACCAACTTACAATGTCTCATAACCAAGTGTTCTCAGCGTGGAACTTTGGTGAGATTAAAACATGGGAAGGAGTCTACAAGAAGCTAGGCTTCGGTGATGACTACATCCGTCAACATCCAGACCTCAAGAAAGGTACAGCTACTTATGCTGAGGTCAAAGAGTATCTCCAGCATCAGAAAGATAAACTGGAGTTAGACCTAATCAAGAGGCATGAAGACTACAAGCAAGCGACAGTAGACTATGCTGCTAAGAAAGCAGAAGAACCTGTAGACCAAGTTCCGGCACCTGTACATACAGGTAAGTACGCTAAGACTGATGCAACAGCGGAGCTACTTGTTAAAGGTATGTTGGATAAGGTAGAGCAAGAAGTATTTAAAGCTGAAGAGGTCATTCAGAAGGAAGTAAAGAAAGAACCAACATCGTCTAACAACTATGGTCTAGTCCCATCACCCAATGAGAAGTGTAACTACTTCTGGTTCCAGAAGAAAGCTATTGCTGAAGCCTGGGAGAAGTTGATGGTGAACAATAGTCCATCAGTCCTTATCATCTCCGGCACCGGCACTGGTAAGACATGGATGATTGGTGGTTTGTTCCGCCGGTTTGCTGATGTGAATTATCATGAGGGTAAGACGTTCTCTCACATCCCATACCTATATGTAACTAAAGCATCCATCGTCACACAGACAGAGCGAGTGCTAGAGAAAGAGTTTGGTCTAGGCATTGAGGACATGAGCGTTATCAATGTGGAACAGCTTAGGTCTACAGCTGGTAAGTTCTGGCTCAAGAGGGAGATGGTTATAGTTGAAGGTGAAGAGACAGAGAAGTGGACATGGAAGAAGAATGTACAACCAGCTGTCATTGAATGGGATGAGAACCAAGTATTAAAGAACGCTGGTAGTCTACAACATAACATAGCCTGTGCTCTTAATGACATGGGTAAGTTCCAGCCTAAACAAATCTTCTCTAGTGCGACTCCATTCACTAAAGTATCTGAGGCTAAGTGTTGGGCTGTCAGCACTCATAAGTCACTAGAGTATATCCTAGGCAAGAGGTCTGGATTCCCTGAGGGTGCTGTACTAACGAATGAGACATGGCCTGCTTATGCCAAGGCGATAGCATACCCATCAGCGCCAGATGAATATAATGAGGCAGCTGTTGAGCGTCTCATGCAAGACTTGGAAGAGTATGTAGTCCGAGTCAAGGGTGTTCGTCCTCAGTTCGAGGCTGAGAATAATGTAGAGATGATTGAGTTCCAGACTAAGGAAGAAGCAGACTTCTACCACAGTGCATGGGAGAGATACTTACAAGAGAAAGCTAAGTTGGAAGCAATGGGTATGGGTGGTATGCCAGTAGGTATGGCATTGCATGTACAGTTCTTGAAGTTCCGGATGGCAGCTGAGTATTGCCGCAGGAATTATCTGGTAGATAGGATGATGAAGATAGTAGATGAAGGTAAGGCTGCTGTCTGTGCTCTATCATTCAAGCAGACTATCATTGCAATGGTCATGGAGTTTGAGAAGAGGGGTGTTAAGCGTAACCAGATATCAATCATATGGGGTGGTGGTCAGACTCAATTGACTGACAAGCAGAAGAAGAAAGCAATGATTAAGTCATTGAGTCAAGAGCAACTAGAAGCTCAAGGTGTTACTCAAGAGGAGTTGTTAGAGAACCTAGACCTTGATACAGTAGAGGATAGAGAGTTGATTGATATCCCCGCTCACCTACGTCTAGGTATGCAATCATTTGAAGAGCGTCAGATGGAGATAGATAAGTTCCAGCGTGGTGAGACTCTCTATTGTATCTACACTCTCAAGGCTGGTGGTGTCGGGTTGTCCTTGCATCATACTGATGAGTGGATGAAGCCTGAGCAGAGATGCAGAAGGAAAGAGTCTGGGTATGTAGTTGAAGAAGATATCCCCAAGATACCTACACGTCCCCGCGAAGTATCAGTTACACCAACGTGGTCACCAATTGAGTTAGTACAAGGCGTAGGACGTGCGCCTAGGTTGACAAGTCTCAGTACTACCAAGCAGCATCTTATATTCTACCGAGGCACTATCGAAGGGCGTGTTGCTGACATAGCGGGACGTGGTCTGAGATGCCTTTCGAAGATTATCAAGCAGCGTGAGTCGTGGAGTGATTTAGTGATCAACGGTAAGGATGAAGACATTAAGAAGTTCGAAGATACTCTGCCAGAGGGTACAGAAGACAATGGCGGATTGATAGATGAATCAAGTGAGGAAGACAATGATTGAATTCAATAAACCAATGTTAGCTTGTGCATTGCTCAAGCCAACAGACCCGCACACAGACACGTTCATCGTCCAACGGATGCGTGAACTTAAGTATCCAGTTCTTGCGACGTTAAAGAAGGATGGAATTAGAGGTATCAAGTTAGGTGACCTAGCTAGTAGGACATTGAAGAAGATACCTAATCTCAGTATCCAAGAGCGTAGTAAGAAGTTACCCTATGGTTTCGACATGGAGCTATGGAACAGTGAACTGACATATGACCAAGTGGAGTCTATAGTAATGTCAAGGAATCACATAGATAGTCATAAGATACAATTCCATGTATTGGATTGGTGGCACAATAAAGATGAAGCAATACCTTATGATGCACGTGTAGGTTCCGGCGCTTACACTGTTAGGATGAATCATTGGGACGACGTATGTTGTGACGAACCTTTATTGTGTAGTAATGCAGACGAGTTGTTTAACTTCTTCCGTGAGTGTGAGGATGAGAATGGCGAGGGTATATGTTTCCGTACACCAGACTCTCCATACAAACAAGGCAGGTCTACGCTAAGAGAACAATGGTTGATGAAGCTAGCTCGCTACACTAGGGCTGAATGTACTATCATTGGCTTTGAGGAACAGATGTTGAACACCAATGATGAGTCTATTAACTTCGTAGGTAACACACAGCGTCCATCATTCAAAGCTGGTCTGGTTGGCAAAGGAGTACTTGGTGCTTTCCTTGTACGATACAGTAATGGGGTAGAGGGTAGGATAGGTACTGGTGTTGGATTGACTGACAAGAAGCGTGCTGAGATTTGGGATGAGAGAGACAAATGGTTAGGTCAGTTGATAGTGTACAAGAGTAAGAAGCATGGTGAGAAAGTGAAACCCCGTAGTCCTATCTATGTAGGTAAGAGAAGCGAGATTGATTTATGAGCGCACACGATAGATACCTAGACCCACCAGAGGAAATAGATTACACCTGTCCAGATTGTGATGGCTCTGGTACAATGGATGTTGGAACAGGTGAAGAGATAGTATGCCAGCGGTGCAAAGGGCATGGCTCTCTTGAGTCTGTTGTTGCTGATGCAGAAGTGGAGAGACAAGTTGAGGCAGCAGCTAAGAAGGCTGAAGATGTAGATGTTAAATCTGAATGGTCAGGAGTGCATATACCTTTATGAGACAAGACAACAGAATAGTCTGTGACTTGAACAAAGTCCAGTGGGCTAGGTTCTATCACAAGAACCAGTATGGTGACAAAGTTAATGTCAAGCCAACCAAGCCAACAGTTAATGCGTGTGAGTTCGACCCTGACGAGATGCACATCACTGGCACCCAGTCATTAATGGCATACGCTCACGCCAATCAATTGCTTGACGTATGGACTCCACATGTGTACCTTAAGGTGACAGCGAATGAAAGTCTGTTGTACAGTGGAGACAAAGCATTAAGCATTTGGAAAGAATGGAACAGGAGAATCTTTAAAAAGAAATAACATATGGCATTACCAGATAATAAACCAATCAGTCGTAAAGCATTAGAG
>Ga0208260_1000088_pt1 | contig 34809 bp, 58 predicted proteins | sample CryBogCBH18Aug09_FD_184619 | JGI IMG/M metagenome (GOLD analysis project Ga0208260, IMG submission 184619) | Freshwater microbial communities from Crystal Bog, Wisconsin, USA - CBH18Aug09 (SPAdes) | ecosystem: Environmental > Aquatic > Freshwater > Lake | place: Crystal Bog, Wisconsin, USA...
CTTTATGACTAATAATCTTTATCAGTAAATATTCTTTTAATCAAATATTTACTTATAAGCAATAATTGTATTAAACAATAATTATATACGAATATTTGGTAATAGAAATATTCTATCAATAATTAATTATTAATAAAAATAATTATTGAATATTAGGGTTGACATAATCATTATAACCCTTATAATTGATCTATTCGCTAATAATTAGTGAATGCAATTATCCATCAATAACCGGGAAAATATCATGTCTAATAAAATCTACGAATCAGTAACACAATCAATTATTGAACAATTGGAGAATGGCGCCGCACCATGGGTTAAGCCGTGGCGAGCCGATAGCACAGCGGATAAAAACCTACTTAGTCAAAAACCATATCAAGGCATTAATCGTTTAATCTTAGGTTTATCTAGCATGGTTAAGGGCTACGATGTGCCAGTATGGGCGAGTTTTAAACAATTCGAGAGTTTGGGCGCCAGTGTTAAGAAGGGCGAGAAGGGCACAGCAATAGTATGGTTTTCACCGATTACCAAGGAAAACAAGCAAACCGGCGAGATAGAATCATTTAACGCCCTTAAAACCTATTATGTGTTTAATGTCGCACAGTGTGAGGGTATAGAAATAACAGCATCAAAACCCGCCGATAAACCATTTGACGCTATTGAAGCCGCGGAGCAAAGAATTATCAAAACCGGCGCTTTAATCTCTCATGGCGGCGACGCCGCGTTTTTCTCCCCTAGTGTTGATCGTATCCAAATGCCAAATAAAAGCGCTTTTAAAGATGAAGCGAGTTATTATGCGACTGTATTTCACGAACTCACGCACTGGTCCGGCGCGAAGCACAGACTAGATCGTACATTTGGCAAAAAATTCGCCGATTCACAATACGCATTTGAGGAACTAGTCGCGGAGATAGGCGCCGCCTACCTATGTCAAGATTACCGCATACAAGGCGAACTAAGGCATGCCGGATATATAGGGCACTGGTTGAAAGCTATGCGAGCCGATAGTAAAGCAATATTTAAAGCCGCCGCACTCGCACAAAAAGCCGCCGATTATCTGAATCAATTGGATGCAACAACGTCGATTGAACTAGTCGCGTAATTCTCGACTATTTGGGGGCGCCACAATGCCCCTAAATGGGCGCGTATTGCGTCAATTTAACTAACTAAGGGGATAACTATGCAAACCACTGATTTAACCGGCATTTATGATTATGAGAATGAGGAGGCGAAGGGCGCCGCCAATTACATTCTCGACGATTTGGCAAACGGATACATTGAACCCGGCGATTTACTTTTAACCATGCTAAAAGAATTGGCACACTGGCGCGAAGTGTTGCCCGATACATTCGACGATTTTAATAAGCACTTTCGCGCGTTTATTAAGGACGGATTACCCGCGGCGCTAGACAGCTACATTCAACAATCCAATTTAAAGGGCTAACCATGCAAACAATAAACCATGCCGATATATTGAACGCCTATTTGTCGCGTCTCACTGATGCCGATATAAGCGCAATTGCGAACCATGCAACAAAGAGCACTAATGAATGGTTGAATGGAAACCGCAATTCGCAAGCGCAAGCGCAAGCCGGGTTTTACGCCGCGGTATGTAATGCGGTCAATAACCTATGCAAATACGATATTGAACTAATTGAAAATAAACTAGGGGGATAACCATGCGAACTATTATCTGGATTCACGTTTTGATTTTCGCGGCTATTGTTTTAATCGGCACCTATTTACACCTATAAGGAGAAAACCATGGGCAAATTACCATTTGAAATTGAGGGCAAAGAACCCGAGACAATTACGCTAGACAAGGCGGATTTTATGATCTACTTAGCCGGGATGTTCGGGCTGGGTTTTGTACTCGCGCTTCTCGCGTTTCGCGTATGATTGACGCCCTAGCCGACGGGTTCACGTTCGCGTGTGTGCTGTTGCTAGGATTTGTCCTATGGCTAGGACTTTCCCTAATCGCAATTAAATTGTTATCAGAGTTGGACCCTTGACCATTTTGTGATATAGTTCGCGTGTTGTCGTTACGGTCAACAGTAGTTAAAGCGTTTACACATGCCTCTGTCCCTTTTATTTGGGAACCGTAACCGGGGGCAGTTGTAAGCGCTTTTTTTATTGTCTAACCCATCACGCGCAACCGCTCAGTCGTCGGGGAAACCAACGGCAAGGCTGAGGGACAAGGGACTATTGTGGGGAAGCTCTGAGACAGTTCCAAGGGTGGCGAAGCTAGTGCCCTAGAGTGAAAGACTGGCGGGTTATGCGCGGCTCCGTCCGAGTGTATGAAGGAAACCAAGCTATTCGCGGGGATGGCTAGGTTTTCGCTCACCATCCGAGTAGTTGATTTAATAATTAAATAATCGCTAATAAAGGAATATATGACTAAAGAAGAAATAATTAGATTAGTTAAAAAAACTGATTTACTAGGAATCATTGATAGTCAATATTATGACAATGAACTATGGATTTTTGATGTAATGGAGTTTGCCAAGTTGGTAGCAAAGAGGGCGTTTACTGATGGTTTTTATGAAGGTTTTAAAGCATCTGGGGAAGGATGGAACGGGGAATATCCATTCAATGATAAAAACCTTGAAGTGCGAAACCATGCAAGTATTGTTGAAGATTTAGATGAATCGTGGAATAAATATATTTCAGGGGACAAGAATGAAGATTGATTTCGGCGAAACCCAATTAGAAAAGATACGCAGACTAGAAAAGCCTCATCGGTGGTTTGCATGGTATCCAGTCGAGATAAGTGCTCATGATTACAGATGGCTCGAATACGTTGAGCGTACGGGTAAGCCGTCTGCTTATGCGGATGGTCTTTGGTTTTGGAAATACAAAGCAATACCCCAAACAGTTGGGGATTTAGTAAAGGAAGATACACATGGACATTGATTTAATTTACCTAGTCGCAGAGAAGCTAGACAACATGGATTGTTTGCGTCGCAGTGATGAGACGGTCCTAGCCGCCGCTAGTAGTTTATTACGCGACTTTGTACGCGAGTTGGATATGGCGAGAATGTCACTGGATGAGCTAGTCAAACAGCAAAATACGCGCGTATGGCATGGTCTGACAGAGGCTGAACGTAATGATGTAGTCTGGTCCAATACCCGCGCAGATGACATAAAGGAAGCGTATGACGTTGCAGTGGCTATTGAGCAAGCATTAAGGGAGAAAAACACATGACTAAAGAAGTAAATCAAGATGAGCCTGTGGCTGAAGTGGTTGAGGATAATTTTAGTCGGCAGATAGTAGGCATTGGTGCGTGGCGTTCTTTACCTAACTGGACAAAGCTCTACACCAAACCACAAACTAAAGAATGGGTAAGTTTAACTAATGAGCAAATTGTTGATTTGGTAATAAAAAACGCAGGTTTTCCAACTAAATTAGCAAAAGCAATAGAAGCTAAATTAAAGGAAAAGAATGGATACTAAACAAGATTGGAAGGGCTTAGATGGAGCTATTGCTTGGCATTTAATTGAGCGTCAGGCAGAAAACTGGAATCAAGTTGGCGAGATGATGAATGAGTGGTTGAAGGCTAATACACCGACCAAAGAATGGGTAGGGTTAATTTCAGAACAAATTACTGATTTAATTCTTGAATATGGAGATAGACCAAGACAACTAGCAGAATGTATCCAATTTAAATTATGGGAGCTAAATAAATGAACCAAAATACGACGCTAGAGGCTTTAATTTACAACCGGGAGGCTAGGCTTAGGTCCCAGTTAAAAAAGGAGCACACCCTTGTTTTAAGGGCTAGGCTGGACGAAATACTACTGATGAAGCGCAAGCTGAAGGAATTGAACCCAGATTCAATCTTGTGGCGCAAAAGAAAAATACTATCGGAAGGAGACAAATGATTAAAAAATACAATGACTAATCATCATAACTGTGCTACATTATCTACTCTTGTTCCATTATTAACTAACCGGGGATTATTATGAATATCGTTGAGATAGAACCTTACACAGAGGTCAAGCTGTGCGTTAACTGCAAATGGATGATGACCAGCGACGAATGGCAACCCAAATGCAAAGCATCCGAAAGACGCGATCTAGTCACGGGTGAATACCAATACTACTACTGCAAGACCGAAAGAGAGTGGGATACACCCAATGGTTGCGGTAAAGACGGCAAAAACTACGAACCAAACATTGAGGGGTAAACCATGGGAAGACCTACATCTGAAGTAAGCGGCTTACAAAAACAATTAAAGTATCACAAAGAGCTTGCCGCTAAATATCACGAACAAGCGGAAAACGCAAAAAACAATTATGAACAGACTAGAGATGAGCTAGTCAAAGCGGAAAAGACCATAGAGTCTTTAATCTATCAACGGGCGCACCTCATCGCGCTTATCAATATCTTAACCAAGGGGAAGTAAATGGCTAACGACAGAGCAGACTTTGAACCAGAGTTCCGCAATCAATACTGGTGGGCAACCGATTCCGCTGAGGCGGCTAAGGGCAACGCCAATGATGTGGTGCTAACGAAAATAGGCGCTAAACCGCCGAAGGACCTAAGCCACATCGAGGCTGTGCAAATGGGTCATGTCATGCAACCTATCATCGGACGGCTTGCACAAGACCGGCTCAAGGTAGAGCTGAAGGACGCTGACTACATGATGACACATCCTAAAGAATCATGGATGCGTTCACACTTTGACTTTATATCCGCTGACGGGAAAATGCTTGTTGAGGCTAAGAACTACTCGGCTATGACCAGAAACAAGTACGACGCAGAAAGCGGCATCATACCGGCGTTCAACATGGCGCAACTCATTCATCAATCGGCTTGCCACAACATTGAGCATCTGGTCCTTGCTGTGCTCTTTGGTGGTCAAGAGTTCCAAGTGTTTCAGTTCCACATCACTGAGCAAATGCGCGACCAGTTGGTCAAAGACATGGCTAAGTTTTGGGCGGCTGTACAAACCAAGACGCCACTGGACCCCGAGACAACAGAGCACACCAAGCTCATGTACAAGGCGGACGCAGGAACAGTGACGGTGGCTAATGCTCAAGTTGTTCAGATTGCTGAGACGCTAAAGAACATCAAGGCGCAGATCAAGCAAATGGAGGAGGATGAGGACAAGCTACAAACCGCACTGCAAAGCTATATGCAAAACCATGCGGAGTTGGTAGGCGTTGACGGCTCGGTCCTAGCGACATGGAGGTCTAGCAAGGCATCCAAGCGCTTTAATGCTGAAGTCTTTAAGTCCGCTATGCCCGACATTTACGAGCAGTTTGTATTTGAAACACCCGGCTCTCGCCGTTTCCTATTGAAGTAAGGGGATAACAATGCTTTATATATTTGGATTCATGTTAATTATTTTGGGTATTCCGTCTTGCATGATAGGTTATCCACAATACAACGTCTATCAACAAAGACTAGAAGGGGAAGCAGTATTGGCAAAGGCTCAGTACAGCAAACAAGAGGCTGTACAAGTTGCTCAAGCTAAATTGGATTCATCAAAACTATTGGCTCAAGCAGAAGTGGAAAGAGCTAAAGGAGTTGCTGAAGCTAACAAAATCATTGGTGACAGTCTTAAAAACAATGAGGAATATCTTAGATATTTGTTTGTAAATAATCTTGAGCATACGCAAAATCAGATTATTTATGTGCCGACTGAAACTAATTTACCAATACTGGAGAGACGTAAATGAGTAACCTAACACTTAGACAAGGCTTTGCGCCCCAAACCATGAATGAGGCAATTCAATTCTCTGAGAAGCTCTCCAAGTCCCAGATGGTCCCAAAACAATATCAGAGCAAACCTGAGGATATTTTGGTGGCTGTGCAGTGGGGTTATGAGATTGGATTAGCGCCCATGCAAGCACTCCAAAACATTAGCGTCATCAACGGGCGCCCCAGTGTTTATGGAGACGCCGCTATGGCTTTGGTCCAGTCTAGCCCAGCTTGCGAGGACATCGAGGAGTTTATGGAAGCTGAGGGCACACCAAACCCGGTGGCTGTTTGTATCGCTAAGAGGAAAGGACGCAAACCCGTCACTGCTAAATTCTCTGTGGAAGACGCCAAACGCGCTAATCTGTGGGGCAAACAAGGTCCTTGGACCCAGTATCCCAAACGTATGCTTCAGATGAGGGCTAGAGGCTTTGCTTTGCGCGACGCTTTTCCAGACGTCCTCAAGGGGCTAATTACTGCTGAGGAGGCACAAGACTACCCTAGCGACACTGTCGAGGCTCCTAAGCCCATTCCAAGGGCTGTGGAAGTGCTTGAACAGTTCGATGCGGAACCGCCCGAGGGACACCTTGCTCTCTATGTTCCCGGCGTTCAGGACCCATACTCTTGGCACGAGGATACAGAGTCATGGATTAAGGCTTATCAACAGCTTGTTAACAAAATCAATTGGTCCAATAAATTGTCTAAGGAAGACAAGGATAAAAAGATTTGGGGGCTTGAGACGGCTAACAGCGCAGTGGTTGAAGGCTTTGATAGTTTTGACCGAGTCAAGCTCAAAGCGGCTATTGCTGAAACCGGGGTTGACCCGTTAAAAAAGCCGCCAGTGTCTCAAGACGAGGTACCCAGCGAGAGCGAATCTTGAGGCACCTACAAAGTGGAAAAACAATCACACCACTTGAAGCACTCGAACAATTTGGTTGTTTCCGGCTTGCATCCCATATCGAAGTTTATCGAAAAGCAGGACACAGAATCTTTACAAAAATGGTTAGTGACGGCGGCAAAGAGTACGCCGAATACAAATATTTATCAGGAGAAACCGCGAATGGCTAGTAACTATCAACCCGTAGAAAGTAAGGGCATACTCACGCCGAGCGCCTACTTGCAGAAACAAAACCCTAAGGCTCCCGACTTTAAGGGCAAAATCATGCACAAAGGCGAAGTGATTAACATATCCGCTTGGTGGCGTAAATCCCAGTACGGCGAGTTTTTAACGCTTGCTGTGGACACTTATCAACCGCCTGTCAACACACAGACTTATCCCCGGGAAGTAACGCCCAGAGGGGATGAGGACGTACCCTTTTGATGTTCGGTCCCCGTAGTTCAATGGATGAGAATACGATGCTACGAACGTCGAGATGGAGGTTCGATTCCTCCCGGGGGCGCCAATGAAGGCTATTCTGGTATTGCCGCTGAGTCCGAGCACCAACACCTATTACCGCAAATACAACAATATTATGGTGATAGGTGCTGAGGGCAGAGCATTTAGGAAGGCTGTGCAAGAGTACGTTTTAGTCAACAAGATACCTAAGTTCAGGGACAGAAAATTGAAAATAACAATGGTGATTAGTCCAAGGGACAAGAGAAAGATTGACATTGATAACCGCATCAAAGCAGTTCTCGATTCCTTGCAAAAGGCTGGTGTATTTGATGATGATTTCCATGTGGACCATTTAGAAATGATTCGCGGCGAAGTCATCAAAGGAGGACAGCTACTGGTCACGATAGAGGAAATACCCCCCATCAACTCAGAGGTGAGTCCCTAAGGGACAGTTAGGAAACTTACGGGGCAGAGGTTCTGAGTAGCCCCACCAACAATCAACCAAGGAAAACCATGTCAAAAGATAAAGTCGTATCCATCAAATCCGCAGAGAAACCACCCATTCATCTGTACATTGCAACACCTATGTACGGCGGTATGTGCGCTGGATTTTATACACAGTCTATCCTCAACTTACAAAACGTTTTTAAGAACACCGGCTGGACACTGAGCTTCTCATTCATGTTCAATGAGTCTTTGATACCAAGGGCTAGAAACGCGCTTGTACAAGGCTTTTTGAAAAGCGGCGCAACTCACATGATGTTTATTGACGCTGACATCAAATTTGAAGCGAGTCACATTATTCACATGGTTGAGGCAGACAAGGAAATTCTTTGCGGCATCTATCCCAAGAAGGAAATCAACTGGGAGTCCACCAAGAAAGCCATGGACGCCGGAGTACCCAACGACCAACTCAAACACTTTACTGGTTCATTTGTGGTTAACCTTGTGGATTACTCAAACGAAGTCACTGTGCCTGTCAATAAGCCTGTGGAAATCTGGAACGGCGGTACCGGCTTCATGATGATTAAGCGCGAAGTGTTTGACAACCTTGCAGACAAAGTGCCTGAGTACACCAACAACATTGTGGACCTATCCGGCACACTGAAGGCAGATACCATCAAAGAATACTTTGCAACCAGTATTGAGGAAGAAACAAAGATACTGCTCTCAGAGGATTATCACTTTTGCAAACTGGCTAGAAAACACGGCATGAAGGTTTGGGCGGCTCCTTGGGCGCAACTCGGACACATCGGTACTTATCTCTTTGAAGGTCAACTCACACCATCGCCATGATTAACCACTTTACTGTTGTAGAGTCTATTTACGGGAAAATCATAGTTAATCGCAACTGTGATTTTCAAATAGATGCTCTTGCTAAAACCGGCAAAACTCATATAGAACATGAGTTGTATAACATTTTTCAATTTGTGGATAATTTGCCGCCAGATGCTATTGTCATAGACGCCGGTGCAAACATAGGGTTGTTCAGCATCCCTGTTGCACAAAGACGCAAAGACATTACGCTGATTGCTTTTGAACCTCAAAGAATTATTTATAACGCTTTATGCGGCTCTGTTGCGCTGAATGACATCAACAATATTTTTGTACACAACAAAGCAATTACAGAGCTTGTGAGCTATGTTGTCTTGCCGTCTGTTGATTACAGCATGAAGATGGATTACGGCATGGTTAGAGTTCAACCGGGTCTTACTGACGAAAATATGTATATGCGCAACTTTATGGTTGACGGCGTATCTATTGATTCTTTGAAGTTACCCAGATGCGACTTTATCAAGATTGACGTAGAAGGCTTTGAGATACAAGCCATCAAGGGCGCTAGAAAGACCATAGAGACGTTTAAGCCAATACTATGGGTTGAGTACCATATTGTTGGCATGGACGCCATTTGTAAAGCCGTTGGTGAAGGTTATACCTTTATTATGGCGGACCCACTTAATATGGTCTGTGTTCCGTCTTGAAGATAAATTGGAAAGAAGTATTGATATTTCTGGGGTGCTTGCTAGTAGTTTGCGCCCCAGTTATCTGCATTTCCATCGTCTCAAGGATGCCTTGGCTCTTGTCGCTGGTCCCTTGGATTTCTTAACCACACCTTTCATCCGAGCGCAAAATGAATTATGACGACTCCCTTTTGACTGAGGAGCTTTTAGTTTGCTTCCTGTCGCTCTGTTTAATTTGGCTCGACCCTTCTGTGTTAGACCAGCACCCCGTTTTGTCGATAATTTTTCTCCTCGCTTTACTGATAAGCTGGTTGATTTAGGCAATTTGTTTCCCCTCTTTCAGTTCAGCAAGCGTTAAGCCGCCGGTGTGCTGGAAATGAGCAAGCTCTTTGAAGTGGACCCATTTACCCGCCCACTCTAGTCCAACTTGTTCGCCAAGCTCTCCTACTTTACTCCATACTGGGTGGCTTCCGTCCCAGTCTGGTTTACCAGCCACCAAAGGCACAACATCCACAGCGCAACGCCAATTATGGAATGAATCACCGCCTTTAGCATTTGTAACGATTTTGCCTTCTGTTGTTCGTCCTTGGGCATACAAAGCATCCTGACTTTCAATATCACGATATGTGCTTGTAATAAGTAAGTCAATATCAGATTCTTTGCACAACTGTATAAAGTGTTCAACACGGCTTTTAACTTCTGGAAGTAATTCATTTAAGTCTCTTGAGTTAATCATTTTGACCCCGCTGGAGTAGATTGATGCAGTAGTTGGTCCTTAGCTTGTGAACCGGCGCTAGAGCCAAAGTAGAACGCAATAACGCCTGTCCATGCGGTTGAGAGAGAGCCAAGCATAATCATCAACTCATCTGACTTGGTGACTTTGTCTGTCATAAGGGCGTACAAAATGCCAAAGAAACCAACTGTAATGCCAACGGCTAAGAATGGTGGTATCCAAGAATGGGTATTGGATTGCATGGTCCTAGCGCTAGAACGGTCTTCTACGGTTAGTTTTTCAAAGTCTAAGCCTAGTTCCTGTGCCTTGGCTTTTAGCGCTATCTCGGCTTGTTGAACACTTGCAATCTGGTCTGCGGTAAGTTTGCCGTCATCCAGCATTTTCTTGGCATCGTCTTGGGATATGCCCATAACTTTAGACACTGCTTCATAAGCAATGCCGCCAAGTGGACCGCCAAGGGCAGTGGCTATTGTGGGTGCAATTTGAGCTAACCAGTTCATGTCAATCCTTACAATATTTTGGCAAGTACCCTGTATCTCTAAAGATTTTGTAGCACTCGATTTCCTTACTATTTTCCTCGAATTTCCTGTGAAACTCAATATACCAACGTTCCTCTCGCTTTCTCTCCTCTGTCCACAAGTGGATTTGGTACATCAAGCCGCCAATGGTGAACGCCACGACAAATACTGCAATACAAATTGCGACGCCAATCTTGATTTGATCGTGTCGCATACGCCTTTCGTATGATTCGAGGACATCCTTTTTTTTTGCGCCTTGTCTAGTGCGTCTTGTTCTCTAACCAGTCTTGTTCTTTCTGCTTCAAACTCGGTCCAAACAGCGCCAAGCTCAGGAGGAGACTCATAGACCAGCATTTGACGCAAGTCGTACTCAGCTTGTTCTAGTTGTTTTTTGCGCAGTACGTTTTCTAAGGCAATAGCTTGTAATGATTTACCCTTAGGCGGGTTTTTCTTTAGCTCTGCGTCTGCTTTTTTAGCCGCGTCTTGATGGTCAAAAAAAGAGCCAAGTGCGCCACTTAGCTCATTAACAATTTGAACGACTTCCCCGCCTGTTTGTTTTATCTCCTTGTAGGCGGCGACTCCGCTTTTGACCGCGGAGAACGCCATCATGGCAAGGGTAAACGGGTCCATTACTGCGCGGGAGGTGCTGGAGGAGTTACGGTGTATCCGTTAGAAGTTAATAAAGCAATTGCGTCTTCAATCTTTTGCTCACCTTCAACATACTCAGCAAACTGCTTGGCAACATTGTGTTCGGTAGATTCCACAGATGCTCCAATCTTAGTAATAAAGTTTTGAAAATATTCTTGAATGTTCATAGTCCTTCTCCGGGTGTGATGTAAACAGTTGTTGTGCCAATAGAAATGACACGGGCATAAACGTTAGCTGTTGCGCTGACTTGCGGCGCTGTAACAACTTTCTGGTCAAAAGGAAGCACTGGAAACACTTGCTGACTCACTGTGTTTGTAGGCAAAGCAACGTTGAATGTACTGCTGGTGCTGATTTGCACAAAAGCCACATTAACAGTGTCTTGGTTTGTCAACAAATACTGTTGGCAAGGTGTGTTTGCGGTTATGGTGCTTACAGTCGATTGCGAGTTGGCGGCACTAGCCACACAAGCAACCGTGTTGCCCATAGCCTGAAAAGCAATATTATTAGCCATTAGTACACCTTTTTGCCGCCGCCAGAGGTAGGAGATAGCTTAGTGCTGTCTGAACCTTCAGAAAAATCAAATACGGTCCTGTAACCGCCTTTTGGCATTGTGCCGGGTGTCCATCTGTTTTGACCCATTTGGGTGTTGTCAGACGGCTTTTGAGGGCGAACTGCATGAGCGTACTTTTGCCCCCAGTTCAAATTGTCTCCACCTTGCGGTACGCTAGACTTCTTCTCTAGGTCTTTGTAATCTCTCATCGTTTCTCTCCTTGTTTTGAATCACCAAATAACTGAACACCACAAATATCAGGAGGGTTGCTACCCTGTCCCACTCTGGACCCCACATCGTCCAACAAGCCAGTGCGCACGACATTGAAAGTGCCAAAATCGTGATGAGCCGGTCTGTGATGACCCCTAACGCTAGACGTACCAAGGCTACTGCATCCATAAATATCCCCTTCTTTGTAAAAGATATTCATAGTTTAACCTTATTCGTCCTCGTCGCCAAGACCAAAACCACTGCCCCACTCATCATCTTGCATCTTCATTTTGATGGCTTCTAGCTTCAAAGCACGGTCTATCACTTTAGTCTTATCTGTAATTGTCGCTGTGGAATCAACCATGACTGCCGCCAACATGGTGTTAATGGCTTTCTCCAGCTCGGGGTTTATGCCCTTTTCTTTGACTTTTTTAATCACCGCTTGGACTTTCTTTTGGATTTACGGGCTGAGGACAAAGCGGCGGCTACGGCTTGCTTTTGCCTGTAACCTTCTCTGACCATTTTCTTGATGTTTTTGGATATTGTCTTTTGACTAGAGCCTTTTGCAAGTGGCATATCATTCTCCAAACTGTGATTTCAAACCAAAATAAGCGCCGGTACCAAGCGCCCCAGCGCCGAGTAATTTACCGGTTCCCCAGATCAATTCACTTCTAGCTCTTGTAACGTCTTTTGCAGATTGCTCAACACGATTAGCCAAACTATTCATTTGCTCATAGACCTTTTGGTTTATGGTGTTTTGCGAGTAAAGTTTCTTAGCCAAGATTCTGCCTTGCGCGGCAACTTCAGCGTTGGTTTGAGCGCTGTTAATGTTTGATTGCAACGTCTCAAATTCTTTACTATTGATTTGCGCGGCTTTTTGTACGTCTCTTGCTTCTTTGCCAACCGTTTCAGCCGTACCGGCACGACGAGTAGCTGTGCGAGTAGCCTGTGTAATCTGCTCCGCCATAGGCATAGAGTTGGTCAACTTGAGCATACTGTAATTGTCAAGAATAAACTTCTTGAGCGCGTCTGGGTTACCAGCGTATTTGCGCATTTCACCCGCAAAGTATTTCTGCGCTTGGTTTTCTGCAAAAGCACGATTGCCACCAAAGGCATCAATCAAGTTTTGGTACGCTTCTCTGTTTTGAAACACGCGACCGGGTATGCTTTCAGCCGGTACTTTGGCGTAATTCAAGCCTTCTTTAGCCGCTAATTGCTGGTCTATCAGTGCTTTCCCTACCTTAGACTGAAAAGCTCTCAAAGGCTCAGAATCAGCCTTGTATTGATTGAGGAACGTCTCAATACCGGGAGAAAACTCTTTTTGAATACCTTCAACCATCTTGGCAAGTTTTCCGGCTTGTTGCTGAGAAATGGCGTCAAATCCTTCAGCGGGTAAGCCATAAGCTCTGTCGCCAAGGAAACGACGCAACTGCTCTAATCCTTCAAAGTTTCTAGGCACTTGTACAACTTCGCCACTGGCTTCATCCACCATGCGACCAGTCAGCGCTTTTTGCACTTCTTTTAGTTGAGAGATAATGGGTTGTACAGATGAGTTTTTAATTTCATTTTTGATGTAATCATCAACTTTTTTGTACGCCTGAGTATCTCTGTAACTTTCGTCTCTGGCTTCTCTTTCTTTAGCCGCGTTAAATGCCGCTGTCTTATTAGTCTCAGCGTTTTTGTTTCTAACGTTCTTTAACTGGTTGTAAACGTTGTCAGCGTAGGTTTTAATTCTGTCGCCAATGGTTTGTGATTCCTCAGGCACTGCTGTGAACTCACCCGCAATCTTTTGTGTTTTAGTACCGGGCGCCGCGGCATAAGCCTGTTCAGCACGACCAGCCTGTTGTGTTGCAGTCTTCTCAGCCGTTGTTGCTCTTTGCTCTGCTTGCGTCGCCAGTTGTTTAGCGGCTTGTGCTTCGCCTCCAGCTCGGTTAGATGCGTAGCTTCTCAGCGCATTAGCCAAGTCTCTAGCCTCTGTACCAAACGCCCTGTTAACAAGATTAGAGACGTAGTTGTAGCCTTTACTGCCGAGTTTTAATGCACCAGCTTCTAAACCGCCAACACTCAGCGCAGTAACAGCTTCACCGACTTCTTGTTTGAGAGGAGACGCGCCCCTTTGCTCAAGTTGTGAACGTACAAACTCCGCCGGTATAGCAGATGCCGCGGCACCCGCAGTAGCTTTAGCAAGTCCAGCACCCGTCTCAGGAATGACCGCTTCGGCGAGTTTTGCGGCGTATGGTGCAAATTTAGTCCCAGCAGACGCTGTTTTAAGCGCTCCAGCCGCAAGTCCTGTTGCCGGAACAGCAGAAGCATACATAGACGCTTTTTCCAAATAGCTAGGCTCTCCAGCTAATTCACCTTTGCGCGGAACAGTGCGCTCTCCGCCTGTTGGTATCAGTGCGGCGGTTTCAGAACCAACAATAGGACCGGGAGACTTGGCTTTAGGCGCGGGCGCGTCTTCCCAACCACCAGTGTCTTTGGTTGTTGTTTTTGCCGGTGCGTCTTCCCAATCAGCCATGTTATTGTCCTTTTATCTTTCTTTGCAATCTGCCGGTATCAGGATTGATTCTGTACTCATACTTTTCTGGCTCATAAGAACCAAAAGCCTGTGTAGCCTGAAACTGGATGTTTTGAGCACCACCGCCGCCTTGTTGTGCGCCAATTAAGGACTGCATACCGCGAATAGCGTCTTGGTCTTCAGCTCTGGTCTTCATGTCATAAGCCATTGCTGTCAAGTTTTGACGAGTAATGTTTGCGCCGTTCTCAGCCGCCCTAGAAGCAATTGTTCTAATTTGCTCATCCATCAAAGCAGAGAAGCCTTCAGGATTGAACTGGTCTTGTTTTAACAAATCGTTGAAACGTTTTTGGAACTGAACAGTAAAGCCTTTTGCTCCACCAGCCAGTGAACGCTCATAGTTAACCAAGTATTCTGCGTACTTTTTAGCAAAAATAAGCGCCGCTTGACCGGATGGGTCCTTGGCTAAATCTGCTCCAGCGTCAGCCGGTAAAGGTTTGTTATTGGAGAAAGAATCAACATAAGTGTTGAAGAAACGCTGAATTTGACCTTCACGACCAACCCACTCAGGATGCTCTGCCACTTGCTGTTTAAGCGCGTAGGCGTCTCCAATAGCGTTACCAGCAACCATAACGTTGCCTTGATTTTTCTTATCAACATTAGAGCCGGTAAATCTTTGAATATAAGAGCCAATATCGCCCATGCCTGTTTGAGCCTTGATTTGAGCCAAGTCTCTTTGCTGTTGCATAGACTCTTGGTGACGACGCTCTGCCGCGGCTTCAGTTTGAGCATGAAGCTCTTTTTGTTGCAACATGGTTTCGGTCTTTTGCAAATCGCCTTTAATACCTTCCATGTAGTTGTAAAACTTTTCTACACCTTGTTTTTGAAGGATTTGTTTGCCGACTTGACTGCCCATCTTAGCCGCCGCTTGATTAGCATAGGCTTCAGCTTCCTCTCTGTTGTAAGCAAGCGTCTTCATTGCTCTATCAGCGTCTTTATAGGCATCATCCAAAACTTGTTTGACACGAGCCATGTTTTTGTCAAACTCATCTTTTTCTTTTGTCCAAAGGTCTTGTCTGCCTTTTTGCCAACCTTGCATCATGCCTGACATAGCGTTGAGGGACGCTGTTGCGCCCATCTTGCCTTGACCGCCCATGGCAACACCAATAACGCCGATAAGACTAAACAGCGTTGCTAAGTCTTGTACGTTGTCTTTAGTTGGGTGAAACTCTGGATAAGGAAACTTTTGACGAGTGTCTTGAATACTTTGTTCAATACGTTGTGCTGATTCTCTGTTTTGACGCGCAATATCAGCTTTAGCTTGAGCCAAAAACTGTTCTTGTTGTTGTTTGTTCTCGCCAATTTGTTGCTCTAGCCCTGTTTGTTGCTGAAGCAATCCAAGCTGTTGTTGACGTACTTTAGCTTCTTGACCAGCTACGTCTCTTGATGTTTTGCCGCCAAAATACTGTTCTACATTTTGAGGCATACCCGGAATACCGCCCATGTTTGTACCTAGCGCATCTCCCAAAGGAGGCGCTGGAGGTGCAGTAGGCACTTCCGGCAACGTATAAGCCGGAGCTAATGGCGGTTGTGAATTGGTTCCTATGGTCATACTGTCCTCTGATATGGATTAGCATAAGTCGGCACACCCGCCGCAATTCCAGCAAGTTGTGTATAGAAGTTAGTGCTTGCTTGGTTAAGCTGTTGGTCAAGTTGCATACCTTGTTGAATAGCGCCAAGAGCAATGTTGTCACCAATTTGAGAGACTTGCAGACCGTAGTTGTACTGATTGTTTAGCAGTGTTTGACGCAAGTTCTCAAGCGTTGCAGATGCTTGAGCCGCGCCTACACCGCCTGTATTAGCCACTTGTTGTTGTAATTGAGCCTGAGCCGCTTGATAAGACTGCATAGACTGAGGTGTGAGTTCACCAGCCGCCGCCGCACGTTGCAAGTTTGCGCCTGTTGCTTGATAAGGTTGTGCAATAGCTTTTTGTTGCGCAATTCCAGCATCTGTGGATGCCGCCGCTTGTTTGTTTTTATAAGCGCCAAGAAGTCCTAATCCACCGGCTAAACCAAGTCTAGCAAGAGTTGAATTACTCATTCCAAACGTTGTTCCCTCTTGAGTTGGTGCCGCTGTTTGTGCTTGGGGCGCGTTCATGCCGGGCAACTTAGGTTGACCAGATGTATCGTCTTGTCCAAAAGGCGTAACAACTCCGGGCGTTGTAATGCTGTAATTAGGTGTTTGACTTACAGAGTAAGCGCTTGGATATACCGGCGCATTTGGATTTACGCCTCCTGCTCTTAAACCAACGCCGCCTGTTGCTGGTCCTAAAGAATAATCAAGACCTGAATCACTAGCGCCTCCTACAACGGGAGCCGACGATATGGTTGAAGGAATATAGCTTGCCGCACCACCGGGAGCATATTGCGTAGCTTGACCAGCGCCGGGCAATTTTCCACCGGGATACAAGTCTGGGTTAGCCGCGGCAACTTGTTCAGGCGCTTGAGCCTGTCCAGTAGAAGCGTCAAACACTTCACCGCCGCCATCATCAAACTCCAGCAAGCCTGTATGTGGGTTAATCGTGCCTGAACCACCGCGACTTTTAAGGTACTCAGCTTCTTTAGGGGTAATGTGGGCAAGCAATGTATCTCTACCCCGACCTTTGGATTTCAAAATCTGAGCAAGACCTTTAAGGTCTATGTCAGCCATGGTTTCTGTTCTAAGGAGTTTTGCTATTTGCTTTGCCATTTAAGTCACCTGATTTGGGTTTTTGAGTGATTCTCTGTTCCAAACGGAACGACTCTTTCCAAGGTCGCTAGAACCAAAGATGGGTGCGCCAATATCTCCTACGTTCAGAGCTTGAGCTAATGCAGATGAGCCGGGTGTTGTTCCGGATTGTGGTGTAGCAGTTGTTGAGGTTGCGCTAGGTAACGGCGCCCCAGTAGAGCCTGTTCCTCCAGATGCGCCACTTGTTTGGCTAGGCAATAAATACTTATCTAGCGCGGTTGTAATACCGGCTTTCTCCAATCCTGAAATAAGTTTATCTGTGGTGGATGCCCCGGCTTCAGGAGAACCAACAAGGTAATCTACTGAACCCGCAATGACACCTTCTTCAAGAGCCGTAGAAGGCTTGGTGCCTGTTGCCAATGCGCCACCAGTTGTTGCTAGACCGCCTGTAACCGCTTTATTAGCCGCCGCACTGCCTGTTCCTGTAACGTCCACACCTTGCAAAGCGCCTGTAATTCCTCCGCTAACAGCGCCTCCAATAGCGCCTTTTTCTGCGGCTTTTGTAACGTCTTGTTGATTAACCGCCGCACTAGCCGCACTAATTCCAGAGCTAATCACTGCTTGACCAGCCGCATAAGCCGCCGTGGCACTTGCACCTTCACCAAGTAAAGCCGTGCCTATTGCTGGAGCTAATTCAGGAGCCGCAACCGTTATAACAACAGCCGCTATGGGTGCCGCGTATTGTTCAACCTTTTTCCAAAAACTCATTGTGCGCCTCCTAATTGACTCGCTACTTTACCTAACATAACAAAATAAGCCAACATTTGATAATCCACACCTTCTTTGATTTCGCCGGGTTCAGCTATCTTATTTGTCAAAAGAGCCTGTTTAAAGATGGGATACAGCGTCTTATCTTTGATAGTTGCAAAAGCAAATTGACCCAAATCCACCAACATTTGCGGATTTACCCCCTCCTCTTGCATCAATTCTAATACTTTTTTCTTAAACCCATCATAAATTTTTTGGGGGGAGGAAGACTCTCCAGCAATAGGCTCAATAGGCTTGAGCGCCTGAGGAGATGATTTTGGTAGTTGTTCAGGTGTCGTTGCCATGTTAAGTTAGTCCTAGTGATGCCGCAATTTCTTGGTGAATATATAAGTGTGATGCAATCCAATCGTAAAAATCACTCTCATTATTCCAGTCTGTATCAAGCAAATTAAAGGGGTTATTAAGCTCCAAAAGGCTTGCAAAAGCCTGATGTTCGGCTTGATGAGCAAGCAACCAGTCATCTAAGTTATCTACATTGGCATCCGTCAATGGAAACACGGGAACAGATATTCCCAAGTCCATAAAAGTCTCTTGAAAGACTTTGTGTTGAGTACCGTTTTCAAACAAAAACTCTCCTAACGACTCTTTGTCGCCATACTTCACAATGGAGAGCGTATCAAAATTCATTTATCCGCCTTTTCGTCCAGCTTGTCAAAAATTCTTTCAAGCACAGCATCAATCTTGTCAAGACGAGAGTTGATGTCTGACTTTGTAGCGTAATTGGTTGGCAACTCTACTTCGATTTTTTGGATGTCATCTTTGAGCTTCTTTACAGAATCCCAAATCTCTTTACACCACCATCCAATTCCGCAAAGAAAAGCTCCAGCAATAAAGTTAAATATTTCCTGAAAGTTCATGTTTACACAGCATAGTAAGGTATCTTCACAATAGTTCCGTTAAGGTCAAAATTGATATAACCCTGCGGAACCAATGGCAAGGCAGATGTTGAAAATGTTGCTGTGTTAGCCGTTGTGGCTGTATGGTTTGTGGACGTAACGTTAATTGTTCCACTGTTTATTGTGACGTTGCTAATGCTTACATTAGATAAAGTGTTAGACCACTGGTTGAGCGTACCGCCGCCAGTTGAAATTAAAACTTGACTGTTGCTACCCGCAGACCCGGTAATTGTCAGCGCACCATTGCCGTTGACGCCAAATGCACCGGTTGTAATTGCGCTTGTGCCGTTGCCGACCAAGAAAGAGCCGGAGGACAAAGATACTGCGCCTGTACCGCCATTAGCAACGGGAAGTGTGCCAGTAACCTGAGTTGTTAAATTGACATTAGATAAAGTGCCGCCAAGCGTAATATTTCCTGAGCTGGTCACGTTGCCAGTCAGCGTAATTCCATTGACAGAGCCATTACCTTGAACCTGAGTAACTGCACCAGTTACGCCAGATATTGTTACATTTGTTAAAGTTAAATTGCCAACAGTAGATGTTGTGCCGCCTAAAGTTAATGTAGCGTTACCTAAAGTAGTAGCGCTATTTGACAAATAGCTATTGGGGAATGTTGCGCCTAATGCGTTAATGGTAATGGTGTTGTTACCATTTAACGTCATTGCGTCTGTTGTTGCGTTATTGCCTACAAAGTGAACAGCATTATTGGTTATGGTACCAATAACCATATCCACATTTCCAGAATAAGCGTAAACAACATTAGCGCCGTAAAACTTTCCTGTTCCAGAAAAAGTGCTGGATGTAATTCCAAAATCACCATAAGCAGAACCAGTATCGTTAACAACCGTAAAATCAGTAGATGCTTGATTGGCGTTGCTAAGGTTTTGTACAACTATCTGTACATAACTGTTAACGTTTGAAGCATAAGAAGCAACAATTCCTGTATCGGAATAAGACAAGTTGCCGTAAGAGAATACGCCAACATTTGAGCTTGCCGAAATACTTCCTGTGCCGACAAAAGAATTAGCAGTTGTAATGTTGTCAACAACAGAGCCGCTAGATATTGTTACGTTGTAAAGAGTTAAGTTTGATAAAGACGACGTAGTGCTTCCAGCAGTAATTGTTGTATTACCTAGTTTTATTGGAAAACCATTGCTTCCACTAGCGCTACTTACTGTCTTTAACATTTTTAGTCTCCATCACCCGGAGTGATATAAAGTGTTGCTGTGCCTGTTGTGCAATTTGCTGAGAAATAAGCATTGGGCGCAAACGTAATAATCTCATCTGTTCCCGGCAACAAAGGCAAACAGTTAGCCTGAGTTGATGATGGAATAGTCGCCGCACCAGCATTTGCCAATGCCGAAGTAGGTCCGTAGCCAAGAATTACAACAACTGTGCCGCTGTTAATAATTCTGTACTGGTTTCCACCTAGCGTACTAGACGGCACCTGAACGGCGCTAGACGCAGTAGTTGTTGCAGATATAACTACTGTGTTGCCACAAGGAGAGAATGGTGCTGAGACTGCCATTATTTACCAGTTGCTTGCAACTGCTCCTGTGTTGGTTGTGCAAGTGTAGGATGATTCCATGATTTAATGTAATCACCTTTCCCGTCACTATCATTTTGCAAATGAATTGTTCCTGTTATTGGCACAAAATCATCGGAAGTAAGAGTTGGGTAAACTGTTAATATTTGTTCGTACAAAGACATTATGCACTCCTCGCTAAAAATCCTTGGAAAAAATTAGTTGCAGGACCTGCGCCATTTAAGGCGGATGTTACTGCAATATAACCCACATAAAACTCAACATAATCAGTTGAGCCGTTTAAATAAATAAGAGCAGACGTAGTTGCCTCAAATGTAGGAGCACCAATATCACTTCCAGTTTTAAAACTAGAACCATTTTTATAAATAGTTGGTATTAACCTATTTTGCGCTGTTGAAATAGCAATTTGTCCATTAAAAAAATAATATCCAGCAACAGAGGGTTTAAACCAAGAATTAGATGTATCCCATCCTGTTCCAATATTAAACTCAGTTGATGCCATTGTAATTTTTGTTGATGTGCCTCCAGAAACGGATTGTGTTGATGTTGTATAAGCACTAAAGCAAGGCGCCGCGGTTGGTGCGCTAGTTATTGTTGCTCCGGCAAGCGTTACGTTACCCAACGTTGTAACTGTGTTGCCAAGTGCAACGGATGTATTACCAATAGTTACTGGCGTAGCAAAGTTGGCGTCAAGATTAGACAGCGCAATGGTTGTTGTTGCATTAGCAAAGGTATAAGGTACACCAGACATATTAGAACCTCACTCTTAATTCGTGTTCAAATTCAAAACCGTTAATGACAAATCCGGGATTAGACGACTGTATCGTTTGACCCAAATACTTGCCGTACTGAGACGCATCTGTCTTGTACAGCGTATATCCTGTTCCACCAGACCAACCTATCACCGCAGATACGTTGTTTTTCCAAGAAATTGTTGTGTTGTAGATGTTGTACCAAGTAACAATATTACTTAATGTATAAGCTGGGCTTGAGCCTTGCTCAGAATCTACCGTGACACTCAGTGTTGCATTTTCCAACAAAGTCGCTTCAACCGCAATCTTTAGCGCTTGCTTAGTGCGAATATTGTCTTTCATAGACATTAAAGCTGTTTGAACGTAACTGTTAATGCCTGAAGTTGTATCGTTATAAAGCTGGTACAAATTGGTTCCGTCGGTACCAAATAAAGCTACTTTTCCGCCAATTGGCGCAGAAACAATGTAGTCAAGATTGTTGACCACACTAGTAAAAAACCATTTTTTTTCAAAAAAGACAGCTTGAATATAACGATTAGATGAGCTAGTACCAGCGCCGCCAGTGTAGTAAAAGTTAAATGCGGCGCACAAAATATTGTTAATTAACACCTGACCAGCGTAAACCGGACGAGTAAAGTCAATACTTGTAAAAATACCGTCTAGTGGGTCACTGATTTTGGATGTGGTTGAGCCTACCAGCGCATAAACGCCGTAGTTGTTCATGAATAGCACCGACCTAAAGTACGGGAAAATGGCATAAGGCAATTTAGTACCCACCGACGCAGAGACGTTGGTGTTGGTAAATATGGTCGAGCCAGTAGAAGTTACCCTAACATCTGAGAAAACATTGATGGAATCGTCGCCAAAAATGTACAAAAAGTTGTTGGCTGACAGTAATTGCTGGATGTTGCCGTGCAGTGTAGAGTCCGATATAGCAACAGACCCCGCAGAAACCGTTATAAAGTCGCTGTAAGACCCCGCCGCAGAGTAGAAGACTGTACGCCCTTGGGCAATCCAAACACGCCCTGAGAACGACGATATGCCCACATTGGTGGTGCTATTCACATAAGCCGTAACAGTCGCCGCATTGGTGTATCCGCCGCCGGTTAAAGTCACTGTTGGGGCGCTGGTGTAGCCACTACCCGGATTGGTCATCACTATCTCAGTGACAATACCGCCTGAAATAATGGCTGTTGCCGCCGCACCACTACCGCCGCCACCGCTAAATCCTACTGTTGGCGCTGAAGCATAGCCTGTACCGCCTGTATTAACGAGTACATAAACCGTGCCAGTTGCAAAAGTGGTGTATCCCGCCACAGCAGATGCACCGCTTCCGCCTCCTCCTGAAAACGTAATAGTAGGTGCAGAGTTGTATCCGGTTCCAGCATTGGTCAAAACAACGGACGTTACCAAGCCGGTATCTACAACGCCATTGGCTGTTGCGGTTGTACCACTAGGAGGCGCCGCAATAGTGATAGTCGGGGCACTGGTATAGCCTGAGCCGGGGTTTGTAATGGTGAGCGCCACTACATTTCCACTTTGAATACTGGCTGAAATAGTTGCACCTGAACCGCCACCACCGCTGACCGACACAGACGGTACCGACGTATAGCCAGAGCCAATGTTGGTGATGTTGGTTGAAATAAGTGTTCCAGCGCCGGTTGTGATGGTTGCCACACCCGTTGCCTGTATGCCGTTGGCGTTGTTTGGGGCGCTAATAGTGACTAAAGGCGCAGAGCTGTATCCTGAGCCTTGATTGGTAAGTCCAATGACCGAGACTGAGCCAACAGAGATTAGGTTGGTTGCATCCCAAGTAAAGTAGCCTTTGTACGGGTCAAGAATCAAAGCCTCGGTGTTTTTCCACTGACTGACGTTAATGTTGCCTGTTGTGCTGAATGTTCCGGCTGGTGCAACGTTGCCTTTGGATAAAGAGCCTATATTGACGTATTCACATGAGCCGTCTGACTCAAAAGCAAGCAAATAGTCATTTAGATTTAAGTTAACCGCAAACATGGCAATCACGGTATGACTAAAAGTCACCCCGGTATTGGTGTATGTTGGCGTAATTTTGAGGTTGGCATAACCAACCGGCATGGCATTTTCAAGCCATGAGAACTCATCTTCTTCAATGGCGGTGCGGTTAGCCTTGGTGTTAACGCCTTTAAACTGCTTAACAACCTGATAAGACTTTTTTTGCTCTGCTGATGCCATTTAGAAAAGACTCGAATAGGGGTCTGGCATCCTTCTTGTAAATGTTGTTGCCAGTACAGATTGCATTTGCTTGGTGTATTCTTGCTTGTATATCTCGGCTTCGCCAAAAGACTGTTCATAGTATTTGGCAAGATAAGCCGCATAAAACGGTACTGGTGAGTAATAAGGGTCGTTGATTGAATCTACATCGTTGAGATTGACAAGCGGCGTTGGCAATATCACGGTGTCTAATTCAATCGTATAAACTTGGTCCGGCACTGGCGAGATGTAAATAGTTTGCTGACCATAGACAGAAAAACAAATAGGTCTGCCGATATAGTTTTGCCAAAAGCGCAACTGTGCATTGAACTGGGTCCATGGCAAGTAGCGCATGGGAACGCGAGTGTTGCCCCAGTACAAGTTGATATTTAAGACATCCAGCGTTTGCAAGCCACTTGGCAAACAAGAATACTGAATTTGCTCACAAGGAGCCACATATTGCAAATACGCCGTTCCATTTTGAAAGGGCGTACTGGGTGGGTAATTCTGATAAATGGTGGACGAGCCACTAGGATAAGGGGGCGCTGTGGTTCCTAAAGTACCAGCAGTCGTAACCTGATAAATAAAAATATTTGAAAAAACATAGTCACCGAGGTTGACAGCTTGATTTGCGACCCAATTATATGGATATGCACCACCGGGGACTGGGGTACATGGTGCTTGCGAGACTTGAACGGTACGCAAGCATCCTGTATCACGGACAAGCCTCTCTCTTGCAGAATTGATGTTGTCAATTAACTGCTGGTTGGTGTAGAAATTTGCGTTTGCATCATGCAACAAATTTCTAACAGAGTAAAGATAACCTGAGAGGGTTTGCGCCATTGAACGTCCATATTATGCTGGGACATTTCCCCCCGCCTTCTTTGAGGAAGGCAGAGGTACTCTTTCCATCACCGGGGATAACGAGTGATTCTGTTGAGGAGGTTCCAAAGTAATTTGGATTTTCTCCAAAATTTCTAAACCTTGAGGCAAGTCATTTTTTGTTTTGATAAGTCCAAGGCGAGTGAGATAAACTTCTTTATCGTTGTCACCCCAGCCAAATATGTGTCGAATCGCTTCTTCCGGCGCCTCCACTGTTTGATTCACCGGAAATCTGTATTGTTGAAACGCATAGTCAAAAACTATGGGCTTCTCCCAATTATTCGTTACATACATAGTTATCCCCTATCAAAAAAAAATTAGAACGTTACAACGTCTCCGTACACGCGAATATCACAAGTGTTGGAGTTACCAGACACAGTGTTGATGTTCACATACAAAGCTGAAGTAACTGCACCTGATACAACCGTGTTTCCGTTATAAGGTGAAGCAATTGTCAAATCTTGGTACAAACCAGTTCCTGTGAGTGTCACTTGGGCATTTGCAACAACAAGGTTTGCACCGTCGTTGGTTGTTCCAATAGACACATAAGCACTTGATAAGCTACCAGACGGATTTTGCAGAGTAATTCTTCTGATTATGATTCCGCCTGAATTGACTGTTGCTCCGCCTTTAGTCAAGCCACCGCTCAAAATGGGAAGCGCAATAACAGCATTTCCCGCTGTATTGAGTTGAGTAGCTTGAATAACAGCCACACGACCATATCCAAAACTGTCAAGGTAATACTGACTGACTGAATCTGGACTAGCCATGTGTTACTCCTTAAACGTTGTTGTAAGTGCCGGAAACTGATTGACCACTGTTAGAGCCATACAGCGTTACGGTAACGTTACCACTTGTTGACAATGCTTGAACGTTTGCGCCATCAGACCACACAATACCAGCGGCACTTGCGGAAATAACGTTTGTCCAAGAAGGAGAGGCAAGGTTAGTCGATGTGTTAAATTGAATCACAACGTTAGCTGTTGGCAACAACTGATACAAACCAACTGGAATGGTTGTACCGGATGTTGTTGCAGTAACGTTTGATGCTTCAAAGTACGCACCGGCTGTGTTTGTTGCCGCATTGGCTAGGATGATTTTATTGGGTGAAAGTGACATGATTTACCTCCTTATAGTGAAATAGAGTTGTAACCCGTCACCTGTGTCATGGTCTTAGGCTTGGTAGATACCAATTCTGCAATCATGAGAACAGCGCCAACATAACCAATTTGCCAGTTAGGCAGAGTGGACTCAAATCCTGTAAACACAAACGAACCTTGCTCATGGATGTATAAGCTCAAGTAGTTCATGTTGAGGAAGTAAACCGTACCCTCTGGGCAATATGGGTCTGGATAGATTGGCACACCAGCAACCATCAAAGCACGGAAAGCGGCTTGAGGACCGTTGCCGTCTGCATCAAATCCGTTGCCGGGAGTGATGACATACTGCTCTTGACCTACGAAGTCTTGTGCTAAGAGTGTCCAAGTACCAAATCCGCAAACGCCAAATGTAGGTACTTCAGCACCACGCTTAACTGTTCCAGCAATGTACTGGAGAATGTTTTGACGAGTTGGGTTTACGCTACCAGCGGCATACTGGGCAGATTGCCACCATGTATAGCTTGAACGGGAGATGTTTCCGTATGTACCGGAAGAAGAAACTGCGGCGGGAAGACCAATGAACTGCTGATTGTTTGTTGTATTGGTGTACAACGCAGTAGCCATTGCATCCATCATGACGTTTGTCGCGTCATTCATACGAGCTTCAATGAGTGGGATGATTGCGGCGTCTTGCTGAACCGCACCCTCCATACCGAGGAACGGTACTGGGGCAATCATGAGTTTCAAATCAAATTCAGCGTTGTAAGCACCTTGCTGGACGGCGGGCTGGTTGAATGAACCAGAGTAGTCCGACCACTGGGCGTTCACAAATTGTGAGCCTTGAACTGGAACTGTTACTGAGGATACACCACCGCTTGCTTGTTGACTGTTTGCAATCAACGCCGCAAGTAAAGGCGTACTGTTATAAAGTTGAACAACCAGCTTGGGGATGAACGCTCTACGAGTGACGTAAGTCAGCTCGGTATATTGCGAACTACCCGTTGCCGGAATAATACCGCCACCAATAGGCATAATTTATCTCCGAAAAAAAATATCCCCTGTTTTAAAAACCTATTGGTCTTACGTTTCCTTTGCGTAAGTCCATCAAGGCTCTTGATGCTTCCTCCCTAGCCGCAGTCACTCTGTTTTTCCAGAAAGGCTTCAAGTCAAACTTTGCAAGCGGATTGGGCTGATATGCTCCGCTGACAGACGTTGGTGTGGCTGATTGTTTCATCCACTCCCAGTAATCCGCCGCGGCTTCATGATTGGTAATTCCTTTATCAATCATTACTTTTTCGATTTCAGGAATGTCATTTTCAGACAATCCTCTTTTCATAAGTTTTTGACGACGCGATTCCAAATCAGCTACCGCCTCTTTTTCACGCAACTTGTTTTCCAAGTCTTGTACTCTTTGCTCTGCGCGAAGCACTGCGTTATTGGTTTTTTGCTCAATATCGAGTTCTGGCAATGGCATATTGGGATGAACTTCCCTAACCAATCCCAAAAACTTAGGACGAATTTTAGGGTCGTCCGACATTTTTTTAACCAACATTGCGAGTTCATCTCGCTGTTCAAAGGTAAGGTCTTCTAAACTCATAAATATCCCCTGTTGTTATTAAATTACTTTTTTACCGTCACCGGGCTTCTCAACGTGCATCTTGTTCTTAGGACCGGCTTTAGCGGGACCGCTGAGTCCACCTAAGTGAGCAAAACGTGGTTGGTTGGTGATAACGCCATGTTGCTGATTGTCAGAAATCGGGTTACGAGGCTGACCAGCGGCGCGAGGTTTGAATAAATCCATGATAGTTTCCTTTTACATTGGAGGAGGAGTTGCGCCACCAGCGGGAGGCATACCGGGAGGCATACCACCCCCAGCACCCGGCATTGGCGGCAAATTGGGAACAGCGGGAGCTTGAGACATTGCCCGACCTTCTGGCGTAGCGCCTCCAGCTTGGGGCAAATTTTGTAGCATCTGAATAATTTCAGACTGCTGGAGTTCTTTGGTTTTGTTTTTCTTGGGACCAAGTACCGCGGTGAGAGAACGAATGGCGGCAAGTGCTTTTTGTCCTTCATCGGATTCGGAGCCAAGGCTAGGCAGAGCTTGTTCAATCAAGTCCATTGCCATGGAGAGATTGACCATTGCGCCTTCACGATTGCCCATCTTGGGTTCAGGTGTTGACATAGGAGAAGCCATTGGCGGCGTCTCAGCATCCGACATATTGCCGGGTTCATTTGGAGGCGGCGTAATTGCTGGAGCTGACGATGCCCCGGCGCCTCTTTGCGACTTAATTAAATCCATCAGCTTATCTGGTGGGACGCTCATAAATTGCCTCAATCGTTAAAGTTAACTCAATTGACCCGAACTATAACACTATGTCAAGTGGGGAGGCAAATTTTTATTCCCGCCCCCCCAAAGGAATGTTGGTTTTGGTCAAGCCAAATAACCTTAAGGGGCAAGCCCCGTAAGATTACTTGCGGCTCTTACGACCTTTACGCGCTTTACGCATGGTTCACTCCTAGATAAGAGGAGGCGACCTATTTATGAGGGAAGGAAGCCACACCCTTTTTTTCTTCTCAGAAAAAACTTTCACAATCTGACTGTTTCGCGTCCACTACTTCTAGTGGTGCGCTGGGTACCGAGATTCGGTGTCCCTGTATTCCTGTACTGAATCGACGCCGGTTTAGACATCGCTTTCAAAGATTCTGTGCTGACCCTTGGTTGATCTGCTCTGGGTTGTGTAGATGTTCTTGTAGCCATTACTGCACCGCCTTCAAATCTGCTTTCTTTTCCTTAGGAGCTGGGGCTTGCTGTGGTTGTTGTTGTTGCATAGCCTCGCGCTTTTTCAACTTGTCTTTGAGCAATTGTTTCATGGGTGGCTCAAGTAAGTCAAGTAGGGATTCTTTGTCAATGGCTTGTGCCTTAAATAAGTTAAACGCCAACTGACGCAAGTCTTCTGTGAAGATAGGCGAATTGGAGTGCGCGTCCACTTTGACCGTGTAGTCTCTGGTGAATTGCTCTGCAATAAACTGATTACCCGCGTCGTCTTCCAAGTGGGTTTTGTCGTAGGCTTGCATGAGCTTGAGATACAGTGTTGCCACTTTTTCCAAGCTATCCTCGACCACCAGTGCGCGTTTTTTGGCGCGAGAGGAACCCAGTCTTGCAAGCTGAGAGGCGTGACCAGCAGAGCGTACACCTTGTTCGCCGCGACCAGAGAGAATGGCTGAGATGCCGGACGCTTCTTCAAACATGGCGTCCACTTCCTTAATCACTTCAAAAAGTTCGCTTGGCATATTGGGTGACAAACGGTCCACTTTAGCGTTTGGCATATCTGACATGAGCAGACCACCAGCTCGGTTGAGTGCAAAGTTTTTCTCATCCAAGATGCCGGTAAAGCCAGAGAGCGCAGTTGGCGGATTGACTTGCTTGGAGAGCAAATCTTGAATCTCCGCCATACGGGAGTTTCTGAGTTCTTGCAGTTGTACAAGACGCTGTACTTCAGATTGACCCCAGTAGTAGTCGTACTGAGGATTGGGACAAAGCTGAACAAATGGGAGTTCGCCTTTTAAGAAAACACTTACGCCTTCTCGGTCGTAAATAACAACATCCGGGTCGGCAATCGTAACCATTTGATAGTCACGGGTTTCGTCGTTCCAAACCCACAACTCATACATTTTGACGGTGTCTTCACTGACGCGGGCTTTGTATCGGTTGTAACCAGAGAGATTGATGTCCACATTTCCGTAGAGTTGCGGATTGGTGGATGACATGATGATTTGCTCGACGCCGTCTGGAATGTCCTCTGAGCGTGTGTGAACAGCGCTTGAGACGCGCTTGACAATTTGTTCACGTTTGGGATGCGAGTAAAGTCGGTTGTAGAGTTCCGACTTGGTGATGTAGTAGGTTTGAACAATGGCTTCTTGACGGTCGGTGTAGGGCGCGTCTTCTCTCAAAACTCCCATCGTTGCTGGTTCCACCATGTAGGGGTGGATGCCGTTTCTCATCACAAGTTTGATGTAACTGGTGTTGTAAACCAGTGACCAGTTTAGTGCTGAGGAAAAAACTTGATCTGCGTTAGAGTTGAGCCACTCATCATTGAGCGCCATGGTGAGCTTAGGGATTTTTAAGTGCTCACTGGGGTGAACGCCTGCACCGACGTTGATTGAAAAGCGCGTGGTTTCTGCTGAGTAGAGAAACGAGGTCAGTTGATCAACGTGCGGAAATATTTTGTTAAACAGAGCTGGTGCATCATTGGGTCCGTTGCCAAAGAGGAACCAACTCCGTAGGGACGAGTAATCAGCCTTCCTCTCCTCCAAAGAGACTTGGCATTTGGCAATCAAATCGCGGTAAAACCATTCTCTGTGAAGTGGGTCTGAAGGTATTCTCATTTTTAAGATGAATCTTTAGGTATCGAGAGGTTTTGATGGTCTGGAATATAACTTGCCGTAGTGGGTCCTGTCAAATTTCCGGCTTCTTTTGGCATTAAACCAACTTTTTCACCGGCAACGGAACGGAACATATTGCCCTTGAGGATGCTACCCATGTTGAGTCCTCCTTGTCCACCCCAGATTGCGGCGTTTCCAGGTCTGTCTTCTTGAACAGCGGCGGGCGCAGGCACGTTGTTACGGGTAAAATACCCGGCTTGATTGTCGCCTTCACGGGTTGTCTTGATGTCTGTCATGTTAAAGTCTAACGCAAGCTGTTTTGCGTTTGCGTCAGTTGCCTTGGTTTTGTCGGATTTAAGTCCCGGCGCCTGTAAAAAGACCACCATAACCTCTGCATTGCACTGTTTCATGGGGCATTTAGGCTCCCAAGCCTCAAAATACCCGTGTGTTTCGCACTTGTAATCCTTTAAAACACTCATTTAGTTCCCCTTTCTAGTTGCTCATTTAATGACGGTTGGCTGTAATCTGCCTTATTGACTAATCCTACCTTAACCTTTATCTCACCATTCACCACAGTTAATCCCATTGAGCGCTTGACCATAGGCTTAGGATGGCGTCTGTACTCGGTAAACCGAGTGTTGTCTTGGTTTTGCATAACCGCAACTTCGCCTTTTGCCCATGCTTGGTACCCTTTCCAAACTCTGCGCTGTACAAATTCGCTGAGTGGCTCAGTGTTGTATAAAAACACATCGCGCAAAGTAGATAGGCTAATGCCGCAAAGGTCCGCAAAGAGGGCAATACTAATGCCGCGGTTCTTGTCTTTCAAGAAACGGCGGATTAAAACCATGAGTTGACGTCTAGGGAGTGGTTGGTCCACCGTAAACTCCTATGCGTTTTAAGTAATCAGAGACGTTTCTGCCCACTGCAATCTGCTCAGGCGTTTTGTCTTCTTGTGCGCGTGAGACTGATTTAGATATTTTGTTGGCAATGAGCCTTGGTTGTACTTGCTCTGCGTATGCGGCGGCGCCAAGAGCTAGGGCTATGACCCTGTCATCTTTGTTGCGACCAGAGGCTTCGATGCTGGAACCCTCGCGAGTAATGGTTTTCATCTCCTCAATGGTATCCATGTCGTAGATGTCTAGCATACTGCGTTCAAACAAGTCCTTGGTATAGGTGAGCATACGTTCTTTTGTGGCTTGTGTGGTTGCCCAGCCAATAGAGCCAGAGAGTCCACTCATGTTGTCGTTGCGTCTCCAGATGTAATTTGACATTGAGCCGTACACATCCATGAGTTGCTTGCCCACAGTACCCGCCATAGCGGCGGCTTGACGGCGTAAGTTCTTGAGTTCATTCAAGACCGCCTGACCCGGACCATTGATTTCAAGGTTTAGCGTTGAGTTTTTGTAGGCACCGGCTAAGTGGGCAATGACCCAAGCAAACTGGTAAGTGTTCATTTCACTCGTCGCGAAAACGGCAACTTGTTCCATGCCATCAGAGTAGCAACGACATACTTGAATACAGAATCGGTCTGCCCAGTCTGAGCTACCGTAGGCGGGGTCTGCGCCAATAACGTAGTAGGCGGTGTCAATCGGTTCTTCAAAGACTTTGAGCGTGGCGAGTTTTTCTTTGGATTTGACGACGTCGGTGTCTTGGAAGTTGGCGCCAAAGACGTATCGGTAATAGTCGGGTTGGATTTTCTTGGCAATTTTCGCGGCATCGGTACACCTCGCATTAGAAAAGAAAGATTGTCCTGACATGACAAATGCGTAGTCCTCTGTTGGCGGAAACTCTTGGTACATCAAAGATTCATCCTTGATGCCCTCAGCCAGTTTCCATCTCCACCAAGCCATTTGCCTTGAGTTGATTTCAAAGTCGTAGAGTTTTTTAATATCGCGTACCCACTCTTTTTCCTCAGGGGTGAGTTTGCCGTCCCAGTAGGTTTTGTACACATCGGTGTCTGCCCCAGCAGAGTAAAACTCATTGCGCCACCAACCGCAAAATATGGCACGTTGTGTCCTTGCCCGTTTGGCAGTGACGTACATATCGTGAAACATATTGAAGCCCCGCGCTGTGGATTCAAAGATGTAGAGGCGATTGGGGTTGGATTCAGCAAGGGAAGCTAGGAGAGATGCCAAGCCTTCTTCGTCACCCCAAGAACTTGTTTCAGTGCCGTGAAGGTAGGTAATTGCCTTACCGCGACCCAAGCTACCTTTTGCTCTGAGTCCAGCGACTTGATAAAAAAGGCGACTTCTGTTCTTGAGAGAAAGCTGGTTACGGTTGTGCGCGACAAGTGGAATTTTGTACTCTTTAGGCAAACCGTCCATATACATGGCAAGGGTGGAGCGAAACATATCTCGGTTTTCTTCGGTATCGGTTGTGAGAGTACCTTGGAGTCCGTTGTTGATAAAGTGCCAGTAGAGGTCGAGGGCAAGGGAGATAGTAGTGATTCCAAGTTGACGTCCTTTTAAGATAACAAAGAAATGGACGTCTTCTTCAAGCCCTTTGGCTATTTCGCCCATGGTGTAGGTTTGGGTACCGAGGAGGTGGTCCATGTTCTTTAGACCTTGCTCTTTGGTTTCTATTTTGAGCTGGGCGCAAAATGCGTAAAACTGTTTGAGATTAAATTTCATAATCTACGCCGCGCCAACAAATATCTTGTGATGGCAAAGGAGTGCCGTTGCCGCGTATCCACTCTTTGCCGTTCCAAGTTGACATCACAGCCAAGGAATCCGAGCCAATGATGTATAAACCGTTTCTGACTGGTTTGATATGAGAGGGAAACCAATCTGTCAACGTCAAGCCTTTCCAGCAAGGTTGACCCTTTTGATTGTGTCTTACCCATCTTTTTGTTTTCATCACTTGTTCCTTGTTTATTTTTCCCAAGGCATGATTGCCCCGTATTTGTCTTTCATAAACTGATGACCGGCATCAAAAAACTCTTTGGTCACGGATAATTCATTGCCGCCAAGGCGAAAGTTAAAGGTGTGTTCTTTGGTTGAGCAGAAATTGGGAAAGAGCTGTTTGGCAACGGCGTAAAACTCTCTGTCAACGCCCCATTTGTTTTGACCAAGAACGATGGCTATTTTCTTTAAGCGCTCGGTCTTCATGCCCCACATACACCAGTCCACAAAGTTGGTGTTGTCGTTCTCTAGCAAATTCCAAGGCTTGTGGAGGTCGCCAAGCGCCTCACAGCGGTCGTTGAATAGGTAGTTGCCGTCCTTGTCGTGGATGCTTCTAAGGGAGTATGCCCAGTCAACGCCGAGGTCTATTTTGTGCATGATGGATTCAACATGGTCTGCATCAAACCAGTCGTCATCATTGCAAAAGAAAGTGACGTCTTCGTTGATAAGCTGGGGCGCGGCGGCAAGCCAACGACGACCGTCTAGTCCGTTGCCTCCAATGTAGCCGTCCCAGTAGCAAAGGTGGGTGGAGTTGTTGGCGTACTTGTCAAACATTTTGCGGTAGGAGACGTAGGGCACTACGGCGTCCACAAGAATGTAATGCTCGACAGGAAAGGTTTGCGTCTGAATGGATCTAACGCAGTCTTCCAGTTCTGCTCGGTTTGTGGTCACGGTCACGACCGCGGCTGTCATAGTCATCGTTATCCCCTAGTATCCAATTGGCTATTGCTTCGCAAGCGTCTTTGTTTTTGGCAACCCTGATTAGCTCATCGTAACGAACTTTAGAGTATTTCTCTTTCCACTCTTTTGCAAGAAGAATCTTGGCTTTGTCATTTGTACAAGACAGCGCTCTGCGCATTTCACGGCGAATGACTTGTTGGTGCGCAAGTTTCTCCGCCGCCCAGATTTGTTCTTGTTCAGATAAAGCTGGTGCTTGAGCCAAGCAAAGCCTTTATGCGTTCAATCTCTTTGTGTGCGTCCATGAGAAGACGAGCCGACTCGGTATGAACGCGCATGAGTTCGTTGAACAGCTCGGCATGACCCATGGCATAGACACGCTCCATGTATGCTTTTTTGATGTCATCGGCGGACATGGTCATCAAGGCGTTGTGTCCGTTGACTTTGGTGTTTACAGCAGTCTCCATACTCTGACTCCTCCTTCCTCGCATCTTGCGATAAATTTAAAACCTAACTTTTTTCCAGCCCGGTAATTGGCATTGCAAACCACTTGCAGTTTGGCACCCTTCACAAAGAACGAATCCCCAACCGTCATCTGCTTGTAGGGGTAACGCGGTCTAGCTTGCGGTATGGGCACTTCTCTGTCAATGACTAAATCATCCATCTTTATATCCCCGCTAAACAATGTGATGTAATATACCACACCTAATCATCATTATCAAGGACTACTATGATTCGCACTTATAACGAATATCATCTTGGCGACCAGTTAATTCATCTGAATTTTCTCCGCCGATTGGAGATACCGGCTACGCATTACTGCAAGGCGGAGTATCACAAGCAATTACAGCCCTTAGTCTTGGGCACAGACATTGTCCTTATGGACCTACCAGCCAAGCCAGAGGACGCTGTAAACGCTTGGATAGGGGCGGACAACTACTTTTACAACCATCCCATGAAGGAGCACTGGGTTGAGTTCCATGTGGATTGGTTTAACCATCTTTGTGAGCAAATGATGATTGATACTTTCACCATAGACAAGCATGACCTACTCTTTGACTACCCAGCCCTTATGGCAATCCAAGCCGAGCAGTACGACTATCTCATCATCAACAGCCCTCCCAAGAGCAACCAGCTACCCAGCTTCAATCAAGAAGTCTTCAAAAGAATGGCTCAGGAACTCCTTGACCAAGGACACACGGTAATCAGCACATATCCCCTGCAAATATGCCCAAATACGCTTGAAAAAGGTTTAGATGTGACCCAAATCGGCGTACTTTCCAAGGCAGTCAAACACATCATAGCCGTGGATACCGGTCCCCTATGGACCACCTATAACGTCCACAATAAAGATAAAGTGCTCAGTAGAACCGTTTATCACAAGTTTATGAAGACCGGTATGCTCAATACGGAGTATCGACAAGCACTAATCTAGGGAAAAACGTAAATTTTTTTTGGGGGGAGATGGGAGGTGTACTCGCCCATAACCGAACTCAGGACCATTCGAGTTTTCAGGCATAAATTTACGCAAAGCATTGCGACGCATTAGCCAATAAATGACCAGATTAAGCAGGGCGCCGGGTATCGGTTAGCGCTGTATGCTTTGCATGCGTTACCCAAATATTAAATATTTGAAAGAATAGAATGTAATACTATTTATTATGATTCGTTTATTTCAGTTACTAATTATTTAATTAAACAATTATTATTAAT
>Ga0208260_1000089_pt1 | contig 34342 bp, 34 predicted proteins | sample CryBogCBH18Aug09_FD_184619 | JGI IMG/M metagenome (GOLD analysis project Ga0208260, IMG submission 184619) | Freshwater microbial communities from Crystal Bog, Wisconsin, USA - CBH18Aug09 (SPAdes) | ecosystem: Environmental > Aquatic > Freshwater > Lake | place: Crystal Bog, Wisconsin, USA...
GCTCATAGTTATTTTGATTGTTTTCAGTGCGCTCCACCCGCGTCCTCGGCGGGGTGGCAGAGCGCGGCGTTAGGCCACCGTGTCGCCGCATTCACAGCATTCATACCATGATTCATTTCCAGACGCCGATTGCACTAGCACGGCGCGCTCATGTTTGCAGTCGGCCAGCAGTCCAGCCTCCTGCAAAGACACCATGATTCTGTTCTGTGTAGATTCGCCACAGTTGCGGATTTTTGGCAGGGTGTTTTTGCACCATGTTCTTAGTCGTTTTGAATGATTTTCTTCGCTCATAATGTTTAAGTGATTAGAGGTGAGTGCATGGTTAATGACTGTTGGGCGGCTTAGTCACTCCACCGCCCGTTTTGTTCACAGTTTCAGGTTGTCGGCAGTCGGTTCGATTACCGGCGATTGCGGGTTGTAGCTGCTCGGATACGGGTTCGGCGTGTTCTGCGCCTTCAAGTCCATACCGAGCCACATGATTGCTTCCTCGACCTTGGTGATTGCCAAGCTGCGTTCACGGCTTGAGCGCACCGTATGGTCGGGAGCGCGTTCGCCGGTGTAGCCCTTGTCACTGTCCCGCTTGATTCTCTGGAGCACATCGTCCAGGTCTTTGCGGTGTTGTTTCGTTTGCGCCACTGCTGGCGGCACTGTTGCTGTTTCGTTTTCGGCCATGTTGTTTTGTCTTTCGTCGTCCAACAACCGCATGGAGCCAATGCGGGTTGGACATTTTGTTTAGCTTGTTCAGACTCCAAATTATTACTCAACTTAATCATTCTTCGTCGGCATCACGCAAACGAGCACCGCAAGCCCAAGCAGCAAGCACCAGAAGAACACCGGCAACTCGGTTTCGGGGACGCTCACAATGTCAGTGCATCCAGCGTTCATCGCAGCTTTTGATGGATTCTTGACGGAAAGGTTAAAGTAGATGGCTTGCGGAGAGTTCACTTCCGGCCTCAACGTCCAGTCCACCAGCAATCGGTAAGAATGCCCGCTGGCATACGTTGCACCAGATGCCAACTTCAACGTGCTATTGCTGTCCACCACAAGCGCAGAGAAGGGACTGGCATTGCCAAGCAGCGGGTTAAACTGACTGTCCACCGCCCACAGTTGTTTGTTGACGTAAGTGAAGTTTCCGCCACCGTTAAACGACACGTCAAACCAAGATTGGCCTGACTTGCCTTTCTGCTCGGGCGATGTGGTGATGTTAAGTGTATATCCTGCATGTGCTAACGAAGCAGCAGAGAGGATTGATAGTATGGGTATTTTCTTTTTAAGTTTCATGAGGATTTGAGATAGTCCTATTCTTACACTTCAGAGACAACTGAAATTCTTTCATCGCTTTAGGGATTAATCTCCACAAGAAATGGCAGACTAACTTATGATTATTTAAGTGACGTTTGAGAGAGGGTTTCATAAATGCAATATCTTGACCATATTAACTTTCCAATTCTTATTACCAGTTCGGTCACAAGATGGCGGACAATATCTATCCGCAAGAAATGTTATAAATGCTCGGTCGATAGTATGTAACTTGTAATCGTGTAGAGCATGATTGACAGTGTTCAGGCAAACTTGATGAGGATTGGATGTGTGGATTGACTTAATACCGTAAGGATATTTAGTGTGAGAACCACCTTCCGTTTGATAAATGGCGGCTACAACTTGTTCTGGGGTTATCATAGGATTCACTTCGGTTGCCACTCGTAAGATGCACCGTGATGAGAACGGGCATGAGAATAGTTGGAGGTATGTAGAGTGTGGAGAGATACACCACGAGATTTAGCCAATCGCTGTTCAACTGGAACTAGCGATTCGAGTTGGTGGGGAGAATAGAATGAGACGGGACGACCGTTCACTATTCGGATTGTTGGAGATGTGTTTGGTTTGTCCATAAATTGTAAGCTCCCGCCACGGATTCGAACCGTGGATGAATAAGTCCTTAACAACAGTATGAGACTACGGATTTACACTTATTCTATGTTAGTCTGACTGTCAACAGCGTCTACCATTCCGCCACGGGAGCATAAAGTAGAACCATCAAACTAATGTTAGTTCATCACACGGCACACTATACATTATTCACCTTGTTTTACGGTCCATGTTCTATCTAAAGAACTGTCGTGTCACATTGTCCGCAAGGTTAATATGATAGTTCTACTTTATGCACTTGCTATTATTAATCCGGCAAGTGAGCGGATTCCTTTTCAGTTAGTTGTGAGCTTACTCAGGAAAGAGTAGTTATTAGTTAGCATTTATCGTGCCAAGTAAATTGATTGCTAGAGTCTAATCAAACTTATATGGTCGTTTGATTAGACTACTAGGTAAGAAATAGTTATAGCCCATCTGCCATATTCTCTATGTAACAGATGGGCTATAACTTTGAAAATCGTATTCCCGTTCTACTACGGGCTAGAATTGCTAATTCTACGCCTAACTTTGGTGTTAGGAATAATACACATACTTCGTGCAAGGAGGATAAGATTGTTACCACAATCTTTCAGTCATGTCAGGATATAGACACGAAACGACCTATCCTTATTCTTGTGTGATAATCCAATCAATTAGACTAACTACTAGGTTACTAAGCTAGCCGATAGGTTAGTCTAATTAATTATGGTGGATTGCATCGTCTATTAGATGCTAATAGCTCCGGTTAAGCCTATAATGGCAGATTGGCGGATTTGAAAGCACGGGTAATTAGTTAAACGACTTGCGTTTATCTTCTCCGTTTGCGCTATCTTAAAGACAATTTCGCGGCGTAATTACGCTTGGTTAATCTCATCCTCGTATGTTCTAACTTTCATTTGTTTGCTACCTGTTCACGGTAGTAAATGAATAAATAGCAACACACAAGGGCATAGTATCTCCCTTGTGTGTTGGTGATTTATTCACTAACTATTTTAATTGACTGGCTTTGCGTCAATTTTAGCCAAAATCGCTTGCGAAACGCGGATTTGACGACGGCACTTAGCTAATGTTTCTTCCGTATATTTTCCAGAGGATAACATTTGCTTTTCACGCTTTTCTGCGTTTGCCAAACTAATGACGACTCCCATACGGTAGTTGGCAGAATTCCGTGCTTGCTCCTTAGTAGATTGCCACGACGATTTAAGACTCACGTCAATCAGTCCCTTGTCGTCATTGAACTTTGGCGCAAGGTAGTTGCGGCGGATACGAATAGCAGCTCCAATAGACTCCGCATCTTGAACCATTGCTTGCAACTCACCCTTGAGCAAGTCGCTAATAACTGCTTTCAGCTTTTCAACGTGCTCAATAGGGATACGGGTTTTTTCTCCGTTGTCGTCAACCTTGTCCATCCCTAACAGGCTACGGACTTCATCAATACAGGCTGTTAGCAGGCTAACTTTACCCTTATTCGTCGCTAGTGTTTTACCATTATTAGATTTACGTTGCGCATTGCTTTTCACAATACTAACGTAATCCAATTCGCTAGCGGTGGACATCGCAACTACATTTGATTTTGGTTGTGTTTCTAGTGTTTGTGTTTCCATAACTATCCTATATCCTGTTTAACTGGATTTTCCTTAAGGTGCAATTACACCAGAGCCATAACAGGCAAATCATAACGACTCACTAGAAACTATGTAAAAGAGCTACTATCAAGTAAGCAACGGCCATGCCAATCATTTCACCTATTCATGCCAACTACATAAACCATTGATTACGAACCACTTATACCATATCACACTTGGCATAGTATATGCTAGGCTATTGTGCCAACTGTGTCATACTGACATATATAAACTGTGCCATGACACACTTCGCGCGCTCATTAATTATTTTCATGCCAAGTTTGGCTCATTAGTCCGTTTTATCATACCTAGTATAATCTAGTGTTATATTAGATATTATTATTATTCTCTATATATATTTTTATTTATTACTTTTATTTATTAATATAACTTTAATAAATTTTCATAATAGTTTATTAAGTTATATCATGTAATATAACGCAAGATTATATTACCTAAAGTATAATCATATACGCTTCATAAGACAAAGTAGCATAACAGGACATTATATTAGTTCAGATTATATCATACAGGCTAACAGTAGTATAGGTTATAGTATTCTACCTACTAAAACCCGCCCTAATATCATCTCCACTACTATCACAGCCTCTACTATCACTATCCCTTATGACACAATGAACGTCATTAGATTCACTCATCATATCAGAAAACCCGAAAGTGGATGTCGATGCTGAACTATACCTCTCTCACAAAATTAATAGATAGAGAATCAGAATTACAATATAACTATTAACAACGAAATCTATGATAGTCGTTTCGGGTGATTGTGAGTAGTTATATGTGGTTGGCATGATTCTTGCTATAGTGATAGAGAGTATGACAGAACATGAGTATATGTTAGTAGTGAGGAGAAGGGAAGAGTTGGTGGAGTTAGAGAAGAAAGCGACACTACCTAAGCATAGAATCATGATACAAGAGCAGTTAAAAGCCGTTAGACAACAATTGAAAGATGCCCACCATGAACGATACAAAAGAACAGGTCAATATTAACCCATGCGGGTTTAAGGATAGTATAGCTCAGACTGAGATAGTCTTCGTGGATGTTACGAAGATGGTTCCTATTCAAAAGCCCACCGGTTCGGTATAAAGGATTCATATGATTCTGCACACTAATACCACCGAACTTACCCCTATGAAGGTCATAGATATGAGCACGAAATCCTCAGCTAAGGCCTATCTCTCACGTGACCCTTCTGATACCCACTCGAAAGAGGAGTTAGAAGCTGTTCATCGTGCTATCCGTTATACTCAAATCTGTAAGCAACAAGAATCTTTGTCGAAGATGGATGAAGAAGAACAGTTAGTGCGCCCCATCTCACTACGATAGAATAGTATTGGTGCATATGAGTGCTGAGCTAACATCTATAAAAGTTGCATATGAGCAAGAAGGAATGTCTGTAAATGAAATCGCAGAGGATAGGAATTTAGACTTAGCCGCTGTTAAGGCTGGTCTTATGCAATGTTCGTCGAAATATAGGAAAGCTTGTGGGAAAGAGGAAGAGGAAGAAGATACGTTAAACTTTAGCCGAGATGAGCAACAACGAGTGAAAGACGCCCTGTTAGATATAGGTTTAGGTGCAGAAGATGACCATCTACGGTTTAAGGCTCTAGTGTATATTCGTGATGATGCGAAGGGACGGAAAGATGTAGTTAAGAACATCGGTGGTCAGAATTTTAATATTCTCATGATTAATGAGAAGATGAAACAAGTTCGTGAAGTAGCAGACAGGATTAAAGGACAAAAGGCTATTAATGTCTGATACTATCTCCATAGAGAAGTTAGTCGAATTGGCTAATTCTGGAGCTAAACTCTCAGAGTTGGAACAAGGTTTATCTGTTCCCTTATTCCAGCCCGAGAAGCAAGGGTCTAGTGAAGTTTATCATAGTTCTTCACAAGTGAAAGATGTTGTGCCGACGACACCCCTTGCTAATGATATACCAGCGGCGGAACGTCGCGCGTCGCAGACCCCTACCCTACCACCTACCCCTCAACCTTCTAATCAACCCGAACTTACTATCAATGAACTATCAGCGAAGTTTGATGGAGTAGATATACAAGACCCTGTGGAACTGTTGGTTATGCTAGATGAGAATATTCTGACGGGTAAGACTATCCTACATGACTGGCAAGTTCAGTTTATGAAAGACTTTGCTAGAGATGACCATACGAAGGAGAGTCCGTTTCAGGCTGTAGTGCAAGCGTGTAACTCATCGGGGAAGGATAAATATATCATAGCGGCTTGTGCAGTATGGTTGTGTATGAGGTATAAAGAGGTAGAATGTCCGATTACCTCATCGTCAGGTAACCAATTAGATAATCAAACAGGTGCTCATATCGACCGCCTTTGCCACAAAGCTAATGCTGTTTTTGGTAAATTGTGGAAGATAAATTACAGATATTATGAATTCCAACATGTCGGAGAGCTTGGTCAACCAATGCCATCTAAGCTTAAACTGTTCGCAACTGACGAGGCTGGTAAAGCAGAAGGATACCACCCAGTTGACGCAGGAAAGAAAATGGCAATCTTCACATCCGAGACGAAATCCATCCCTGAAGATATCACTTCTGCTCTCGAACGGTGCACTGGATTCACCCATCGTGTTGACGCTTCATCCCCAGGGTTACCTGCTGGATATTTCTACAACACCTGCATGTCAGCAATCGATAGAACGTCTCTGACTAATGTAAAATCTGTAGACTCCACACAGGTAATTCGATATCTAGTAACAGCCTATCAGTGCGCCCACATCACTCACTCTGAGATAGAACGTATCGCGTCTAAGCTCCCAGGAGGTAAGAATAATGTAGTATTCCGTTCATCTATCATGGCAGAGTTTGGAACTACTGATGAGATGGTAGTTATACCAGCCACTTTTGTCCATCGAGCAGTAAAAGCGGAGAAGATAGTATGGTTGCAAGAAGAGCATAATACTGCAGGATTAGACCTATCAGATGGTGGTGCTGAGACAGTATTAGCCGTGAGGAATGGTAATAAGTTAATAGGACTAGAAGCTTTTCGGTTTGAAGATTCAGAAGATACAATCTCATACCTACAAGAGAAGTTTAAGTTCTACAACCTCAACCATCGTGATGCCCTTATATTTGGTGATTACTGTGGTATGGGTGGTCCGATGTTAAAGTCATTAAAGAGGAAGGGATGGAGTAATATGAGGTATGTGGATTCGAGGAATACTGCGTCAGAGACGAAGACATATGCGAATAGAGGGACAGAACTATTCTTTAACATGAGGCTTTTGTTAGAGAGGAATGAGTTAATCCTAATTAATGATAAGACACTAACCACTCAATTATCCACCCGCTATTACAAGATTACAACGAAGAATATACACCAATTACTCTCTAAGTTAGAGCAAAAGGCGAAGGGTTATCCTTCACCTGACCGTGCAGATGCAGTGAATCTTTGCTTCTGGAACTATAAGTCAACGAGAGTAGACTCAGAGATTGTATTACCATTCGAGAAGAAAGAGGATGACGAAGAACAGAATTTGAAGGTTGTTGGTGATTTTGACCTAAATAGTTGGGCAAATAACCATAGACAGGCGTATAGACCTGACCATATAGAAATGGATAACCTAACAGAATTGCAAGAGGAATTGTCCTCTTACAACAAACAAAGAAAACAACTAATAGGAAAGAACTGATATTATGCCAGAAACATACGACGTTCGTCAACGAACATTCATCAAAGTTCCAGAAGTCAAACACTGTGCTGCCTGTGGGCAACCATTGCCGTCAGACGTTAAACCGTTTAATAATCATATGTCACGATATGTGTCAGTAGAAGGTGTCGTGTCTGTGATGAACTCTAATGAGGATAGTATCGAGATTAAACAGGGTAATGCTGTTGTGAAATTGTATAAAGTAACAGGTAAAGACCCACTCACGAATAAAGAAATCTCATCCTTTCTCCCTCCCACTCCTAAACCATCAACACCAACTAAGTAACTAATATGGCTGACGAAATCAAACCAACTGCTACGAAACCACTGACTGAGAAAGAATCAATCGCTGCTCTTCAAGATTGGCAAGCTAAAGTTGCTGCTCCTAACCCGCAACATAAGTTTGTAGATTCTACGAAGAAAGTTGAAGCTCCTAAGAAAGAGGAGAAGAAATAATATGGCAGAAGATACGTCCAAACCGGAAGAAGAATCACCAGAGGAAGATGCTGGTGAGGATGAAGGGGCTGAGACTCAGACCGGAGTGAAAGTTCCAGAATCATTTCAGAAAGAAGCTACTGCTCTGGTTAATGGGTTGAAGACTCTTCCTGAACTTAACTTTCTAATGGACCTTGTGAATGAGCAACGTTCTGCTATTGAGAAGTCACAGAAGAAGTCTAAACTGACTGCTGATGAGTTCTCGACAGAAGGAATGCCGTCCTAACTATACAACACTATTATGCCTGACGCTTCATCCGATAAGAATCTAGAATACATTAATAGCACTGACTATAAGAAGTTAGTGTCTAAGATTAACAATCTCAAAGACATTGCATTTGACCTAACTGCAAAGTCGCTAGCATCACGTAAGTTACGGTATGCTGAGATTGATATTGACGTGGAGCGTAAGGCTGGTAAGATTGCTCCTGACGAGATATATGTGCCGACTCACATTATCGACACTAACATCCGTCGGGAGCAATCGTCGTATATTCAATATATCACACAATCTCCTCGTGCTGTTATATTGAAGGATAAGTTAGACCCTGCGTTAGACCTGTCATTGCTGGAAGTTGACCTTACCGAGAAGTTGCGCTTTGATGGTTGGCAATTGTCAATGTATGCGAACATTGATGGATTCCAAGCTAATGGTTATGGGGTAATGGAGACAGTTCAAGACCTAAACAATCCTGGAGAATTAGGTCGGGAATATGTTCAGTATGGAGATTTCTCTTTCATAGCTGACACACGAGATTTACAAAAGACTGAGATGATTGGACGTTCGTATTACTTCACTAAGACTAAATTAAATCAACTCACAGAGTCTGGTAATGAAGAGGATAAGTGGAACAAAGAACAGGTTACAAAGCTCTTGAAATCAGAGCCGAATGACGAACAATCTCAAATATACTCTGGAACTACGACCATTAACCGTTCGTTATATAAGGTAATGAAGGTAATGTTTCGGGTGAAAGGAGTAGTTCAAGTCGGGTGGGCTTGTCCGATTATCTGTGATGATTGGTTGAGGAAACCCCGTCCGTTATTCCTTGGCAGGAGGAAGATTAATGAGCAAGCTGCTAAGTCAGCACAAATGGTATCAATGGCACTTAAAGCACCAGTTGGTGGGACAGTAGCTGTTGGAGCGGTGAAGAAGTTAAATCCTGCTCTTAAAGATTCTCATATCGCTCAGATTAAAGATGGTCTTCCTCCTTCTGATGAGGAGTATGAAACTCAGTATCCATATTTCCTATACCCGTATCTTATCAGTGAGAATGATACGATTAGTAATTTGAAGGGTAGAGTATTCCTAGACCAAGATACACAGAATGCTGCTTCGTCTTTAATGTCAGCTACTCTTACCCAAGCTAGACGTGCAGCAGGGTTGTATTTCTCAAAAGATACTACTGACCCTAATGATGACTTCTTGATGCAGAAGAATATTCATTTTAAGACTGGTGCGATAATCAATGGTAAGTTGAAAGAGATGAAACTTGATGCACCAGACCCGCAGATGTTTCAGGCGATTAACTTACTAATCTCTGCTAACCAACAAGAGACGTCACAAGTTAATTTTGCTGAGTCTAATCGTCAACAAGACAGCCGGAAGACTGCTACGGCTATTAAAGCGTCAATGCAACAGCAACAACAGTTGTCTGGTGTGCAGGTGACACTATTCTCTATTGCAATTAAGAACCAATACACATACGAGTCTGAGATTATCAAGTCTCGTGTGTTAGCTGGACTGATTAAGGTTCAACCACCTGTAGCCGCTCTTTATGCCCATAACTGGACAATTAAGCCGTCAGGTGATACTGATGTCATAGAGAAGCAGCAGTTAATCCAGACCATGCAGAATGCTTGGCCTATCATGCAGAACACTGGTGCTGCTGAACCGTTTCTAACTGACTTACTAGAGAAGATGTTTCCTGATTCATCTGCGAAGTATATTGCTGCAATGAACCAGCAGAAACAACAGCAACAGTCAGCCCAAGCTAAACAAATGCAACAAGCAATGGGTATTGCTAAGCAGGTTGGGGCTGGGATTACTCATATGGCAGACCATCCTGAGTTCTTCTCAGAGACAGGACGGATACATGCATTTCCTGTTATTCAACAGGCAGCAGAACAGGTTAAACAGTTAACAACACAACAGAAAGGATAGTATGGAACTCACGCCAGAAACAATCGTTCAAGAGCAGCACAAAGACTGGCTTGCTCATCCAACAACCAAACAAATGATAGCTAACCTAGAGAAACACAAGCAGTCATTTGTTCGTGCCTTATCTGCTGGTGCAGGTAATACAGCAGAACCAGAGATTTCATTTCGTCTACAGGCTTATGGGATTAGGACTATAGATGGAATGATAGCAATGATTACTAACACAAACAAGTTCGTTGAAACATCCAATAAATAGAAAGATGATAGTATATGCCAGATATTACAATTAAACCGTCAGTCACAGGGCAGGGAATTACCCCTCAAATGCCTACTGAACCGACGAAAGAAGCTCTAGCTATGACATTCGTAGCTGACCCTGCCCTCATTGGTAAAGATGATGGGACGACTATAACTACAGATAAGGGTATAGAGCTTAAAACAGAACCAGCAGCTTATAAACAGGAAGAAGCAAAGAAAGAATCCAAGACTGTTGAAGCGGTCAAAGAAGAGGCTAAACCTAAACAGGAGACTAAGGTTGAGCCAGAAAAGAAAGTTGAAGTAGAAAAGAAGTCCGTTCTTACCCCTCCTTCTGATAAGAAAGAAGAGAAAACAGCTGCAAAATCGGATGGCAAGTCAGCCATTAAGCCTATCACTCCAGTCAAGGATAAGAAAGAAGAGTCTGATACGTTTGACTATTCGAAGTATTCACCAGAGCAACAGTCTGTGTTAAAGCAGATGAGTAACACAGCTAAGAGGGAATATGCGAAGGTAGTAGATGAGAATAGGCAGTTAGCGGCATTGAAAGACGCTAATTATTTACAGCATGAACAGGGATATACTCTATCTCCTCAGTATAGGGAATTACAGAATAAAGACTATCTCGCTCGCACAGAAGGTCGTGCATGGGAACAGGCACTATTAGACATTAAGGCTGGGAAAGAGTTTCGTGATATTACTGGATTCGACGCGAATGGTAACCCTACATTCTCTCAACCACGCCCTGCTACTGATAGAGATGAGATTCGTGTAACGTCTAATCTCACTGCGTGTATTCAAGCTGTTCAGTCTAATGCACAAACACTTCAGTCATTCCCTAAGCAGTTCAAGCAACGGATGACTCAAGACTTGCAGGAGATTAAAAACGAAAGTAGTGCTCGTTTTGCATGGGTGCAAGACCCAAAGCTGCTAGAATATTCTGTAGATGTAGAAGGACAAGGTCAACAGAAAATTAGTGAGATTAAAGCTAACTTCAAGAATCTATTCCCTCAATATCTTCGTAATAATATCGGTATAGATGTAGCATCTGATATGATGGTGGCTATGGTTATTCAAGGTGCAGAGTTACGAGAAGCTCGTAACAGTCAGCAAGTAGCTACTATCAAACAGCAAGAGATGCAACGAGGAGAACCAACATCTGATGCAGCAGAAGTTGCTCCGTCGAAATTGAAAGAGAATGGTGTTCCGTCAGTGTTCATGTTAGATGATTTACCTTCGTAATTAGTGTCTCATATCATGCCAAGTGGATACATAACTCTACTTGGCATGATTCTTGCTATATAGCAGTTGCTTCTAATCGTCGTAAGGGCATACGACAAATTGCTTACTAAAGATTGTTGAAGGGCATCAACTCGGTTGCAAGTTACGGACAACTTGTCATTGAGTCAAGTCAACAATTAACAAAACAAAAGGTTATGCCTAGTTTTTATAATCAACCCGGTCAGTTTAGTAATGCAATTATCGAACCCGTAAATCGGTTCGCTCAACTCCCGTTCTACCTCGTTCATAACGAAATTGAACAATACGCTGGATGGAATGAATTCGACCAGCTGTATGGTTCGATTCCTTGGCAAGAGAACATGGGTAGCACAATGGAAGCTGTTACTCCTCAGCGTTCTCCTGTTGGTCGCTCGTTCTTCTTTCCGAATCCTATCACAGTAGCGTCGAATAAAGACATCTACCAGATTAGTGAATCGAATGAGCAGGCCATTCTCTACAAACACAAATACGGTTCATTTGTGTTTAACTTCATCCCTTCCTTCCAAGTGTTTTGGAATAAGTATATCAAGTTTAACTCTGATGATATTGTTAAACAGATTGCCGTTTCTAACAATCAGTTCATCGAAACACAGATGTGGTTTAATGCCTCGTATGTGTATTTCTGTGGCACTGGTCTTGTTGGTGGTGCCCCGATTGGTGCTGGTAACTCCACACTGAACGCTGCAAATAGTAAGACTGCTGCTTGGTTGGTTTCTGCTGTCCAAGGCACTGGTGGTAATACTGGTGTTCTGCAGAATCTCCGTCTCCGTGATATCAAACGTGCGGTGATGAATCTCCAAGATGACCTTGGCGCTCCGTCCTTCAACGGTTCGAAGAACATGCCGAAAGATAACGAAGGTTTGAAAGGTCGTTATGCACTGTTCTGTGGGTCAGAAGATTATTACAACTTCGACTATGACCCCGACGTTAATAAGTTTGGTGCGGGTGCTGGACTTGGTTCCATTAATCTTGACCTTCTGTTTAACGACTTCAAAGGTTCATTGTTCGGTCAGATTACTTGCAAGATTAAGAAGTATCCGATTCGTTTCAATACGGTGAATATTACTGACGGTGCTGGTAATGTTCTGTGGGCTGCTGGTTTCCCGATTGACCCTGAAATCTTCGACCCGATTGACCAGAAGTGGAAACCGAATCCGTATTACACTTCACTTGTCTCCGCTCCTTACTCTATCGCTTGGTTACTCGGAGATAACTACTGCAAGACTCTTAAAGTTGGTCCTCCGCCGAAAGAGTTTGCTACGAAGAGTATGTCTGGTGAGAAGTTCTATTCTCTCCGTTGGAATGGTGAAGTTCGTTTGACTGACCAGATTCTCATCACTAATCCTGATGGTTCTATTGAGTTGAATGATTTCGGTGAAAACCTTCAGTTGAAAGCTCAACTCACACATGGGTTGATTATGACTGAACGTCGTTTTGCCTTCCCAATGATTATTGCTCGTAGCCGTCCGGCTGTGACTGTTAACTAATCAATAAACTAAACAAACAATAATATGAAGAAATATATTATCTCCGCCCTTTTGGGCGTCTCGTTCGCTGCGTCTGCTGTGACGGTGTCTACTACTCTTGCTCCTTTGCAATCGTATAACCTCCTCACACTCAGTCCTAATGTTGGTTCGTTTCTCGTGAAGCAGATTGGTATCACTGCTACTACTGGCACTAATGCTATTGTAGCGTTGATTGATGCTCCTTCCACGAACCTCTCATACATCAATCCTGCGTATACTAACCGTATCTCGTATGGGACTAACTGGAATACGACTTGGACTAACTTCTATGGAGTTGTTCAAACGAATTACAGTCCTATCATCGCTCAGATTGATGTGACTAACACTGTCGCTGCGTCGACGAATAACTACACTACCCGTTTGATTGCTGGTGCTGCTGCTAACAGCACTGCTGTGTTTCAGGGTGTGAACTATTACTTCGACCAAGGTGTTCTGGTTACGAATACTAGCTCTGGTAATGCGACTATCGTTGTAACTTACTAATCGAGAATAACAATCCGTGGGTGGTATGGAGTAACATTCATATCACCCACAACTTCCCAATAATTTATTTATGTCATTTAGAGTATCTAATTCCGTAGAAAAGAATGTCAGGAATGTTCCACTTGGACTTGTTGTCCTGCAAGCTGGTGTTGCAAAGGATGTTCTCAATGACATAACTGCTGTTAATGGTGAATTTGCATATCGTTCAATTCAAAATGTTGGGCCGAATCCTGTGTATGTTGGCGTTGGTCATGATACAGATAAGACTAATTTTCAGGTTGTATTAGCTGGTGCATCTGCTGTTGATGCAAATGGGTTTGGTCAAGGAGGTTCATTTGATGCTTCGAATGACCCAGAGCGCATTAACTGTTACTCTCCTCTTGGAACTACTATCGCATTGACTGTATATAAGCGTAATGACAATGCTCAAGGTCAGGGTAATATTCTAAGCACTAACAATCAAGGACGATAAGATTATGCTAAAGAGTATTGCACTAATGTTTGTTAGTATGTCATGCTATGCCTTTGGGCCTAGTCCAGCCCCGTCTGGTGGTGGAACTAATATCTATTACACCACTAATATTTATCCTGCGTCTGCTGTTATTAATTCTGTGACTAATGTTCCGGCTGGTGGTAACGCTACTACTACTGTTAGTGGGAGTAATATACTAGCCTTTACATTTGGTATTCCTGTAGGGGCTACTGGTGCTGCTGGTGCGAGTGGAACTAATGGTGCTCAGGGTATTCAAGGTATACAGGGTATTCAGGGCGCTAAGGGTGATACTGGTGCAACAGGAGCTACTGGCCCTCAAGGTCCTCAAGGTGCTCCTGCTACTATCTATACTCACACTTTTACGTCATTATCTACCGGTAATCAAACATGGGCACATAGTTATGGTAGCAAGCCACAGTATATCGGAGCTATGTTGAATTGTTTGACGAATGATGGTGGTATGACTGCGGGACAGTCTGTATCATTATTCGACGTTCAAGACGCTTCTTACTCTGAACCTTACTTTGCTGTTGGTTTAGATGGAACAAACATCTACCAATCCTCTGTCAGCACTTCTCCTTCTGTTGCACGTATCGTGTGGAACGGAGCTAGGAATACTATCACTAGCTGGTCTAACTTCTCAATCACTGTTATCTACCAATAAAATGAAACGCTTAATTCTAAGTGTTCTTTTTAGTGCTAGTGTGTGTCATGGACAGTATATTACTGACTATTACACCGCTACCACCAACGAAGTGTCTGATGGCTTGAATCAGACGAAACCAGTAACGCCGTGGAGTTTGAAAGCTAGTGGGGTGTTGGGGAGTGGTGGCACAGTGACACAAACTACCACCGTCAACATTGAGGACTCGCGCTTTGGCGGCATTGGCGACGGGGTGACACTTTACGACGCCGCGACAACCAGCGGCTCGCCGGTTGTCACATCGGCATCGGCAACCTTCACGGCGGCAGACTTTGGAAAATGGGCAGTGGTGTATACCGATGGCTACAACACCAACTACGTTCTCGCGCAAATCACGAACATTATCAGTTCTAGCGCGGTGCAGTTGAGTAGCAATGCGCTGGCAACCGCGTCTGGCATGACAATGAATTATTTTAGCGACAACGCGGCGGCAATTCAGTTGGCGAATAACTTTTGCCTCTCCAATGGCGTCGGCGTGATTCAGTTCACCAACCAAAGCAAGTTTTATGGAGTCGTGGGCAGCTTCAATTCCAATGCGACCTATCAAGCCAGCATCATCACCGTGCCAGCGCAACCGGTGAATCCCCAGTATCGCAGCATCACGTTTCGCGGAGCGCGGCCTATGCGTCAGGTGGAGACGGGTTACAGCCAAGCGCCGGCTTCGCGCATCGGTAGTATCATTTACTGCCCATCCAAAGCCACCGGCACAAACTGCTGTTTGTTTGGACTGTCTACATCGGACGGGTTGCTGTTTTCTTCATTCAACTACCATTTTGAAAACCTGATGATTCTGACGCCGTGCGACCCGAAGATTACGGTTATTCAAAACTGGAGCGGCGGCGGATTGGAAGTGAAGGGCTGCAATATCACCGTGGATTACGGCGCGGGAAAAGTAAACGCTGTAACTGGCGAACGCTACGCTTTTGGCGTCAAGTTCGCGCAAAACAATAATTCCGGCGACCAACTTCTTGAAGATTCAGAGATTACACAATTTGGGGTTGGCGTTCGGGCGCAAGAACACGCACTAATTAAAAACGCCTTTATTGCAAACTGCTTGGTGGGTGTGGATTTTGGTTTTGGAACGGGAGTTTATGGCAGCATGGCTGAAATCGTGAACAACGCCACCAACTTTGTTTTGTCCGCATTAAGTTCTGGTCAGGTAAATATGGAAGGCAGTTGGTATGTCGAAAACTGCGGCTCGCAAGGCGATTTCTTTTTCCCGTCCCTTTCTGGTTTTGGGTTGGGCGGGCAATTCTTCGTAGTCGAAGGTTGTCAACCGCTTAAATTCAAATTTTCCACTAACTCATGGCAGCAATTAACCAATACTGTTTATGAGATGAAGGCTAATTGGTTCGGAAGCCAAAGCGGATTTTTGAGCCAGAACAGTTCTTTTATAAACGGCGCGGCGTTTTCCTCTGGTGATTTGGCCACGGACGGCAATGCTGACTTACTCGACCCGTTTTATATCGGCGGCGGTATAGCGCAGAATAATTCATATCATCATGGCTTATTCCATATTCAAGGCTTTGGCGGTCAGGACATATGGCGCATGGCAGGCTTAATACAGTGGCTGTCTGGGAACACGCAAGTCGCATCCTTGGATAGTTCTGGAAATTTCATCGGGAACAATTTTACCGGCAACCATACCGGCAACGGCAGTGGATTGACCAACTTGAATATTCCTTTGCCGAGTTACGTTGTTACGAACGGAGCAAAATCAGTCACCACATTAAACGGAGGGCTTCAAGTGTCTGGTGACATTACTCTCCCTGATGCTGGCATCTTTTATACGTTGGGTTCTTTTCAAGGCGGCACATTTAGCGGGGATGGTTCTGGCCTTACCAACCTCACCATCCCCACAACCTACGCGCTGAAAACCGATGTCACCAATACCGTCAACGCCTCATCGAATCTCTGGTTCGCTGCCTTGACGAATTGGGACGCGACGCAGGATGCCGTTTTCCTAACGACGAACAGCACGCTAAACGCTTCGCTGGTGTCTGGTGTTCTGCCGATGGGGACGCTTTCCGCGACGACTATGACCAACGGATTTTTGACCACAGACGGAAGCACGCGGAGCTATTCCAAAAACGGGCAATACCTCACCAACCTTTCCGCCGCAAACATCGTTTGGCCAAACTTGCTGACGACAAATTGGGCTCTTGGCCCCGGTTGGACAAATCTCGCAGATGGTTCTTACGTCTCAACGAATACGACCGGATACACCGGAATGAACCAGTATATACCCGCATCCAACTTGGTTGATGGTGGGGTCTATTGGTTGAAATATTATGTTGCAACCAACACCAGCGGCTCGATTCAAAGTTTTTTCGATATAAACGGTGCCGGAGGACAAGCACTTAACAGCGTGAATGGTGCTAAACAATGGGCTTGTGTCTCGTTCACATGGAACGCAAACGCTCCGTCGAGTTCCAGCACTAATCAAATAACGATTCGTTGCGGCAACGGTTGGGTCGGAGCAATCCGCAACATCGGCCTTTATGGCCCGAAATAACCTTTGAACTAACTATGAGCGGCGACAATTTTAATCCTTTATGCTTAAGTTAATACTCGAAACATTACTCGGAGGGACAATGGAACGAATGTTGAAAAATAATAATGGACTAACTACAATTAACACAATATTACTCATAGGTGTAGCAGCAATGACTTATGAGAATCATGTTGATAATGTTACGAATCACCTTGATAACATTAACAACGAAAAAGCCATTCTCAACGTTCGAGACGCCCTATACTATAAATTAAACATTCAAACCAGTTTACCCCTCAACAAACGAAGGGAACAGTCAGGTGCCATAACTCCCCGTGACGTGGTGCTAACTGAAAACAAAATAGCACGGGATGAGAAAGAGAACTGATAGTTATGATTACGAGTCTATTACAAAGCCCGACAGTATGGAAGTTTGTCGCACGTCATCTTTTCACTGCTGCTGGTGCTTACTTTGTGAAGAAGGGTATTGTTGATGCACAGGGATGGGAAGCTGTTGTTGGTGCGGGAGCGGTAGCAGTGTCGTTTGTGCATAGTGCATGGGACAAACGTGATGCGATTAAACAAGACATCGAGAACTTAATCAAGAAATAATATGAAACGTTTTATCTTCCTCTTGCCGGTTGTATTGTTAGCTGGTTGTGCTAACAAACAAATCATCCAGAACTCTCATGTGTCTGGTGTTAAGACCAGTGCTACTGTTCCAATACCGTTTGTCAGTGGTGCATATTTTCTCGCTGTTAGTCTCGCTGCGGGAGACATCAAGGATAATGTGATTGTTCAGGATACTGTGACGAATGGTTCTGTTGGTTCTGCTCCGGTGTCTATCGTGCAGAATACTTACTCCACTGCTGGTGTGAGTGGAACAGCTACGACTAACGGGGCGGCTGGAATCACTACTCTCCAACATGACCAGAATGTTATCTCTACGTCTGGGACTGTCGGAACGACTAACGGTTCTGTGAGTGTAATCAATAAATAATCATATGCCACAACCTCTTGTTCCCCCTCCTGTTTCTGATACAGGAGCTTGGACTTGGCCAAGAACATTACAGAGATGGTTAGACATCAATCCCGTCACCAAGTTGACGAGGATATCTACGTTCATTACCCTCCCGACTTTCAGTCAGACTAATAGTTGGAATGGGTATTCGGATATAGTTGCTTCGTTTAATATCGAGGCTCCAAATAACTTCTCACTAACAGGAGTTGCTACTGATGTTCCTCCTTCTGTGAATTATGTTCTTTGTATATCGTATAGGATAGGAACGATTGTTACACGATACATGTTGTGGAGTGCTCAGGGCGCTGTAATGAATCAGAACATTCCATTATACACTGGTCAACCTATACTAAAGAACTGTAGGTTTGAGATATGGAATACGTCTCAGGGTGCTACGTCACAGGGGACTAACATTAAATTCTATACGTCTGTATTAGGGAAACAAGATTATAGATATGCATCAGATGGGACATTGGTTGGGGTTGATGCAGAGAATGATAGTTTTAAGTGTAACCAAGGCTCTCCGTCTACGTTTAATTCCGGTGCTGGACAGTTTAATTATTTCTGGCTGAAAACATCAACTGTGACTGGATTCCACAATACATGGACAGATAGCACAGGCAGTGTAACATTAACGTCAGCAATTCCTGGCATATTTAACAAATTTGGATATGCAAGAGCCTCAGTTCTGTTATTAAGCAACCCTCAATTTACATACAACGCTCGTCCACTGCAACATAATGCTGACATATGGTTTAGTTTGTTTTGTGGAGATACAGGAATTGATAGTTCGGTTAATCTGTTAGATATTGGTGTGGCCTACGGATATTTAAATATCACACTTGACTCAAAAACAAACGTATTAGCAGTAGCACCAGCCAGTAATGGACCATCTGTTATTCTGCCAGCACACCAACAATGGTATATTATACGAGTAACTAATACTGCAGCGGCTACTACCTTGACAGTATATGATTATGTTGGTAATGTTCTAGTTACATCATCAACTGCTCAAGTTGTAGCCGATGGTGGAAGTATTATAACAGTAGGAAGCACTACACCAGTTTTGGACTCATTAATATCAGACATTGTTATCTTTTCTGACCTATATGATAACTGGTATCCGAAAATGGATATGATTAATTTCTTTGCCACTACATTCTTTACATCAAACTACAGCCTACCCCTAACCTTCCCGTCAACGTCAGTATCCAAATCTAACTAATCATACTCAATGAATACAAACGACTTAGTGGTCGGATTCGACCCAACCTCATCTACAACCATAACTGGTGCACAGTTAGCACAGTTAGTTAACTCTGCTACTCCATCATCTGACCGTGGGTTTATTCTAGTCACGACTGATGTTGGGACTAGTCCCAACAGGACTAGTCCTGTTGTTCCTCAAGCTCAGACCACTACTGAATGGCAGCGGTTTTTGTGGCTCCAAATCTCTCCATCTACAGGAGGATTTAATGTATATGCATGGAATCCTAATCAGGCTAATGCTAACACTAACCTGTTGAACTGGATTCCAATCAGTAACTCGAACATCACTTCAGGGACTATTTTAAACTACATGTTAGCTGGTGGTATTACTGCTGATAAGTTGGCTGGTAACATTGCTACATCTCAACTAGCTAACGGTGCTAACTTTCTTCTAGCTGCTACTCAACCAGCGGCTGGGGATATTAAAGGGTCATATTCTACTGGATTGTTTATCGATAGTGGCAAGGTAACAAACGCAGCGTTAGGAACTAATGCTGTAGCTACAGCCAACATACAAGATGGTGCTGTGTTAGTAGGTAAGTTAGATAAGACTGGAACTACCAATACCTACCTCGCAAATGCTTCTGCTAATGCCCCATCTTGGCAGCCTATACCATCCATTGTTAAACCGTCTACTCCTGTTAATAGTAACACAGGCAATGCTGGTAAAGTTCCTCAAGTTTTAACTGATGGTGCGTCGGATAGTGGAACATGGGGTATGGTTGCTCCGACCACACTAGGTCGGATTCTCCAGATTCAACTATACACGTCAACTGCCATAGTTAATTCAAGTGGTGCATTAGCTAATACTACCTCCACTCCCAATTATAATGCAACTGGGATGACTCCATTATTTAATACTGGTGCATTTAATAAGAATGATACAACAGGAACATCTAAACTCCACATCAGGGTTAGACTTGCCATTCAATGCAACAATACAACAACTTTTGTAGGCTTGTATAATGCAACTGGAGCAGTAGCACCTATAGCTGGGCTTTGCTGGTCAGAATATACAGGTTTAGGTTCTGCAGTATTTGCCTATGTAACTGCTGCAAATCCAGCCAATGCTACATACTATGTTGCTTTTGGAACTACCTCTGGAACTATTCACATGAACTCAATTGATGGAACCACTAATCCATTCTTAATCACATTCTCTGAGATAGAAATCACTGAATACATCTGATTATGTCAGACTACAAACAAACATCATTTGCGGGAGGAATGAATCTCCTGCTCGACGACACTCGTCTACCTGTGTCGTTCAAGTATAAGGAAGGTTCATCACCCTACGACATAACATACAACCAATATCGTTTGGGATTAAATGTCAGAACACGCTTTGATGTTTGTTCTCCTGTTCCATCTGCTGTTACTGACACCACTTGTCCAGCAGGATTGAAGCAAGGATTAGTTGCATTCGGTAACTATATCATATGTTTCATAGCAGGAACTGCATGGTATAAATTAAATGGATATCCTGGCTGGACACAAATCCAGAACTTCTCCATGTCAAAAACGGCTCCGAGATACTGGACAGTTGCAGTTCCACTTAACACTACTAACTATGCTCGTGTAGCTGTGGCTACGTCTAATGTTGCTACTGCAAATAATCCTATCTTGCAAGTCACACAGGCGAATGTAATAGCTGGTTCTTTTGGTAATAATCCTGGACTTTTAGTCCAAGATAACATCAATCAGGCACAGTTCATTTACCTCGATGTCACTGGCACAGTTCAGTGTAGAACTACCCAAACATACAACCAATGGTCATTCCCAATCGACTCTAAAACTCTACAAATGACAGGGCCAGATAATAGAGAGTATGTTCCAGTAGGTAATTACATGGAATGGTTCAACGGAATACTGTTCATCGTTGGACAAGATAGGACATCAATCTATCGTTCTGTGTCAGGACGTCCATTAGATTTCGTGGTGAATGTTGATATAGCAGGGCAAAAGGGCGGAGATGCCACGACCACGTCATACTCAGTTGGTGTTTCTGGTATAACCGCGATGAGGGCAATGCCTGGTAATATGCTATTCGTAGCTGCTGGTGGGGCTGCTTGCTTTGGAGTAACTCTTAACACTACACCTAACGCTCCGACACTATTCGGAGAATATACATTCATACGGAACATCCTATTCAATGCGAACTGTATAACGGAACGGGGAATAATTGATGTTCTGGGTGATTCAGTATTCATTGATGCGAATGGTATTAAGTCTTTTAACTCTGTTGAGCAACAGCAGAACGAAGGACGTAACTCTGTATTCTCATCTACTATACAATCGTTATTCACTAACGTATATCAATCTGCCACATTCGACCAAGGTTATGCAACAGGCTGGTGTTCAGCGATTAACTTCGACAACTATGCTATATTCTCTGTTAAGACTACGCTTGGTTATGCGTTAGTTATATATGATACTATCAATTCTGTTTGGTCATCATTAGACGAGTTACAGGTTGGTAATCATGCAGTAAAACAATTCGCGTCAATCACTATTGACTCTCTATCCTTATTCGCTATAACAGACGATGATAGGTTAGTTCAGTTATATGCAGATGGCAATAAGGACACAGCTACAATCCGTCTTGGCGCTGTGTGTGAACAAGACCCAAAGAAAGAGTTAAAGGTAGCTCAAGTTCGTGCTATCTTAACTAACATAACATCTGATTACTCTGTCACTTGTTCTTTGTTCACTAACAACCGGTTAGACTATACTCAAACCCAATCATTCAAATACACTGCTCCTGTTAATCCATATGTTGGAACTCCAATAGGAACAGATGTTGGAACTCAGACAAACAATATCATGTTCTCTTTCCCTAATTCATCTCAGGGCTGGAAATCATTTATAGTATTAAGCTGGACAGGTGGAGGGTCACTATCCTCTACATCTATTACTACTGTCGATGGAACTCCTATGCAACCTCTCATGACGCAAGCAGTTAAAACTAACTAATTCATTATGGCACTTAAATACATATTAGACCAAATTGGTGCAAAGATGGGACTCAGTCCTACTGACGAGGGTCAGAGGAATGTAATGTTGCGCTTCGTGAATGAAGCAGCTACTGAACTCTACCACATGTCAGACATGGCTGGATGTTTAGAGGAACAGTATTTTAAGATTAATCCTAACCAGACTCTAGCTCTCCCAGCATACGTCGGACAGATTCGTGCTATGCGAGAAGCATACCATCAGCAAGCCTTAACTCTGTCACAAATGCGGCCACGGTATAACCAGTTTAACTGGGAAGGTGAGTGGAAGAATTGGCGGGTTAAGGGGTTACAGACATTACAAACGTCTCTAACCAACCAGTCGAATCTTATCATATCAGTAGCACAAGTAGAGAATCCTCCTACAACTGTTAATATCACAGGGCCAACTATAGGCGCTGGGAATACGTCTGAGACCATAGTTATGACTCAGACCAACATGCAAACAGTTAATCAATATCTAGATGTGAAGTCTTTCACAAAGACTGCTGTGAATGAGTATGATGTAATACTGTCTGACATAGATGGTAATCCTATATCTTACATACCTAATGACCAGTTGAAGGCTCAGTTTCAGATTGTAGATATATCTACATCTCCTTGGTATCCTCCGAATATTAATCCACTGTTAGGGTGGGTAGAGGTATTATATAAGAAAGCTTTACCTTGGTTTCACAATGACAATGATGAATTTCCTGCTGTTGGATATGATAATATCATAGTCAATAAGTGCTTACAGTTATACTACGAAGAGCAGAATAACCCTCAGTTAGCTATGGCATATTACCAGAAAGCTAATCAGTCTCTAGCTCAAATACACGAGGATGCTAACAGGGGAACTGATGATGTCGTAGCAATGGTAGCTCACCCTCATGACCAAATGAATCATAGAGTAGGATTCGGTCGTGATTGGAGATATGCTTATAGGATTACAGGACGATGAGTGCATTCTTAACAGTTCGTGACTTAGTTGATTTCATCTTACTCAATCGTGGGACTACCACGTTTATGGGTTTGAATGAGGCACAAATAGCATCGATGGTAAGGGATGGTATAACAGCTGCTACCCTATTCTATTCGACTAATCCTGAGAATAAAATAACTGGCATGATTCTTGCTGTAAAGGATGATGAGAAGAAGATTCTATTTGTTACAGAGAATTTGGCTATGAACCTTTCTAACCTAAAGGTATATGCTGAAAGGGCTAAGAGACAATGGCCAGACTATAAGTTAGAGGCTGTTCGTCATGGTTCTCACAGGAAATTTAACACGTCTAAACTATACAATAAACTGTCTGTATGATATACCATAAAACAATGTGCGGTAGTCCGGTTTGCTTGTCGGGTGGTGCTGGTGATTCGTCTGGAACTACAACTCCTCAGGCAACTCCGACACAGATGCTTGAACTGTATAACCAGTATCTTCCTCAAACCCTCAACACAGTTAATAGCCAAGTAGGTAATACTGCTCAACAACTGGCAGCAGCTGCTAATGCTAATAACCCCACATACACTCAAGGCACACTTAATCAGTTGAATGGTCTAGCCGGAGGGTATCAAAACGCTGGGGCTAACCTATCAAACCAGCAGGCTGCTTCACAAGCTGCTCTTATCAATGGTGCTGGTGGACAAGCGGCTATTAATGCTAACAATCTCAATAATCAAGTTAATCAAGCCCAAGCTGCTTCGAATGGACAAGCAGCTAATTTAGTTAATAGCATCAATCTGAACGGTCTATCTGGTGGAGAACAGGCGGCCGCTGAACGCTCACTCAACCAGTCAAATTATGCTACTGGTAATCTCGGATTAGACAATGCTACGAATGTGGTATCTAATGCAATGAACTTTGGTAATGCTCTACAGGCCAAACGAACTGCTTTAGGTCAAGCATTAGGTGCAGCTGGTGGAGTATCTGCTAACCAGCAGACTCAAGTTAATCCTGTAGGAACAGCTATTGGGGCAGGGAATACTGCTACGAACTTTGGCTTGTCACAGTTTAATCCTACACAGGCTAATGCAACTCTATCTACTCCATACTCATTTGCCTCGTCGTTAGGTAATCAAATCGCTGGTGTTGCTTCTGCATCGAAAGGAACTACTACGTCATCGAATGCTTCTGGTGGTTGTTATCTTACCACTGCATGCTGTGAGTATAAAGGACTACCAGACGATTGTGAGGAGTTACAGACTCTCCGTAAGTTTCGTGATGAATATGTTCCAGCCGTTTTGGTAGTGGAGTATTACAAGACTGCTCCTAATATCGTCCCGTTACTCACAGACAAACAGCTAGAGTATATTTACGGAGTGATTAAGAACTGTGTGAAAGACATTAAGGAAGGAAAGAAAGAATCTGCTCTCAACCGTTATACGAATATGGTTGCTGAATTAAAGGGATAATATGCCAAACATGGTTGATTCACTAACTGCTATTGACCCATCACAAGAGGGGCAAGCACTATCTCCTCAGCAACTAATCGCTCGACAGGCATATGATAGGATGATGTCCCCTCAACAATTCTTCCAACGTCAGTATACTGGATTTCAAGGGCCAGCTATAGCAGATAATAGTGGGTTGATTGGTAAGACATCACTCGACTCACAGAACTCTGCATTACAAATGCAAGGGCAGGGAGCTAATGCAGCACAGGCTACTATGCTTAGAGGTAAGTTAGGTAGCTCACTTGATGCTGCAAAAGATGCAGCCAAAGACAAAGCCATGGGTGGTATGCCACACAAGTCAGAAGCACAAATACACTCTGGCATAAGTAGCCAAGGTAGTAGTGACCAACCAGCATTTGCTAGTGCTCCGGCTATGGGTGGGATGCCTAACTTTCTCAAGAGTAGTCCAGCAGCTAAGCCAGCACCTGATAGTAACATGGGTGAAGGTTCTGAGATGGCACAATCAAGTGGAGCTTCTTCACACAACCCACTAGCCTCAATGACAGATGAGCATCTTAACCCTCCGAATAAGTTGGGCATCAGAACATTTACTGATGCTGGTCATGATTATGCTAATAGACTAGCAGACCAATACAACAATATGACAGGATTCTTTAACCAATAATAATTCATATGTCTGATTTAGCTTTTAATTTACTAGGTAATATGGCCTATTCGTATGGCCGTAATCCTGACGTTGTCGGGATTAAAGATGGGCAACCTGTTAATGCAGAGGGTAAGGTTGTTCCGTTCATGAAACAACCGAACTTGATAGGACGGATGTTTAATCCGTTAGCAAGTCGGGCGATGGAATTAAATAGTCAGGTTGAAAATGCCCCACTCTTAGCCAGACAGCAAGAAGATATTGCTGATAGTAACCAACGATGGACACTTGGAAAGCACATTGACACCGTCCCACAGAACTCATGGCCTACAATACATGATTTTGCAGTTCCATCTGATGGTTCATATGGCCCAACTAATCCATCTGTCGCTATTCCAAAAGCTCGTGAAGAATATATAACAGAATTACAAAATCCACAGACTGCACCAATCGAAAGAGTTGAACAAATCAAAGCATCTGCTGGTATGCCTTGGGCAGCTTCTACTGGACAATTATTAGGTAAGAGTGGGAATGTTAATGCACAGTCTGGACTTATTAATGCTAATGTTGACCAGACATTATCAAATAATCGTTCTGCTAATATAAACAGCATAATCAGGGCTTCCAATCAAACACTGTCCAATCAAATACTATCTGGTGATTTAACAGGACAGGAATTAGCTGATGCTATAAAACTACACCCAGAATTAGCTGAGATAGCTAAACAGAAAGCTGAGAGAGATAAGGTTATTGCCACAGCACAAGCTAGTCCAGCAAATTTAAATCATACTGTAGCAACGATAGGAAATCAAGCACAGGCTGATGAAAATACGTCTGCTCTTTCTTCTGCCATGTCTGGACAAAATGTTCATGATATACCAATTATTACTGGAACACTAGCAAATCAAAATGTTGCACAAAATGCAGAGTCACAGTGGATTTCTCCTACCGATATCCTTGGTCGTCATGTTACACCAGAAGGTGTAGGACAAAATCAAATCAGACCAGGATATATAAATCCTTCGTTTGCAAAGATAAATGGTATGGCTAAGGGTTCCAATCCATCAGATATGAGTATTGCCACTGGTGCAAATGGTAATAAATATGTTCTTCCACAAGCTGATTCTAAAGCATTAACCCAACCAACTACTGGTTCAGCTTATAATGAATCTGTTAATGACATAAAAAGTGCACATCATGATGCTGTTGATGCAGATATAAAAGCTCAAAAAGCTGCACTGGATGCTGCTGCTAAACAAAATAAATTACACTCACTGATTGGTGTTCATAATCCATCAGACTATAATATGCAATCATACTTTGATTCTGTCAAGGGAGTGAATGTTCAAAGTTTAATTGACCAACAAATTCAAGCAGAAAAACAGAAAGAACTCGAAGAATATAAAAAGAAATATAAAGTTAATTCTCCGCAATTAATTGGAAGAACATACTAATATGCCTCAATTTAATATCCCTGATGAAGATGTATTAGCTCTGCGAAAGCAGGGTTATACTGACGAACAAATAGCACAAGCTCAACCCTATCAAGAACCAGCACAACCAATAGGGACTCTCGGAACGATAGGTCGAACTCTCAAGGCTAGTGCAGGTGGTATATTAGGCGGTGGCACTGGTGGGCTATATGGTATGGAAGTAGGAGCATTAGCTGGTGCTCCATTAGGCCCTGTAGGTGTAGCAGGTGGTGGAATAATCGGTGGTATAGTTGGTGCAGGTGCAGGTGGTTTGATTGGACAAAAAGCCCAACAAGCTATCGAGCCAGAAGCTCTATACAACCAGCAACAACAAGAAGCTCAAGAAGCAAAGGCTCAGAATCCTAAGACTGCTCTCGCTACCGAAATTATCGCGTCTGCTTTAGCATCTGGTGGAAAACCATCTCTCGATGCTCTAAGGGCTAGTGAATATTTGTTAGGTAAGGTAGGGAAGGCTACAATGGAAGAAGGAGCAGAAGAAGCAGGGAAGAAGGCTCTAATCGGAACTCTCATGAACGCAGGGGTTAATCCTGCTATTAACACTGGCATAGGTCTAGCTACTGGTCAAGGCTTACCGTCTGGAACTGACCTAGCTGCTCAAGTGGCTGGTGGTGCTATATTCTCTCGTCAGGCTAAGTGGGCTGAACGGCTCATGCACGGTGAACCTGCTAAAGAAGTCACTAATAGTAATGACCAGACTACTCAACAGGAAGAAAAGCCTGTGCAGGAAATGACTACCCCATTCACAAAGGTAGATGAGAATGGTGATTTCACGATTGGGGGGAATCGTATTAAGTATTTATTCTTACAGAAGTATGCAGAGCATGTTAAGAATATTACAGACCCAATAGCAAAAGCAGAAGCACAGACTCGTAATGACAACTTAAAGAATACGTCCATCGACGACATGCGTATGAAGTTACATGCTGATGCTATGGCAGAGAAGGCTAAGTCCATACTCGGTATGACAGACACAGATGCTGGGTTAAAGACTGCTGAAGAAGAACTCCCGCCGATATGGAAAGAGCCGGCAGCTGAGGTTACGAACTCCCCCAAGTCTGGCAAGCCGAATGCTTCTAGTGATAACACAGACGCGTCCGGTGGCTCGCGCACTGCGCTCGCTCCCGTGTCCGCCAACACGCTCCGTATTACTCACAACAGTTTCTTACCGTCAGATATTAATAGACAAGAGACTCGTCCATCTACTGCTGTGGAGAGTGAGTTAGAGGCTAAACACGAATCTAAACCGACTAACGATGAACCTAAATCTCAGGCAGAATTAGAGGAAGAGGAATTTGAGAGGAAGGGTTACAGGTTTGGAAAACCGGCAGAGGATACTAATCCTGACCAAACGAAGCAGTTACTAGCTGATGCTATACGAAATGGAACTGATAAGGGTGGGCAGCATACAGTTAAGTTAGGGGACGCGTTACAGTTTCTAATCAGTCGTGGACATAAGTTCTCTGATGTGTTCAGGGATATGTTACGGACGAAGAACCTCGACCTAACTACTCCCATCATCCACGACCCTAACATCGACCCGAAAGTTAGTGCTGGTGAACACCGCCCTGACCAGAACGGAGGGGTTGGAGTTATTGCATTACCTACTAATAATCTGCACGACGTAGACTCCATACTCCACGAAGGTATCCACGCACTAGAGCATAAAGTATTACCTACTGCAGAGAATGGAGTAACGGGTATGGCATACCTAGACTTCTTACAGAAGTTTATAGCTGATAAGGCTAACAATTCTCATGCTCGTGAAATGTCTAAAGCATATCTCGAATCTGCTAAGCAGCGTGGTATGTGGACTAAGCTATTTGGTAAGAGTGGTGTGGCAGGGGAATATGCAGAGGCAGGTCAAAAGGCACATGAGATTGGGGCAGGGTATGGGTATGGGAATGTTCATGAGTTCTCAGCTAATAAGTTTGACCCTGACTTTCAGAAGATATTGAAGGGACAGAAGTGGGGAGATGAAAATGTCTGGATGCACGTATTGCGTTCATTACAGAAGTTCTTAGGAGTTCATGATGGGACAATGTTAGGGCGCATGATTGAGTCGTCAAAGAAAGTTCAAAGGTCTAGTGGACAGAGGACTAGTGAGTATAGCTCTCGTTGGTCGAAGGGTGCAGGGAACAAACACGACTTATCATCTATCCCCGACCGTGAGCCTATGCTACATGGCAAACGATATGCTCCACCAAAGCCCGAACAATCCCACACTCCCGAAGAGATGCACTTACCTCCAGACAAATACATGTCTAAGTTCGGTGCAGCTTTTCGTTCTGTAATTGATAAGGTTCGTGACATCCCGTCTAAGTCCGCAGGGCTATTAGCTGATTCTGCTACTCAAGCAGTAAACAAGGAAACAGAATTGCGTGGTAAGTGGAAGAACGCAATAGTCCAAGCCGGAGAAGGATTGTCGAAAGTCCAGAAAGACCGTATCATGGCAGCCTTCAATCATGAACTTGCTACCAAGACATCTGGCCTCCCGCTTTTACGCTCTGCTGCTGAGAGAAACTTCTATAACAAAGCTCGCCAATTAATAGACGAATCTGGTAAATACCGTTTGTCAATCGGTGAACCTATCACAGAAGCTAAGACAGTCAATGGTAAGACTATCTACGCGAAACGTAACCTCAAGCAAGATGAGTTCTATTTTCCAGGAATGGCTAATCAGAAGGTTCAACAGACATATCGTAATAATACTGACCACGCTGCGATTGATAAGCTCGACAAAGAGTTTCACGACTATAACACCAAAACGCTTGGACTATCTGAATCTGCATCACAGGAACGTATAGATAACTACAAGAAGTCTTTGCAGGGTAGTATCAAGAATAGTGATATCTCCCATCAAGACTATTTCAATGCTCACCGTAAGGCTCAAGGAACTCCTCTACCTCCATCCTTCCGTGAGACTGACCCTGTCCGTAACCTCGAACGTTACTTCGACCGTGCAGCTATCGACGCTTCTCACTATGAGTTCATGGAGAAGAATCACAATGTTCTCGCTGCGCTAGGACAAGAAAAGGACGCATGGAATAATAAGGTGGTGCCAGAGAAGGGCGTTAGCTCGTTGTCTAACAATTCGGCTGTGAAGGCTATGCTAGAACATTGGAAGGGAGAACCTGTATCTCCTGCAGAAGGAAATGAGCAATCAATCTCGTCATTGGTAAGTTCGGCTTTCATCTCCGGCCCAGCACTAGAATTACATAAGACTGTGTCGAACATTGTCAAGACTCTAAGCCTCTCGTCTGACCCAATCGTATTAGCAAAAGCGGTGACTCATGCTATGGGTAATGTTATGCACGGGTATAATACTGCTGTTGAGAATGGAGTGGTAAAGCTCACTGCCCGTTCTGTATCCCAAATGGTGGACGGTAATGCTACCGCTGCTGAAAGGATGCAAGCAGCAGCGAGAGTAATACGGAAAGTATCTACGCTCAACGACCTAACAACTAAGGTGTCCACTGGACTGGTTCAATCGATGAATGAGGTTATCATCCCGTCAAAGATAGCTAGAGGGGCGGCAGGAGATATTACTAGCCAGAAGTTCTTAAAGAACCTTGACCCATCATACAATCCTAATAAGATATACTCTCCTGAGGAGATTAAACAACTAGCTTCTCGTTCTGCTAACTACATCCACGGGACTGGAGACATTCGTTCTATGCCAGCATGGATGTTAAACGACAGTGAGTTCTCTGGTTTCTTCTCTCTCGCGCACTGGTCAATCGCACAGACTAATAACTTCATGAAGGATGTCTACGAACCAGCTTTGCGTGGGAATGTTGCACCACTCATTACGAGCATATTCGGTGCAGCAATTGGTGGATATATTATCAAGGAACTTCGCCAAGACATTCAAGGTAAGAAATCCACCATCCCATCTCTATCTGAGATAGCTAATTCTGACAGGGGCGTAGAGGGTAATAAAGGATTAGTCGCATACAACATGATTGCTGCAATGCAATTCGCAGGGTTTGGTGGGTTACTCTCACAGTTAGCTAAATATCCATTCGATGCTGCATATAAGAACGCCCCCCAAGGAGCTACATTCCCAATGGATGAAGTTGCATCTGACCTTGCTACTACGCTGCACCAAGTCTCTACGGCCATAGCTAACGACCCGAATGTTAATTGGGTAGACTTAGCCAAGGCAGTTACTATGCACGTCATGTCTACTAACTTCCAGCTATCACGCATAGCTATTAATCAGGGCATTAACAACGGACTAATCACTGGACTACCAGCAGAGAAGAAAGAACTATCTGATAAGATGGGTCAGTTACGGAGATTTGATATGGTAGAAGGATTACCGTATAATGAGATTGACGAAGCGTCTAACCCATACATGAACCTCGAACAAAAGAAGTTCAAGATGGAACAAGACCCACAGAAGGCTATGCAGCAATTACCATCTCTCGTCCAGAACATCATGGATACATACAAGGCTAATCCTGACGTTATGATGAGTAAGTTGAAATCGCTAAAAGAGAACTCATACAGCACGTTCCCGTCGATGGAACAAATGCCGTTGAGCTTTATGAAATATATCGGTTATCTACAAAGGGAAGAAGGTGCGGAAGCTGCACAGAAGGAACTGCAAGACTACATGAAGCACAAGATGGTCAACGAAGCGAAAGCATCTGTGATACCGTAAGAAGTTACCTAAACTAAAACCCTCACTCGATTCGTTGAGTGAGGGTTTCTTGTTACATTGGTTGGTATGTTATCTGTCCTGTCTCTAACACTACTTGTTTTATCTTATCCATAGCTATGAGATGTTGTAATAACTCATCCATGGACTTATTACCCTGTGGTAAGTCATCCCAGAACTCTGCTATAAGGTCTACCATAGATGACTTACCGTTCTTAACTATATAGTCATAGACCTTGTTCGTTACCTTCGCCAGAGGATTACCTTTATCAACTGTCAGGGCAAGGTGCATAGTCTTCTCCTCTTTGTATAATATCTCAGCTGCCTCTTCAAACCTAAACTGAGGAATGAACAGTTCAGTTGATTCTCCGAAGTGTTCCATCATGGCAGTCTTGATGAGATGGATGTTCTTCCGTGCGTAATACGAATCTAACTTGGCACTTTTATTAGCTCGTTCTATCTTACCTGATTCACAGTCTTCCCACCATTTAACTAACCAAGCCCTGGTCTCGTCAGAGACTTTAGCCTCACCGTATAGTTTCGCTAGTTCCTTGATATGAGCTAATAACTCATCTCGGTATCGTAGCTGCTCGTCTGTTAGTTTAGGCGGAGAGAATACTGTCTTACGATTCTTATTCGCACAGATGAAGTAGCAACGTGCAGAGAACCCGTTACCTATCAATTTATCGTTCGACACCTCCTCCATGAACTCTGGTGTAGTTCCAGCTATAAAGTTTAAGCAGCCCCGTAAGACTCTATCCTCACCAGCTGTCTTAGTCTTATACTCATACTCATTCGGACAACTATGTAAGCCGAGTAAGTAATTCACCACTGCATCAGCCTTTTTACGAAACAACGAACCTAACTCATCCAACTTAAAATACATCGAACAATGACCATAAACATCTAACTTAGACGTCCCGTCAGGTAAGTGCTTCGTATAGTTAATCCGTCGAAATGACCCTGACATAGAATCTACAAGAGCTTCGTATGTCGTAGCATCAGGAGCGGAAGGGAATAGTGGAGGGTCAACTGTCTCACCAGTTTTCTTCGCCTTGATAATAGAATCCTCTGCAATTTCAAGATTAGCTTTCTCGGTCTGAGCTATGACAAATGCCTCCTCTTTCGAGGATGTTTGTTTGGCTGTGTGGAAGTCTTTCTTCTTATGGTAGGACATAAAGTATCCTACTTGGTCTAGTAAGATTGACTTACCAGTTCCAGGAGGGCCATACAATACCCCATACATATTCGCATACAGTGGCATAAACCCAGTTTTTGGATCAGCACCATATGCTACTCGTCGTTGAAGTGATGCTGCAATTATGAATCTCCATCCCCAGTCTATGTAGTTCTGAGGAGAAGATAACCCGTCAGTATAAGCTAACCAACGTTCTTTATTAGTCATGATAATTTCATTTCCCGTAATCCACATTTGTTCTTGTCTGGTGCCTTAAAAGGCGCCCAATTAAATCCATACTGTGTTTCTGAGCGCATACGAAATGGTGCATCGTCAACAGGAGATATGAACGATTGTTCTATGAACTCTTGTTGTTTCGCGCCTAACGCTTTCTCTTGTCCAACAGGACATTCACTAAGAATACTATCGTGACAATTAACCAAATTAGTCCAGTCAAGATTCTCACTCTCGGTATATTGTTGTAGTCTAGCATAGGCAATATTAGTTATCATACCTATAGACGATTGAGGTATCCATGCGAATAATTCTTTCCATTGAGTCTCTTGAATCTCGTGAGATGTTACTTGGTAAGGATGACCGTGTAGGTTATACATCATCTTAGTCATCTCAACCTGTGACCGTAACCGTCTATGCCAATCACGAATCTCAGGGAACAACGAATGGTATGTCTCAATAAAGTGGTCAGCATCTTCCATGCTAATTACAATCTTACCTCCCGACTTTTCAAGAATGTTCATACGAAATGGCTGAGGGGTAATACCGTAGTTCGCAGAGTGACATGTCTGTTTCGCTAGGTAATAGTATCGTTGGTCTAGTGACCAGTTATCAGAATCTTTGATAAGCCTATCAAGGTCTTTCCAGTATGGATTAGATTTCAAGTCACATATAGGAGTATTGAGTATCTCATCAATGTCACACTTAATATCTCCTACCATTGCAGACTCACGCATTTTCTTTTTCCATACATCCTTAAACACATGAAGTGCTACATAGACATGAGGTTTAACTCCATGAATGAATAGCTGACGGAAGTCTCCATTCTTACACAGATATGCCACAGCTAATGCCTCAGCGCCTGATTGGTCAGTCTGAACAAATATCTTTAGCTTCGCTAACTCTTCTTCTGTGAAGATTGATAGGTCAGACGATGCCATGTAATACGAACACTTATCTCGCAGGGCAGGAGTAAAGCCAGACGGGATATAAATTTCCCTCATTGACTTCTCGATGTTCTGTAAGTTCCCACCAAGTCCTCGTTCCTTATATTCTCCTGTGTGAATTTGTCTACTCTTTTTCATTATGGCACGAGACCCTAAACGGAAGGTTTTAACTCCCCCAATCTGAAATTGACACGAGTCTTTCATACTTTATCCATTTCCCATGGCAAGAACCGTAGTCTCGATGTCTCTTTCTTCACTGCACGATACGCACAAATTAAATTTATCACAGGATTCTCTACCTTCAACGCCAACTTATACAAAGCTTTCTTACCGAGTGATGGTGCTTGTTGACCGTGGAT
>Ga0208260_1000094_pt1 | contig 33547 bp, 53 predicted proteins | sample CryBogCBH18Aug09_FD_184619 | JGI IMG/M metagenome (GOLD analysis project Ga0208260, IMG submission 184619) | Freshwater microbial communities from Crystal Bog, Wisconsin, USA - CBH18Aug09 (SPAdes) | ecosystem: Environmental > Aquatic > Freshwater > Lake | place: Crystal Bog, Wisconsin, USA...
TTGTAGCCATTTCCATATTACGAGCAGATACAGAATCAGCCACTTCTATTTTAGCAAAGTCAAGGCCTAATTCTTGTGCTTGACGTTGTAATTCTAATTCGGCTAATTTAACTTGTGCAATTTGATCTGCATTAAGTTTATTAGATTGAATTATGTCATTGACTTCATGTGGCGCTACATTTAAAGCTTTAGACAAAACAGTCACAGCTAAACCTGCTAATGGGCCACCTAATGCACTAGCAACTGTTGGTGCTATTTGTAATAACCAATTCATTTTCTTTTCTCGTGTTCTTCTAAAATACGGATACGAACATTAAGTTCTGATATTTCTTTGTTTAACTCCTCTTTCATTTTAACTCTTTCTGCAGCAGATAACGGACTATCTGTTGGAACGCCTTGTGATGTTATTAAAGCAGGCATTTTAGATTTAATGTCAATTAAATCGTTTTGCATAGAAGTCATAGACGATAAAAGCCATGCAATCGCTGAAATGATTACAGGAAATAACATTGACGTTATTTTAGAAAAATCCATTATTGAGCTACAGTTGTTGTAGCGCCATTTTCATTAATTACAGGCGTAGGAGCTACTTGTGTAGGAACAGGTGCATCTACTATTGGTGATACTGCAAGTGCAGATATTGCAACTTCTGCTTTCTTATGAGCAATTTTGCCAATGAGTGTTTCAACAGCCAAAATAACTGCTCTTACATAACCTACTAATGTTTTAATTACTTGTAATACTGACTGAACAACAGCCCATAAATCTTTAATTAATTGCATATAAACTCCTTATTTTAAAAGATTACTTATTAATAATAACAATACTGCACCGACTGAACCTAACAATATTGTTTCTAAACGCTTTAGTCTTGCATTAATTGCTTCATATCTTAATGCACAAATTTCCTCGTGTGTGCTTAATCTATGATCTACTTCATCTAAACTATGCTTTACCATGATTATGACTTCATAATATACGCTAATGCGTAGTATGGAGGAATATTAGCACCTGTGCCACTTGTTCCTGTAGATGAGTTTGTTGTAGCAACAGTAATGCCTGTTGTTGCTGATTGAGTAACGTCAACATATCCACCAACAGTATTAGCCGAAAGATTTGTATTATTATTTGCTTGACTGCTTCCTCCTCCATTTCTCCATGGCACATTATGAGCATGGCCTGGATCAGTTACAACTGAAGTTGCAGTATGAGTATGAGATACAACAATTAAATCAGCAGAACCGCCTGTTTGAGATACTGAATAAGTATTTCCAGCACCAATAATAAATCTATCTCTTAAATCAGGAGTTCCGTTTGTGCCATCACATAAATAATAACCACTAGGAATAGAACCAATCGCACCTGACCATAAAACAATAACTCCGCTTGGCAATGTAGGTGCAGATGTAGGAATAGTTCCAATAATTCCATATAAATTATCGTATGTTGCTATTAATACATCATTAGAATCTTTTAATACTAATTTATAGTTATATCCTGCGCTAAACCATAATTCGCCACTAATACGACCATCTGTGCCTAAAATAATAGGATTAGCATTAGGAATTAATCCATTGTAATCTTGATAAGTAGCTAATGGTGTAGATGATCCAGCTTGATAAGTGTATATTTTTCCACCTGCAAGAGGTTGCCCTGTTGTTCCTAAAAAATTTATGCCGTTTCCGACTGGTGATAAATTGACTGACATATTTATTGTTTCCTAGCTTGTGGGACTGATTGTAAATAAGCATTAAATTCTGAAATCGGAATTCTTTGCGCTTGAATTCGTTTAGGTAGTTCCAACATAGTTCTTCGTATGCCTGGCTTTAATCCTTGCTCTAAATACATTGCTGCAGCAGGATTGTTTATAATTGTTTGCAAACCTTTTGGAAGTGCATATACTAATCCAGCGGCTTCTGCTGCGCTTTCTAAATCACCTTTATATAATCCATAAGCAGCTCCTGTAATTGCAGCAGGCGCATATTGAGTAGTTAATCTTGCAACTGTTCCACTATTTGGCAATCTATTAGGTAATATCATTTTACCTGCTGCAGCTAATTTAGCTAATTCAGGGTCTTCAGCATAAAAAGCATTACGTTTACCTTTAGTGGTTAATGAATTATATAATAATGAAGGGCTAACACCACCTTCAACATTTTTTAAAGCAATATCTTCAATTTTACGCATATTACCCCATTGTTTATTAGCTTCTTTTAATTGAGCAACCAATTCTTTGTTTCCTGCAGCTTCTGCTGAATCACTTAATCCTTTATTTAATACATCTTTTAAATCTCTTGCATAAGAAGCTACGTCTTTATCTGCACTTCCTGATAATTTATCTAATGTGCGTTTAATGGTTTGATATTGTGGACCACTTATTTGATTGCCTTCTTTTGAAGCTTTATCAATAATATTTTTAATATTTTTATCAACAATTCCATATTGAGAATCATTTAATACATTTTTAGCTTCTTCATCTAAAGATGAAAGATTATTTAAAAATTTATCATCTGCTTTAATATTAATTTTATTTGCAATTGAATCATAAAGATTACCAATTCTGGTTTGTGCTTTAGATATAACTTCTGGAGTAATTTCTGTTGTATCTTCACCCATAGTTTTAGCAATAGCTTTAGTAAAAGCTTTGTTTTGTGTTGAAGTAAATAAATTTTGTGCGCCAGCAGTAAATGGATTGTCATTAAGAGATTCTTTTACTCTTTCTAATAATGCAGAACCTGTTGTTTGTGCTGCATTTAAAGGAACGCCAGCTTTTTTAAGAATATCAACTGATTGTTTACCAATATCACCCAAAGCGTCTTTTACAGGTTGAGCAACTCTACCTAAAGCATTAACTGCGCCTAAACCTAACATTCCCATAGTTGCACCTGCTGCAGTATTAAATGCCTTATTTTCTTCAGGTAAAGTTGGTTGTAATGCGCCTTGTGCAGCGCCTAACCCTGCTGCAGCTTTGTATGTTGATGGATTTAATAATGCTTCACCTGCACGAATAGCATTTAATTCTTTTAATGCTAAACCACCTCCTTTTAATGCCAAGCCACCAGCTAAAGATGTTCCAATATCACCAGCTAAATAACCTGTAACACCACCAGCAGTTTTCATTAATGGTGCATATTCTTCACGTTCTTTTAATATTTCTTTAGGAGTTTGTTCAATACTTTCTTTAGCGCTTGGTAATCCAAATTGAGCGCCAAATTTATCTAATGCTGCAGTTGCTTCAGGATATTCTTTTGCAATTTCTTTTACAGGCATATCTACTAATTGTTTTGCGCCAAGACTTAAATCTCTAAATCTTTTTTGTAATCCTTCTAAAGATTGCTGACCAAAAGACATTTTTTCAAATTTATTAGGTTCTTTAGCTGCAGTTGTTTCAGTAATTGGAGTAAATTCTAAATCAGATGGTATTTCATTAGTTTTAACATCGGCAGATAAAGGCGTAAATTCTAAATCTTGTGGCACAGTTAATTTTGAATTTACTTTTGTAAGATAATTTTTAGTTTCTGTTGCAGGAGGCTCTGCTCCTTGCGATACAGCTTCACCTGCTTTTGTGCCACCATTATAATGAGCTAAAGCGGCTTGAACACTTCCGTATTGTTTTACTAAATCAGACAAATATTGTGCTGCGCCATGAGCAGAACTTACAGGATCGTTGACATCAACTCCATAAGCTTTTGCTGTTTCAGGCATAAATTGAAATCTACCTTTAGCACCTTTAGGGCTAATAGCTGTATCATCGCCACCACTTTCTGTATCTTGAACAGCAGATAAAGTGCCAGCAGGTAATCCGTAACGTTCTTCTAATGATTGATATAAATTATCCATTATTTAGGTAAAACAGTCCCATCTTCATATTTAATATAAGTAACGCCATTTTTTGTTGCTTGTGCTACAGGTTTACCATGATTACCTTGTGCAGGTTCTTTAGATTTTTGTTCGCCTATTTTAGGAATATATCCTTGTTGACGTAAAAATTGTTGAACTTCACCAAAATGTGAAGCTGGATTTACAGTTCCATTTTTAAGTTTTTGAGTTAAAAAGTCTTGTTCTGCAAAGTCTTTTTGAGCTAATTTATCTGTAAAATCAAACAAACGATTTAATGCTCTAGGGTCTGTGCTTACAGTTGGATTATTTTTAAGGAAATTTTCAACTTCTGCAACTCTTGCTTGATCGCCACCTGCAGCCTGTCTAACACCTGCAATAACGCTTTGAGCCAAAAATTTATTAAATGATTGAACAGCAGATAAATCACCACCTGCAACTCTGTCAACCAAATCTTGTGACGCACCAATTGCTTGTAATTTTTGTGCTAATGCTGCATAAGTTTGAGAGCCAGCGCCAGGTTTAAATTGCTCCATTAATTTTCTAGCTTCAGAAGTTCTTAAAAGATTATTGGTGCTTGCTTGAACTCTAGTTGTTAAATCTTTTTGATAATCGCTAAAATTTTGAACACCTGATGTTGAAACACCTGTTTTTAAAGTTGCTTCTGCTGTGCTTGGATTTGCATTTTGTATTGACGCATTAGCAGATTGTCCTGCAATTGTAGTTTCACCAGTTGATGGTGTAATTCCAACAAATTGACCTGCAGCATTTGTTTTAACACTTGGTAAGTTTTGTTGTGCTTGTATGTCTGCTCCACCTAATCTTTGTATGCCTTGATTTAAATATCTACTAAAAGCTTCAGGTTGTTGCATTGCTAATTGATAATAAGGTAATGTTAATTTTTTAACTTCTGATGGAGTTAATCCTGCATTTTCTGCATCAATTTCATGTTGACCCATTAATTTAATAATTTTATTTGAAGCGTCTTGTCTTTGTTCAGGTGTTGCATCTAATGGTAATTTTGATGCAGCAATAACATCAGGTTCATTCATTAGTGGACTAAATGTATTTAATGCAATACCAAGTTTTTCTTTATTTAAAGCTAATTGTGTTTTGGCGGCTTGAGTTTGTGCTGTTTGAACATCTGCTTGAGTTTTTTGAACTTCAAGTGGATTAATTTGTTGCGCTTGTCTATAAGCTTGCGCACCACGAGCCATATTAAGTAAATCAGGCAACGTATATTGTTGTGGGCCTTTTACATTTAAAGATATTGAAGGATCGATATTAAATGCCATAATTGTTCCTTTAAACTGTTAATCCTGTATCAAAAAACGAATTATTAAAAGATGAGCCACCATTTAAATAATTACTAATTGATCCGCCAATTCCACCAATATTAGGCAAAGAATTATAAGAATTTGATCCTAATAAACTTCCTAATTGGAATTGATTTGCAATATTATTAATGCCACCTGAATAAGCATTGGCTTGACCTACTAAACCTGCTGCTTGGGCTGCCGCAGCACCTGTAGTTAAGTTAGCTGCATTAGTTCCATAGTTAGTAGCTAAATTATTAGATTGACTTTGTGCAGATTGACCAATACCAGCTATTGAAGCTAATGTGTTATAAATATTGCCACGTTGTGATTGATAATTATTAAATGCGTTTTGATAAGCATTACCTGCAAAATTTTGTGAATAATCTTGCATAGCTTTTAAAGAATTACCGCCTACAAGACCGCCTGTTGAATTTAATTGATTAGCTAAAGCACCTTGACCTTGTTGCAATTGAAATGCGTAATTAGGCGCTAAATTAGCATTTAAATCTGCATTGCTAAATTGATTGGTAAGATACCCTGTGCCTGTTTGTGTTCCTATGGGATTACCATTAGCATCATAAGTTGTAGATTGACCAGGCAATAATGCGCCAATTTGATTTAAAGCATTGTAACCTGCGGCTCTTTGTGGGGCTAATTGAGCATTTTGAGTATTAAATATAGCTAATTGTTGAGCATTTGCTGCATTGGCTGCATTAGCTTGTGTTTGTGCTGCATCTGAAGCAGCGTTTGCACCAATTAGCGATCCTCCTAAACTTAATGCACCACCTATAACTGAACCAATACCCATATAATTTCCTTTTTACAACAGTTTAGTAAATACTTTATCTATAAATTTATAACCCATATATTCAAACAATGCTGTGTTATCTAAATGAACTTTTGTATTATAAATAACTCTATTAACACCTTGCTCTTTAAGTAACGCATCAGCAAACTTAAACATTTTTAAACCAACTCTACCTTTACGATATTCTTTTTTTAAAAAGTAAATATCTTCAACAGCAGTCAAACAAGTTTGATAGTGTAAATGTGGAGTTATAAAGTAAATAATATAACCAATTAATACACCATCATCTTTTACAGTTACAATTTTTAAAGCGCTTTGTTTCCATAAATTTTCATATTTATCCCATGCTGGGTCTAATGGAAACTCTTTTGTAACACTTAATTCTTCATAATGTTCGCCAATTACTTGTTTTAATTGGGGTAAATTATCAAGCCAATTATCGTCTTTATATTCAATCATTCAATTGCTCCATTCAATTGTTAAATTTTAATTATTATAATATGGAACTTTATAGGGTTTTCCGTTAACCGTTATATTAATAAATCCTGCTGGTTTAGCAGGTAAAGTTGCTGTTCCTGTAGTTGCTGTAGATGAACTACTAAAATTAAGCAAGTTTAAAAAGAATTGTTGCCAAGCACGAGTTGGTCTTTTTGTAGTTTGATCTAAAAATTCAGACTGTGGATATGGATTGGTCTGATTAATTCCATAAATACCATTTCCTGTAGCCATTAGTTTTCACCTTCTGAAGCTTTAAGATTAGCCGATATTATAACCGCATTTATAGGGTCTGTAACTACAACTTCAAAAACACGATCCCTAGCCCAACCTAATCTACGCCAGATAGCACGATTTTTATATTTGCCAATTTGTCCAATAGTAGTCCAATGTTCATTTGACCATGTAGAACCGCCATCATTTGACCAACGTAACATAGCTTGTGGATCAGCGCCTACAACTTCATTGTTTAATGGCGTGGTAATGCCTGTTAAACCTACGCCTGGTTGAAATTGTATTTGTAGTTCTTCTAAATACTCACGTTGTAAATCTGTAACAATATGAGGCGCACGTCTAATACGTCTAATTTCATCACCATTATCTGTATAATTTAAAGAGTCTAATTCATAAATTTGGCCATTTTGATAATCGCCCACCATAACTAAACCTTGAAATACAGCAGAACAATTACCACGATGTCTATGAAATACGTTTTGATTGTCTACATATAGCCATTTGTGCCACATTTGAGTAGAAATATCGTAAACCCATGTTAAATCTAATGTAGGAAATGTAACGACATAACATTCATGGCCTTCTAATTGATAAGTCCATGAAATAGCGTCATCTATATATTGGTTTAATAGAGTCTGTTCAACAGCATGAGTTGATATGCGAGTAGGAACATAACCATTCATCATCATAATTTGGCCTTGTCCACGACTATTTCTCGATACATAGGCAAAACTATTGCCCAAGCGTGACATTGAAAATTTAGCCGCTATACCATGTTGAGTTGATGTGCCTGGAACTCTTTGGAAAGGAAAAGGATAAGAACCTACATCTACCCAAACTTCAGATGAAGCTTCACCTAAAAGATAAACTTCACGATGATCTACAATTAAAGATACAAGATTATCAGGAGCGCCATCTTTAGATGAAAAGCTTAATGGATTAGTAATTGGGCTTAATGGATTAGAAGCTGCCCATTGTTGTGAATTTGTTTTATTGTAAACAAAATAATTATCTACAATATCAACTGTATTAGCGCTTGAAAAAGCACCATCGCTTGTAGGCATAATGCTAAAGTTTAGCGCATACATAGTTTCAGAACTAACGGTTTGAGATGAACTTATAACGTATGTTCCTGTGCCGCCTGTGCCTGTTCCAAAAGTAAGTGTTAAAGTAAGTCCTGTGCCAGCACCGCTACTTGATGTAGATACATTATTGGCTGGAACTGATGTGTAATTTCCAGCGCTTGTAACAGTTAAACCTGTAACTGCACCTGATGCGCCAATGCTTGAAACTGTGTAAGTAGCAGGACTTGTTCCATAAACACCACCTAATACTGTTACAGTATCATTTACTGCATATCCTGTTCCTGCAGTTGCAATAGTTTGGCTTAATACTGTTCCTGAACCTAATGCGGTAATAATTGTGCCTGCCGTAACACCTGCGCCTTGAATAGTTTGACCTGGATATAATGTGCCTGAAGTAACGCCTGTAACTGTTAAAGTGTAGCCTGACATTGAAGCTGTAATAATAGCTGCAACTGCAGATGAGTTCATTTGTTCGCTAGAAACAGTTTGTGTGTTGTTAATGGTATAAGTGCCTGTGCCGCCTGTTCCTGTTCCTAATGCTGTAATAACTGTTTCATTTAATACGCCAACGCCAAATAATGATTGACCTACTGCTAAAGAGCCGCTTTTTAATAAAGTAACAGTTAATGTTGTGCCTGAAATAGAGCCTGTAAATACTGCATTGGCAGGATTAGAAATGCGCCATGTATATCGTGAACTTCCATCTACAATATAAACATTTAGTCCATTATCCGTAATACTTACACGACCTGAATTTGTGTTTAATTGACCAACTAAAGTAGGAACTAATGTAGAAGTTAAAACATAAACATATGGCCCAACAACCGCAACCATATATTGACCACCTGATACAGTTCGCATACCACGAACTTCTTGTTTATTTTGAAATACTATTTTAGATGTAAGACCAGGTGTAGGATATAAAGCTACTACACCACGTTGACCAGGTTGCTTTAACGGATCAATTTCAGGGCGAAAATTAATACATTCTTGCGCGTCTTGATATATTGACGGAGCTTCGTATGAAGGGCCAACAAAGCCAAAATCAGCCATTATCTAAAGAATCCCCCAGTAAGTATCCAGCCGGCATCTTTTTGCCTACTACTCAACAACGCATCGTTAAATCTTGCAGATTGAACAGGTTTCATATTGGTGCGTTTAACTGTAGCTTTTCCTTGTGCTGCATAAGCATTAATCATAGCTATTTGCGTAGCTGATGCTTTGCCATACATAGGCATTAAACGTTCAGCTAAACACCAACGTAACGCCATAGAATAGCCTTGTGGAAGGTTTATATAATCGTTTTGAGTAACAAATCTTTGAAATAGCGTATTTACAAACATATGCATTTCGCCTTGAGCAGGATTAGGCCATACAAAGATGTTACCTAAAGTTTCGGCTGGTTGGTAATAAAGCGCTTTAGGCCATGGACCATTTAAAGTTTTTAAACCAATCATTTCGTAATCTTCAACATTTAACACAGCGACTGGATAATCTAATCCTCCATTAATAATAGGAACGCCGTTAGAGTTAGTGTTAATACGAACAAATGAAGAATCGATGTTAAGTGGTCTTTGGTAATATAAGTTAATAGCGGTAGAGGAAACAGTTTGACTAATATTAACTTGATAAGTGCCAAGTTCGTTGACATTTCCGCCTGCTCCTGTAAGCATTTGAACGATTGTAGTGCCTGGTGTAATGCCCGTGCCTGATAATGTTTGACCAATAGCAACTGCACCTGATGATATAGCAGTTATTGTTAAAGTAGTGCCACTAATAGAACCTGTTACATTTGCACCAATTTGACCGCCTGGGCCAATAGTATATTGTGTTTGACCTGGTGTAATAGGAAAGACAATTTCTGTTTTATAATAAGTCATCATATCTTCGTTAGACCATTGATCTAACATATCATTAAGCATATCAAATGCGTCTTGAGCTTCTTCAGGGCTTGGAGTTTCGCCTGCTGCTAATGCACCAATGTCTTTTAATGCTCTTGAGATAATATCTATTGGTTGTGCCATTATATTTCGCCTATATTAATTTTTAATGGTTGCCATGGTAATTGGGCTTTTTTGTTGATTTTCAAAGAAGTTAGCTGATTTTTAAGGTTGTTAGTAATATGACAAACACCATTAATTGTTGTTTCATTTGTGATCCATAAAACAATATCTTCTTCTTTAATGTCAGCTAATGGTTTATTTAAGATTTTATCACTAAACCACCAATTTCCTTCTGTTTCTACAGAATTTTCCTCGTCATTAGCAACAATGTGATATTTAGCATGAGTAATTAACTCATCATCTGCGGTTATTTCAGTTATTTTCCATTCATAATTAATCATTTTTGTTCCTCTGCTGGTTCTGGCGTGTTGCCTTGTTCAATCCATGCTAAATATGCTTGGTAGTCTGTGTTAGCTGAATCAAATGGGATAAAAGCATTATCTTCTAATCTAATAACAGCGTTTGCAATATTACCCATTAAATTTTTAGTTTGTTTATACATTATAACTCCGCAGAAGCTGTGTAAGTATAGCTATAATATTGACCATTTGCTGTTGCATTTGCATTTGCTGCAATCATTACACAACTAGCTGATGTATCTAACACTGTTATAGTTCCTGAATTAAATCCAATACCAGTTACATAAGCAGTTGTAGCAGTTGGTTGTGATCTCATATAAACAGGTAATGTTGCTGTTGATGAATATAATGCTGTATTAAATGTATTTCCTTGCCATATATAACTACCATAAGTAGTGCTTGATGCGCTTTTTTGATAATACCTCTGACAATTAGCCAATTCCTGATTATAAAGTCTGCGTTCAAACGGTGTTGCTGATGTGCCAGCTTCTAGTTGTACATTACCTATTGTCCAAGTTCCAGATGTTTGAGCAAGCACATAAATTTGAATCATTAATCCATTTGCAGCTCCTGATGGAAGTGCTATTTGTGTACTATATTTTGTTAAAGTAGATGAAACTGTAAATGACCCAGAAGCAAATGTAGTAGATGATGTGTAATTATCTTGTGCAGATGGATAAGTAGTTTGCCAATAAACAGTAGTAAGCAATGTATTTGCAAAATTAGCAGATAAAGTAACTGTTGTTCCAGCTAAATCAGCTATATTATAAGATTCAATTCTTTGATTAAAGCCAATAAGTGTTGTGCCAGCAGCACCAGTAAATTGATAATTATATGTATTTGAATTTGTTCCAGCAACTCTTTGTCCAGTTACATTTGCACCAGTGGATGAAGCAAACCATCTATCAACAGTATATGGATAAGTTCCTGCTGTAATAGTTTGTGCTGCTCCATTATTTCTTTGGTCAATCACCATAGCACCATTTATAATACGGTTCTTAATCACGTAGGGAGAAGATGCGGCAGCCTGCAACGAAGAATCGTTAAATGTTACACCATTTGTTCCATCCAAAATTAAACTCATTTAGAAAACTCCCAACTAAAACCTTTGTTAAATTTATTGGTTAAACACCATTGTTTTATACTATGTCTATCTGATTTAATAAACCTACCAGCTTCTGCTAAAGAAACAAATGTAAGTTTATTGCCTTCTTTATCAGTTGCTATTACGCCTTGAGATGGTTTACCACCACCTTTAGGTCTTGGTCTGCCATATAAAGGACTATCTTTTCCTTTTGGCTTAGGAACTCCACGCATTGGACTTGGCTTCCCCCACATTGGGTTATCTTTGCCTTTTTTACCTACCCATGGTCTTTTAACACCTTTTTGTGGATGAGGCTTCCCCCACATAGGATGATTTTTTCCAGATCCAACTCCTGTGCCGCCAGGGGTAATATTAACCAATTCAATGCCTAATCTTTTTAGTTGGTCAATTCTTTCTTGTTCACATAGGTAGGCAAGTTCTTCATCAATATCTTTTGCTAAATAGTTTACTATAAATCCTGCTTTATTAACTATATTATGCCAATGTGGATTTCTATTTTTATAAGAAGTAGAACGATAATCCTTGCCCTTTCCTACATAGAAAATGACATTAGTATCTTTACGTATATGTTCATAAACATATGACATTAGTTTGATACTCCATAAGGTGACGCTGCAGCTCCTTGTAGAGATGAGTCGTTAAAGGTAACTCCATTTGAGCCATCTAAAATCATTGACATTATGCTGCTCCTAATGGAAGTATTGGTTCAGGTTCTGGAGGATTAGTTATTACGCCATTTTCGTAAGTTCCACCAATTTCACCTGTATCTGACTTTACACAAAGTAAATGTGTTTCTAATCCAGGTGGTACACCTGTTTGTTCTGTTTCGTATTCAATAATGTTTACAACTAAATTTGTTGTAGTATCAATAATGCAATGTTTAATTAAATTCATGATTTATCCAAAATAAGCTGTTACAATAATTACGCCTGATGCTCCTGCACCACCAGCTTGTCCTGCTGTACTTGCACCATTTTGACCTCCAGCACCGCCACCTCCATAACCAATACCAGCATTACCAACTGAAGCACTTACATAAATAGTTCCTATTGCTGATGATAGTGGATTTGTTCCTCCCATTCCACCAATTTCTTGACCTGAACCTGCTGACATAATGCCTGGAGTTCCATAACCACCTGTTACATTAATATCCCCACCAGTAGCAGAGCCACCAGCTGCATTAGTTGGCTGAAAAAATGTACCCGCAGTACTGGCTTGTCCAGCGCTTCCGCCCCCACCTCCGCCTGTGCAAGTTAAGAATGAACTTCCAAAAGTAGTTGTACCTCCAGCATTACCAACAGTGGCTGCGGCTGGTGCTGTTCCTCCTGCGCCTACAGCATAAGAATATGATGCTGATGGACTTGTAATTGTTTTTCTTAAATATGCTCCAGCTGAACCACCACCTGATGCACTTACTTGGCTAGCACCAGTTGTAGAAGAACCACCTCCTGACCCTCCACCACCTGTCATTTCAACAGTAAGCCATTTAGCATTAGTTGGAGTTGTGTATGTTCCAGAGCCTGATGTATAAACTGTGACTTGGGGTGCAGCGTATAAAGCTAAAGTGCCATTAATTGTGGGTAGCGTCAAAACAGTCGTACCGCTTACCGCAGGGGCAGTCAACGAAATTGTTCCGCTAGTATCTCCGCTTATAACTATGCTAGACATTATGCTAATTCCTCATCTGTAGGTTTAGATAATGTAGGATGATTCCATTCTTTTATATAATCACCTTTACCGTCTGAATCGTTTTGTAGAATGATTGTGCCACCATTTGGACTAAAGTCTTGTGGCGTTAAAGATGGATATAGTTTAATTAATTTTTCGTATAACATTATGCACTCCTTGCTAAATAGCCTTGAACCCATGTATAAGCTGAATTTGTTGTTGCTGTTGTAGTTGCACTACCAGGATATACATATATTTCAATATAATCAGTTGAACCATTGCAATAAATTAATGCTGACCCATGAAGAGAATAATTAGTTGATAATGAAATATCTTGTGAATATTTATAAACAGAACCATTTTTATAAAATGTTAATACACATTCACCATTAAATGGACCAGCAGCTAATCTAGTATTAATTAAATAATATCCAGCAACTGTAGGAGTAAATTTTGAAGATGCAAAATTACTATTAGTATCAAATTCAGAAACTTGAAATAATATTTTATTAAATGCAGATGCCGTTAAAGATTGATTAGAATTAGAATAAGCACTAAACGCTGGAGATGCTGTAGCACCTACAGTAAAACCTTTAGCAAAAGTTACATTCTGTGATGTATCTATAGTAATTGCTGTGGTAGCAGATGCGCCTGTAGCTAATTGTAATTGACCGCTAGTATCCGCAGTCATGTTTAGTGCTGTGCCTGATGATGTTCCTGCTGAAATTATACTTGCCATAAAAAATCCTTAATCTAGTTATTTATATTGTATCATATTTAGGATTGTAAATCATTGATAATTGTCCAGTTTGGGCTCTGTGACACGTTAATTACAGTCCAACCTGATCCTTGTGAATCATTAATTATAGTCCAGTTAGGTGTTTGTGCACTATTAATCATAGTCCAATTTGGTGTTTGTGAATCATTTATAGTAGACCAATTAGGTATTTGTGAATCATCAATTCTTATCCAACCGTGTGTTACTGCAAAATCTAATAACTTAACATTTTCAAGTATAGATACTATGAACTGAGCTCTAATACTATTTGTGTCCGCTACATTTATGTTTTCTAGTATTGAATATAATATTTGTTTTGAGGCCGCTGAACTATCAGCATATTGGCTATTTTCAGTAATTGTAAATATAAAGGCAGTAGTAATAGTTTCTATATCGTTAAGCGTTAAAGCTTCAGCAATACTTGTTACAAAATTACCTACAATCGACTCTAACTCAGCTACTGTAAAGTTTTCAGTAATAGATTGTAAGAAATTAGACTGTTGTGTGCTTGAATCGTTTAAATTACTATTTTCAGTAGCCGATTGATTAAAGTTAGATTGTTGCGTACTACTATCAGCTAAAGTTACATTCTCTGTTCTTGATTGTGGAAAATTAGCACTGATAGATTCTGTATCTGCTAAAGTTGTATTATCAGTAAAGCTTTGTGGGAAGTTAGCAGTTATAGAATTAACATCATTTAAAATTACATTATCAGTAAAGTTTTGTGAGAAATTAAATGTTGTTAAATTTGTATCATTTAATACCATGTTTTCACTTAATGACTCTAAGAACGTAGACAACTGAGTACTAAAATCAGCTAAAGTCATTGGTTCTGATATAGTTTCTATAAATGTAGATAACTCAGAATTAATATCAAATAAAACTACGTTTTCACTAATTGAAACTAAGAAATTATATGTTTGCGTACTTGAGTCATTTAAACTTACATTTTCTGTATCACTTACACTATATTGCGCAGTAATAGTTATAACATCAGCTAATCCGGTATTATCAGTTACACTTACATTAAACGATGCTTGTACTGTACGTACATCATTAAACGAAATATTTTCTGTTATAGATTGTAACGCATTAAATACTTGGGTACTTGAATCATTTAAAGTTAAGTTCTCTGTATCACTTACTATAAATTGTGCTGCAATACTTGGTGTATCGTTTAAAGTTACGTTTTCTGTTATAGATTGTAGTGCATTAAATACTTGAGAATTACTATCAGCTAAGGTTACGTTTTCTGATATAGATTGTAATGCATTAAATACTTGAGTATTAGTATCGTTTAAAGTTACATTTTCTGTTATAGATTGTAGAGCCGCAAAAACTTGAGTACTTGCATCAGCTAATGTTACGTTTTCTGTTTGAGTAAATATATAACTATTAGTGCCTAAACCAGCAAACGTAGTCTGAGCAAAGGTTGATATACCAAACATCTTACAATACTACCCAGCGAGATCCTGAAGGTACAGTTACTGTAACACCTGAAGCAACAGTCATAGGTCCAGCACTCATAGCACTAGATCCTGACGGAATAGAGTAACTTACTGATACTGTTTTACTGTTTACATATAGCCCATTTGATGCAATAACTTGAGCCCCAGTTACATTACCTGCAGCTTGAATATTTGTAGCACCTGCGTCAGTTCCAGCAGTACCTACATAAAGACCACCAGCCACTGAAAGACGCATTTTTTCACCACCATTATTATAAAATGTAAGTGGTAAATATGTGCCTGTTCCATTAATACCTGATACTAGTTGAACGTCGGTTGTACCATTAGTTGCTATTAATACTTTAGAAGCATTTGTTGGGTCAGAGTTATTAGCCGCTTGCCAAGATGCAGCAACACTAGTACCGTTAGGTAATGCATATATACCTGTAGAACTATTAGTAGTGCTGGTTTGAAAATTTAATCTACTAGTTAAAGTAGAGTTACTAAAGTCATAAGATATATATCCAGCAGCATTTTGATTAATAGATTTTTCAGATGGATACGTACAAAATACTGTTGAGGTACCTGTTAAACTTATTGGAGATGTATTACCAGAAGAATTAGATAATACTGTAGTACGAGCTAATGTAGTACCCGAAGAAGTATAAGTACCAATACCTACTTCCCAAGCAGAACCGCTTGTAATACAATAAAAAGTAGTATTTCCATTACCAACTACGGCAAAAGATTGATACCCAGAGACAGCACCAGCAAGAGTTATTGCACCCGTGCCAGTGGTTGTCGTGGTTTCTTGTACCCGATCATAGACTACAAGAGCCATTTAAGCTCCTTAGCTTGTTGCGGTTGTAGAGTATGTAACTGCTACTGTATCGCCTGCGGTTGTAGCTTTAGGTGTACCAAATGCACCAGCACTATATAATGTACCTGCTGTAGATGATTGAGTACTTACTGCACCTGTACCTGTTACAATAAAGCATCCACCTACTGTACCACCTGCACCTGTAATTGTATAAGTAATAGATGTAGCTGATGATGTTACAACGTTAGAACCTGGTGTAGTATTATTATTACCTGTAGAAGCTGCAAATACTGCTGTACCTCTAACTGCTGAACCGCCTACTGTGTAGTTAATAAACTCTGTCCAACCAGCATGTGATGTTGCCGTATCTGTTGGCGAAAACGTATTACTTGAACCTGATACTAAACCTAAGAATGGGCCTACAACTGTATAAGCTGAGCCTCTTAAAAGAGTATCCATCATAAGCTGTTTACCTATTTGAACTACTTGGTTATCAAAATGTTCTTCCCATTTTAAATTGCCATCTTTATCATGACATAAAACGTGGTAGTGACCATGAAGACCAAATTCTTCACTAGTAATTCCGCTTGTATTTAATGTAGCGATTGCAAAATCGCCTGAACCTTGTGTTTCTTTAATCATATTATCTCCTTAATTAATTCTTATAACAGCAGATGATGCACTAGCCGTTGGGAATGTTATTGTAAAAGTATTTACTGCATTTATTGTTTGCCCAAAGTTTAATACTGCAACTGCTGCTCCTGTAGTGCTATTATATATCAAAGCACCTGCTGTACTAAAATTCGCAGGATTCCAAGTTACATTATTAAACGTTACATATGCAGCGTTAGCTGTATTATCAAGTGCTATAGATGGAGTTAAAACTAAACCCCCTACTGTATATCCTGTACCTGTTATTTCGTTTGTAGTACTATAGGCAGTTGTTGCACTACTTAAACTAGCATTTGAGGTATATAAAGCAATTTTATAAGTATAAGAACTAGGAGGATTAAAGTCTTCTAACCCAGCAAGTAAGTTATACTTAAATATAGTACATTGTGTTTGGTAGATAGCCATTATCTAACTGCATCTCTAACTTGGCCACTTCTATAAGAATCTTGTCTATTTTTACCATCACCAAGTTGTTTCAATAATCCTAATGCTTCATCGTAACGCTTCTGATACTCTGCAATAACATCTGCTTCACCTTTCATATAGGTATAAGCCTCTAGTAGTGAACCATATAATAATACTGAATCAAAATTATTACCTAACCATGATGTACCTGCTGTCACAATAGAAGTAGGATAATAAAAATAATGTAACTCTACTGCATAGTTCTGATCTGGCGTTGGTCCCAATATAAATGAATTATTATCAAATACAGCATAATATTCAGGTTCACCATAAAATGTACTATCCGTATCTTTATAGGACTCTCTTATAAAGTTAACATCTTTATTTAACAAATATAAATATTCATTACTAGAGTTAATAATAGCTATACTAAATGTAGATAACCAGTCTGTAGGTGTATCCAAATATTTATTACCTGCAGTGCAATTACCTGTTACATTTTTACGTAGTGCTGGTAACTGAACTGTATTATATATACGTTGTTCAGCTTGTTGTATAAATGTGTTTATATCTACGGTTTGAAACGTATTCTCGGTATAATCCTGAATCTCAGTTACTAGTTGTGCGTAGTTCATTTATTCTATCTATAACCTTTTGTTTATCCTCATTGGACATGTTATACCATTCTACAACTTCATCCACTGTCCTATTACATCCTGCACATATACCATCATATAGACGGCATATTCCTATACAGGGACTTTCTACCATTACACTAATGGACCCCTAGATTTACGTGCTTTAGTTGCAGCACCTGCTCCACGAAATTCAATACCGTCTTCTTTAACATCTGTAGCTGGATATCCATTATTAGATAAGTCAACTTTATATTCTTTAGGTTGTGTATATTTACCAATCGGATTAGCTTCGTCAGCAGAGAAAAACTTCATGCTGTATTCTTGTGCATCCTTATTATTTTTAGCTTTACCTGTTACGATAGCAGGACTATCTTTATCTGTACCTGGAACTAATTCAGCCATGTTATTTACCAACCTTTCCTTGAGCCTTAATCTTAGCTAAGTTACGACCCATAGTTTTCATATCAATGTTCTTTTTGCCACCCTTAGATGAACCAGAACCTGCTTTACCACCTTCGATACCTAATTTAGCGCCATCATCACCTAAGTTAGTACCTTTAGTTTTACCTTTTTGATTAATGCCTTGAGCACCTGATTTAAATCCCATTTTACTTCTCCTATGTATATGATACTGTTACTGATCCAACGTTACCTATTGAAACTAAATTATTAGGAGTTAAGCCTGAATCATTAGCTCTTGCTCCACCAACAGGGTTCCATCCATATTCTATAACTCTACTACCACCATCACCGCCTGTACCTGATGCATAATAACCTAAATCAGGACGTGGATTTCTTACTGCTTGCGCATCGTTAACTGGGTATAAACCTAAACTTAACTGCGGTTGATCTGGTTCCCAGCATTCTGGACATACCAATATATTAACATTTTTTGTCTTAATTACCAACTGCTTTAGTTGTTTTAGCTTATATCTAAAGCCACAACGATCACACTGAGCAATTGCAAACTTACCACTAGAATACTTGGTTGGCATTTAATTACCCGTGATAAAACATTTCACGAGGCACAAACCTAACGCTTGCCTTTTCTCTATCCTCGTCTGCTGCTAATTGGAATGCTTGTTCATATTCTTGTTTTAAATATTGTATTCTTAAAGGATCTACATTAGGTAACTTAATACTTAAATATGAAGCTAATCCTGCAACCATAGCTGGTATAAATCTGAATGGTACGTCTTGTGTATCATAACCTTGACCTGCATCATTAATACGTCTTAATCTCCAGTATACAAATGTATATGTTGTAGCTGCGTCTGGAGTTGGCCATACTGATATATTAGGTAATTGTGGTACAGAAACTGCAGCGCCCGCTGTATGACCAGCAGCTGTTGTATTAGCTTGAGCTCTAACGCAGTTTTGTAACTGGTTTCCAATAATGCCTTGGTAATTTATGATTTCAGAATCTAACTGAATATAACCACCATAAGCTAAGTTTGACGCATCTGACACTGTAATTAATGTATCTGTAGCACCGATTGTTGTGCTTAATGTAGCTGTTGTAGGATAAGTTAATCCAGAAAGTCTTTGAATCCAAACTTGGATAGGACGTCCATTAGCATTTTTATTAGGTATTGTTGAGTATGTTGATTCACTAATACGGTTAATATTAATATCTTGTTGATTTTGTCCTGTGCCTGTACGTGTCACCATATCAAGTAAATCAATCGTATCAGTAGGTAATGGATATTGTATTTGACCTGGTACTAACGGAATATAACCTTCTTCAATTGTCCAAAGATTAATACCACGATTTGCCCACTCAATAGTAAGTAAATTTAAACTACGTCTTGCAGTTCTTAAATCATAACCTGTACGTAGTTCATGTCCGCATCGTTCAAATGCGTCTTCTACAATATAATTTACGTCAGGATTAAATGACGAGGTACCACTTGGTGATGGATTAGATACTGACATTATTTTTTCTTAAGCCCTTTTAAAGTTTCAGCTAGACGTGCACGTTGACCAAGTTTACCTGGTTTCTTTGCGGCTGCTGCTAACTTTTTAGCAGGAATCTTTTCACCTTTTTTAACACCAAGTTCTGACTTTAATGCACCTGGTTTTTTAATTGCTTTTTGAATCCACTTTTCTGCCATGTTATGATACCTTTCTATAAGGTTTTACTTTTTGTTTAATACTTTTTGGTTGAGCTACAAACTGTTTACCTTTAGCTTTACCTGCACGTTTTGCTTTTGTTGTTGCAGCATATTCTTGAGGACTTAAAGCTTTGATTGCTTTTTCTGGTAAGTATCTTTCGCCTGTTTCACTAGACTTTTTACCTGACTTAGTTCTCCACTTTTGGTCACCCCATGCTTTTAAAGAGCGTTGTGACTTAGCTAAAGCACTCATTTATATCCGCCACCTGCAGCTTTATATTTCTTAGCAACTAATTGTGCTTTACGAGCTGACCATTGACCAGCACCTGTACCTTGTGTAGCTGCAGCTTTTACTTCTGCCACAATTTTTTTACGTAAAGTAGGTTTTGTGTAGTTACCAGCAGCGTTAACCTTGCCACCTTCTTTATATACATCAACCTTATTAGGATCGTCTTTACGTGTTATTACCTTAGGCTTCCTACCAGGAATCTTTTTCTCATTCATAATTCCCATGCCACGACTTGGTCTCATTATACAGTTCTACTAGGATATGTTCCCGCTGCCGGTGGTAATGAAGCTAAACCTTGTGGAGGTAATTGACCTAAACCTGTTGGAGCTAAAGGTATTCCTGGGTTTGTAGGATTTACCATAGGATTAACAGAAGGTACAAATGCTGTTGGATATTGACCTGGTATACCTGGTTGTTGTGTTGGCATTATAGCTGGTTGACCTGGACCTTTACCTGCTTGTGGTTGACCTGGAATACCTGGATGTTGGAATTGACCTCTATCCATATCAGGACGTTGCATAGGCTGCATATTAAGACGTTGTACAGGTTGCTGTGATGTTGACGGTAATGGACCGCCGCCTTGTGCTCCGCCGCCTGCCATGATTATTTACCTTTCTTACCCATGTAACCGCCACCACACATTTTTTTAACGTGTTCATGATGTACCATATGGCCAGCTGCATGTTTAGAATAATGTTTATGATGATGTACGTGACCATCCACTTCATGTTTTTCCATGTGGTGAACGTGATGTTTATGTTCATGTACCATATTTGGTTCTTTCATATCTTCGTGTTTCATATACTTCTCCTTAAATAAATCTACCTTTTGTTTTACCTTTTGATTCACAGCCACAGCCACGTACTTTACCGCCTGAAGCCATTTTTTTAGCTTTAGGTTTAGCTTTAGCTTTTACTTTGCCACCTTTTTTCATAGCAGGAGCAACTGCAGGAGCTGGTGCTGGATTAGGTGTTGGAGCTGGAGCAGTTTTAACAGGCAAAGGACCCATATCATCTTCAAAAGGCATTCCACCTTTAGGAGGTTTACCCATTGGTTGATTTCTTTTTTTAACTGCTTCCTCTACCATTTTAGCCGTAAGTTTTTTAATTGCTTCCATGATTAGCAGAAACGTCCTTTAGTTTTACCTTTAGATTCAATGCCACCACCACGTGCATATTTCTTAACTTTGCCGCCGTGTTTTAAACCATGATGTGCTTTACCAGCTTTCATGTGTTCGTGATGTTTAAGTTCTTTTTTAATAGACTTAATTTCTTTTTCTTCTTTCATAGCTTCTGATTTAGTTTCTACTTCGCCACCTTTTTTCATGGCCATTGAACCCATAGATTTAAATGATGGTGTAGATTTACCAGCTTTAGTTTTTTCAATTGAACCACCAGCAGCATATTTCTTAACTTTACCGCCTTTTTTCATACCGCCACGCATATCAGCAACTGTAGCACCTGTATCACCAAGATTTCTACCTTTTGTTGCTTCTCTTTTTTGTACTTTAGCTTCGCCAAATTTACGTAGTTTATTAGAACCTTTTTCTATGTCTTCTGACATAGTTCTAGGACCCATTGTTTCTTTAAGTTTAATTTTTTTCATATATCCACCTTCTTTAAAATGTTTACCTTTGTCAGCTTGGAGAAATTCCTCACCAACGCTCTGTTTAATACCAACTTTTTTAGCAAACCCAGGGTTTTTAGCTATTGCAGCCATAAAATTATGTTGTTTTTTAGATACACTTGGCATATTTACCCTTTATTTACAGTTCCAACGTTTTAGTGATGCAGCTTTTCGAGTAGGACGGCCTTTTTCATCTTTCATAGGGCCTGGCATACCACTCATTCTTGCACAAAATGACTTTTTACGCGGTCCACCTTGTGGTTGAGGAGCTTTTAAGTGTGATCCAGTCGCTTTATTATACTTTGCACGACCTTTTGCAGTAAGTCCAGCACCTTTTGATACTGGTAATTTCTCACCACGACCTACAGCTAATGAAACTCCAGCTTTTTTACTCTTAGTTGCCATGTTTTTTTAATTTTTTTAACAAATCTTGCACTGTTTTTGTCTCATAAATACGAATTGTAGTCCATATAATAGTCCATAAAGCTGCAATTGCTGGTAAAAGGTTCATGACTGTTCCTAAAACGGTTACTGTTGACGCTATATCTACTGCTGTTTTTGTATGTTGATCCATATTATGTAGCATTTTTATTCCTAACCGTACTGAATTGTTTGATAGTTAATATTAGATACTACTACCCAGATACCGTTTAAAGCTAATACACCTTCACCTGCAAAAATAACTTGGAAAGGGGTTACGTTTGTACCTGTATTATAGCTTGTTAACCATTTACCTGTTGTATAAGCACATGCAGTTCCGCCTGCAATAGTACCTGAACCAATATCTGTAATAGTAAATGTATTAGCGCCTGTAACTGTAACTGGATAATTACCTGCAACTGCAGAATTACCTGAAGCTACACCATAAGTAATACCAATAACTTGACCTGTAGTTAAGCCATGAGCTGTAGAAGTTACTGTAACTGTATTACCTGATCTAGCATATGTAGATGTTGTTACAGGAGCAGTCGTAGTATCATATAAATCAATACTACCTGCAGTGCCTGTACCTAAATAAATTAAGTTTTTTAAACGTGCTCTACCTAATACCATTTGGCCTGAGCCTGAAGCATGCGAGCTTTTTACATCATATTGCATTGTCATAATTAATCTCCTTGTGTTTAAGAAAGGGGACCGAAGTCCCCTAGACTAATTAGTTAGATGTAACTGCGTTAGTATCGTTTTGTAAGTATAAGATTGATACGTATACTTGACCTGTTGTAGGTTGTGTACCAACTGAAGTAGCTGTACATACAATAGCTGAGCTAGCAATATTTGTTGGGCCATATACATCTGATGTTGTAGATTGTAAGTTAGCTAATTGAGCTGCAGTAAATGTTGGGTAAACACGACCAGTAGTTTGTGCTGATACGCCACCTGCATATTGAGCTGCAGTTGATAGATTACCTATTGTAACTGTTGTTGATGTACCTGCATTATATGCAACTGTAGTATCAACGATAATTTCTAAGATTTGACAACCTGCTGGAATGTATAGTGTTTGTGAGCTTGTTAAACCTGAAGTTACATTAAGTACTACATCTTGAAATAATGTTGCAGTACCTACGTTTTGGTATTGTGGATAACGATTTGTACCAGCTTTTAATGGGCCGGTGAATACGGTTCTTGCCATGATAATTTTCCTTCATATAAAGTTAAGCTTATTAGTCTTATATGCGTCTGCCGGGACAGTCTAATAAACCGGTGAATTCCCGGAATAAGATAATTATATAATAAAAAGGGGGCGCTAGGCCCCCTAATAAATGCACGTATTAACTACTTATTCATTACGTACATAGTTACTTCAAAACCAAATCTCATTTCTGTTGCAGCTGGTGTTGTCCACATAATATTTCTCCTATATGTTTATATTTTGCTATTTTGTATACACGTTATTGTGTATATGTTTATATTACGCTTATTTTTATACATATAAGATAGAGAAAATCATGAATTTTAGACAAAGAAAAACCCAGCCGAAACTGGGTTTTCCAAGAACAAGGATATTATCCTTGTGAACCGTAGATACCGAGAGGATCTGACCAACCGAATGAATAACGTTCACGAGCTTTGTAACGTACGTTACCTGTGTCGAAGTCGCCATCCATAGATGTTGTTAATGGTGTACGAACAAAGTGTTTGAGACCATTAGGTACATCTGTTGTTAAGAACCATGCTAAGTTGTTTGTCAAGAAGTGGTTAACAGTGTAACCTTCTGGAATTGAACCATTATTCTTGATAGCATTGATATCGTTATCAGCTGTACCAACTCTTAACTCTGTTTCGAGCAATCGAGTTGCAACGAACATTAAGTTAGGTGGAACAACTAATTTACGAGGTTTAGCAGCGATCAAAAGACCACGTTCATCAGTCCATGCAGCGATTTGAATAACTGCTGACTCAAGTGAAGTTTCATTTAAGTCTGCTGAAGTTGATGATGTGTTGCTGTTTGTACCGCCAGAAACAAGTGGGTGAGCAGTATTAAATAATGAAACACCATCACCACCGTTATAATTACCGCCAGTGTTGAAGCCGTTGTTTAATACGTTAGCTGCAAATACTTGTTTTGAATATGCCATACCACGAGCAAGAGCTTTAGTGTATCGTGCAGATAAAGTGTCATACAAGTTATCTTCGATAGCTTCTTCAGTTAAGCTGAAGCCTAAAGCGATTGTGTTGTGAACATAGCGAGCTGTCCAAGCTTCTTGAGCATTGTCATAAGCGATAGCATTGCCTTCGTTTTTAACAGGTGCTGCTGAGAAACCTGATAGTTTTGTTTCTTCTTCAAAGCTACGTTCTGAAGCTTCAGTTTCGTAGATTTCTTTGTGCTCTTCGCCGTAACGTTTATATTCGAGACCGAATAGCGCGTTAAGTCCTGGGAGCAATTCTTTTAATAGTTGAGCGCGTGAAATAGCCATGTGTTATTCTCCTTATACACCGGTAGCATTGTAATATGAATGCTGTCCGAAATTAAATTTAACGAGGACATCAGTGTATGCATCACCAACTGATGAGAATGGACCATTCACAAAGTCAACAATACGTAAACCGATAGTGCTAGTTGTATTGATTGTTGTTGTATCTAAAGCAATAGCTGAATCACCAGTAGTTGTAGAACCAGTAGTTTGTACAACACCAATGTTGTTACCTAAAGCTGTTTGAGCTACAGAACCGTTAGCTTGTGCTTGGAATACTGTGTCTGGATCATCACAAATATATGCTTGTGCATCTGATGCAACTGTACCAGTAGGCCAGTATTGTTTGTTTACTTTGTATTTTAAGTTAGGATCTGTATAAGTACAACCTAAAAATACGCCGATAACACCGTTTCCGAATTGGGAAGCAGCAGTACCTAATGTTGTTACTTTTACAACAACGCCTGAGCTGTTAACAGCTACGATGTCACCGTAAAAAATGTTGGTCGCATATCCTGAAGCAATCGCGATTTGACGAGTAGAACCCGCAAATACTTGACCACCGATTAAGTTAACAGGACGGAGACCGTATGGGGCAGCAACTGATGCCATAATATTTCTCCTTAATAATTAATAAATTACTTACCTTTACCAAATGAAGTCGTACTTTTTTTGTCTGAAAATACAGGCATACGAGCATCATTTTCTTTTAAGAAGTTATTGTCAACGGCTTGAGTTTGAGACTTAGTCATGTTGTCATAATAAGCTCTACGTTGCGCAATAAATTCTTCTGGGATCTTACAGAGTAGCAAACCACCAATTTCAATACTATCTTTATATCTTGAATTAGGGTCTGGTACAAACTTCATTTCAGGATGGTCACTTGCTTTTACAGGTTCCCAACCTTCACGCATACTATTGGAGACGTTTATGGAGTCTTGTTGATTAAGTAGGCTTGTTCTAATCCATCTGTATTCCCAACCAGGTTGTTTCTTTGGTTCTGGTAAAGTTGCAGTAGGTTGCCATTGTTCAGCTCGTTGAAATTCTTTACGAGTGTCTAATTCACGGTCTAATCTTGTTGTTTCCATATTAATTCTCCAATTTTAAAGTTTCAAGAGCATATTGTTCAGGCGAAATACCAAGTTTGCGTGCTAAAGCAGCAGCAGTTTTTGTAATCTTGATTTTTTTAGGCGCGGTTGAGCGCGTAGCCGGAGCAACTACAGTTGAAGGTTTAGATGTGCGCGGGGCAGGTGTTTCCTGTTCCAGCGATGAGTCATCCCAGTATTCTGGGAATCTTTTGCGCATCGTACTATCTATACGACGGTAATATTCATCAGATGTAGGGTCAACGCCTGACCTAACTAGTTTTTCATGCAGCCCCAAAGCTAAACTAGTCATTTCCTCATCTGATCCAAACCATTTATTGTTATCTTGCCATCTTAAGGCTCTTTGGTCTGGTTTTTGTACTTGAGGCTGTGATGATTGTGAATATACACTAGGATCGTCCTCGTGTAAAGTGTTTTTAAACTTAGGTTGGTAATTTTCAACCTGAGACAATCTAAACTGAGCATCGTTCATTTTAGTTTGGGCTTCAATGATCTTATCTGCTTCACCTGCATTATAAGCATTACGATAGTCTTGTTTAGCTACTTCTAGTTGTTGTTGTAGTGCAGAAGCTATAGTTTTAATATAAGTTTCTTCACCAGAACTTAAAGTAGTTTTAAGTCTTTTGTTCTCAGCTGCTATTTGTTGAGCAAAGCGTAAAGCTTCTTCTCTTTCACGTTCTGCAGCTTCTTTAATTCTACGTTCATCGTGATAACCTTTTTTAAGTTGAGCCATTCTTTCTCTAACTCTTTCAGAGTATTCTGATAAGTCATCTTGTTCTAGCTCATCTACGATTTCTTTAGGTAAAGGTTCACGGTTTCTATCTTGTGGAGGCGTATCATCCTCTATTTCGATATCAACTTCTTTAGCTTTTTCCTTAACATTGACATTTACAACTTCGTCTTTGTCTTGGATTTGCACTTGATTATCTTCCAATTCTTCTGGAATTTCAAATACAATATCTCCATCTTTTTGCTCTGCCATATGTTTCTCCTATGCGCGTGTGTAACCACGAGGATCTAAAACTACACCCTCAACGGTATCATCGTTAATAATGCGGAATTCTCTTCCGTGGATCATAAATCTTGTACCTGCATATGCACGTGTCAAAATAAAGTCACCTTCTTTACACCATGGACCTGTAGGGAATCTTGCTTCATCCTTATAAGCCATGTCACCTACTGCTAATACAAATAAAACAACAGTAGAGTTTTCTTCCACCTTCTTAGTAGCTTCTGATTTAATTAAACCTGATTTTCCTAAAAAGTCTGATGCTTCTGGAATAGCACATAAAAGTCTATAACCTTTTGGAATAGGAAGTTGTAAACCTCTTTCTTCAATTGGTATATCTTCTGGTGCTGGTGCTGCATCAATCTTTGGTACTGCAAGGGGTCGGCCATCTGGACCAATTAACCCTTGATTTAACGTAAGCACGTTATCATTCATCAAATGTCTCCATTCTTTGTGCGAGATCTGCAATTAACCCTTGTACAGTGAGTAGACCTCGAATATACCCACATGCATGTTGGTACGAAGCAAAATCTTTTGCAGCTCCGTCCCCAATTCCTTCTAACATCTGTTTGCGTCGTTCTTCTATCTGAGACATTAATAGTTGAAGCGTTTGATCCATTTATTACTCCTTAGGTTGTTGTTTATTTATACTATCTTGGATTTCCTTTTCATGTTTCATTTGTGCTAAAGATAACTGATGCTCAGTATTTTTATGTACTTGCTCAGCACCAAACTTCATACCTTCATGTAACATTTGAGTTTTAATCTTAGCTTGGTCCATAGCTACTTGAGTGTCAGTTTTCTTATTATCCATAACAACCTTAGCGCCTAATGTAGCACCAGCAATTTTCTCTTGAGAAGTTAATTTCATTTTCTCTAACTCAATTTTTTGTTGTTCATGTTGGATTTCAGTTTGGAGTTTTTGTTGTTCCATCTGAATTTGAGCTTGAACTTGTTGAGCCTTGATTTGAACTTCTTGTTGTTTAATTTGAAGTTCTTGTTGTTGCATTTGAATCAACGGATCTTGAGCTTGTTGCTGAGCTTGTTTTTGCTGTTGTTGTGCTTGGTTATTTTGTAATAACTGTGAAGCCGCTTTAGATATGAGTTGAGATAACTGAACTTCTTCATCAGGAGATAATTTCTTATCAGGAGCTGGAAGTCCTACACCTAACTGTTGTTCAATTTGTTTTCTATATTCAAAGCCAATATGTTCTGCAATATGAGCTTGTGCTGCTGCCATCATTGCTTGTGCCTGTGGGTTTTGACCAAGTGATTGCATAATGATAGGATCTTGCATTGCAGCTTGGTGCACTTGAATATGAGCTTGATGGTCTTGGTATATAAATGCCTTAACTGGTTTTAAATTAAATATAGCCATGTTCTCAGATACAGGATCGTGCGGTAGTTGTTCATCCGCTGCAGGAATAAGTTTACCAATATTCTTAACGCCCAACACTTCTAACATTTGCTTATTGAGTTCGACCATATCATAGATTTGTGGATTTGCTTGTGCCATTTGCATGACCGCTTGATATTGAACTACTTTCTGTGACATTGTTGCAGCGTTTGGATCAGATACAGGTATAACTTCTACACAGTCGTAATCTGATTGTTTAGCTTTTCTATCTCCTACATCAGGATCATAGCTATATTCTCTAGGTGTATAATCACGGATAATGCCTGCAAGTAATTTAAACTCTTGTTTCATAGCATAGTGAATACGAGCTTGAACAGCGCTCATCACTTTTAAAGTACGTTCTAGAATTGCTAGTGTTGTACCTACTGGAGAGTTTGCTGACATATCGGATACTTGTAAATCAGCTGCACTTGCAAACCGTCTACCTTCGTCAATGATTTGGTTCATTAACATACTTAATACTTGACTTGGTTCTTTGTATGGAAGAGGTAAGATGTTATCTCTGATAGAACCACTTGGCACATCCACATCCCTAAACTCACCTGGAGCAATAGGTGTATCATCGCCTTTAATTCGTAGCCCCCGTGACTTGAGACCACCAGGTAAATTACTTAGTGTACCTGCATCTACTAACTGACGAAGTATCATTGTACCTGACTTAGCAAATGCTCCGATTAAGTGAATTAAACCAAAACAATAAAAGCCAAAACCTGGTATGTAACCATAATGGACGAAGTGTTGACGCTTTAACATCATCTCATCTTCAGGGTCCCAGTTACGACGAATAGATAATATAGCGCCTGTACCTTTTTCAATTGTCACTACGTATGGTAGTGCAATACCCGTTGGATGTCCGTCTTTGTCTACATCTTCAAAACCTTCTAAGTCTAGGTTAACATGCATCTCTAAGATTTGGTATCGGTCATCGTTAGACGCATTGAATCCCATCTTCTCTGCAATCTTTTTCTCAACTTCATCAATATCGTTAGCAGGTTCACCTAAGTCAATATCACGATAGAACCCAGCAACCATAAGTTTACGTAACTCATTCTTAGTCTTACGCATTCTATGTGTTACACGTTCTGCTGTTTCTAAATTAGACGCGCCATATGGAACGACGATATCTTCTGCTGGAATAAACACAGCTGCTTGACGATCCAATGATGGATCAAAATAAATTTTCTTGAACGCATTACCTGCTAACCCTAGTCCCCATAACATACGTTCATGTTCAGGTCTATACTCTGGCATCTTCTCGGTTAACTGATAGTTCATATCTTCTTTAACACGTTCTGCCGCATCTTCTTTTTCTGGGGTATCTTTACCTACAATCTTTGTCTTGACAGGACCCGCCGCTGGAAACGTTTCCATCATAGTCTCTGCTTGGAATTTAACTAATGCCTCAGTCATTAACGGATGGTACACATTGCATGCACCTGGCCATGGTTCTGTTCTATCTTCTACTTTCATACCAAGTAGTTCAAGTCCATCTACGTAAGTATCTAGCCAATCTTTACGAGCTGAGATATCTGCTTCGTATTCACCGAGTAAATCACCTGATAATTCTTCTAATACACCTTCGTCAAGATGTTCAGCTAAGTTATCATTAAAGTCTTCAGACGTTTCTTGTTGACGTCCAATATCAATTTCCATTCCGTCAATGCCGATGTGCACTGCTTCTGGATCTACAACCTCGATTTCAATATCAGGTTGACCTTGTGCTAATTGTTCTAAACCTTGAGGTGCTTGGTATAAACCTTTATCTATATTTGCCATACGTTATCCTTTTTTAAATATTTTCACGAATTCATGCAAGTTAGGGTATTTTTCTGCGTCTAGTTCACCTTGATCGTATAGATTTGCGCACTCTATAGATCTCATTAAGAATAAGTCTAACTCGCTTAATGAACCGTCCGGATTTTCTAATGCATTGGGTCTATCTAATTTACTAAATAGTTTTACTAATCTATCTACTTCAGGTCCAAATGTTTGTTCTACTTTCCAACTTGTGTATGATAAACACCCAGTCTTGTAAGCATTTGTTCCATATATAGAATGTAAACCGCCAGCTAGCGCTAGTATATCATTAGCCCCTACAGATTTTAGTATGTGAAACACCCGTATCAAGTGATCCATCAACGATCCGTTCTTATGAGGCTTCTTATCAGCACCAATTTCTTTTAAGAACTCTGTTAATAATTCTTCAGCTTCATAGATTGCTTTGGGGTCTATCGTTGCTTTAAACATTAACGTCGTTCTAACTTTACTACATATCCTAGATATAGCTGCCGCTTTGTGGGGTATAGTTCCTGGGAATGAAACTACTTTGCCATAACTAGGTATAACTGATTTAATAATTTCTGTTTTAAGTGGGTCATAGAACATTGTCTCGCCACCCCAATTTGCATTCCAATCATCTAAGTAAATTACTATAGTATGATCCTCTTTACGTTTAGTATCTGTATGAATATAGCCTTCTGTACCAAATGTATGTCGATTAGAATAGCAGCGGATAAGTGTTGCTTTATCTTTATATAGTTTATTATTTAAATCTTTCCATACTTCTTTAAATGCTTGTGGTAATCTATCTTTTATTTCTGTTGTATTTGTAATAGCGGTTTTAGCAATGTCTACATTCCAATGTCCAAACTGCATATCTGTATTAGATGGCCAACCATAAACCCAGTTAGCTTTGTCTAACCATGCATGACATAGTTTTAATTTATCACGTGGTATTAAATTGTCTTTAATCTGTATCATTATCTACTGGGTCCCATCTTGTTTTAAAATGCCACCATTTCTTTCTTAACCTCTTCATTTCTAAATCTAATCGTGCATGTTTGTCTGAAGATCTAAGTCTAAACCACCGCCTTAATAAAAGCTTACCGCCTACTCGTTTAGCGCCATAAATAATCATTCCTTATCCTTATCTTTATTCATCGTATGAATATGTTTTTCTTTTGGGATGGTAAAGATTTCAATCGGTATATCTTTTCTTTTGTAGGCATTGTCACGACCTAATTTATATCCCGCTATCCATGCTTGCCACATCTTTTCATCATCATATTTAAGTTCACACATGCTAGGACTTTGTAAAAATACTCTTTCATACCACCATGTAAACTCTTCATTTGGTTCTGGGTTCATACTAAATACAACCTATTCCTACTACCTTTATAACTTGCTATATCTTCAGGTTCATCACTTGGTAATCTAATAAACCCACCTTGTCTAAACCGCATTAATGCTAGTGTTGTCGAGTCAACCAAGTCATCATTAGCACCACTTGGAAAGTCATTACATTCTTCTACAACTTCTTTTGCCCATCGTCTATCGGGAATCCAAACAATTCCACTTCTGAAAAGATCTGATACTGCATTAACTCTTGATATTTTGTCTTGCCCTTTACCAGGAGTAAACTCACCCACAGGTATACCCATGCGACGCATCTCTTGATAAAGTACAGCACCGTTAGATTTCTTTTCCACAATGAATGCATCAGGTTCCCAATCTTTATATTCACGTATGACTAAATCTTTTAACTCTGGATACTCCAACCGTTCCTTAATAGAGTTTAAAAGAATAATGTTATAGTTATTTGTTTCTTCATTAAAAAAGACGCCCCAAGTCGTGAGCGCGTTATAGTCCGCTCTATTGTTTGCTTCTTGTGCTGCGTCTAAACTCATGATGGTGAACTCACATTGAGGAGGCATATCTTTCTCCCATATGTTCCACCATTCTCTTTTAATTAGTGCACCTTCTTCTGATGTAGGATTTTGTAAATACTGCGCATTCCAGTAACGTACATCAAGTGCTTGTTTCTTAGCTAATAATTCTTCTAGTGGCCAGAACTCAGGCCATAAACTTTTTTCTTCACCATTTTTATCTTCTATGATCGCTGGGAACTCTACTACTTCCCACTCTTCCGATCCTTCATTCTTTACCATCTGATTAACAATCTGCCCAGTTAAATCTAACTTAGACCATCTTGTCATTACTACAATAATCGCTCCACCAGGCATAAGACGCTGAAGAGGACCAGACTGAAACCACTCATAAGCAGGTAGAAAAACATCCGGACGTCCAAGCTTCGCATCCTGTTCTGAATGAGGATCATCGATAATAAAAAGATCGGCGCCGCGCCCAGCAAGAGCGCCCCCCACACCGATAGCAAAGTACTCGCCATTAAAATTAGTCCCCCATCGTGATGCACTTTTACTGTCCGCCTGTAACTCTACTGTAGGAAATATATCTTTATACAACTCACTACCAACAAGGTTACGCACACGGCGTCCAAAATTAACAGCAAGGTCAGCAGTATGTGACGCCATAATAATTTTCTTATCTGGGTACTTTCCCAAAAACCAGGCAGGAGCAAGATATGATATAAGCTCAGATTTCCCGTGCCTTGGAGCAATGTTAACAATGACTCTCTTCTTTTTGCCTGCAGCAATGTCTTCAAAGATTTGAGCCAAGTGCTTATGGTGTGCACCAACTTTATAACCAGGATATACATGTTTAACAAAATCTAAAAACCTAACCTTTCCTACTTTTTGTGTTAATTTTTTATCATACTCTGCTAACTCTAATTCAGTCTTGCGTTTCATTTCCTCAGTCATATGAGGAAGCGCATTCTTTAATTTAATAATATCTTCAGGTGTTAACTTTCTATTCTTCATCAACAACTTCTTCTACATCTATAATCTTGCCTTCAATACTTGCTAATGTTTTTAATAGACTGTCTTCTACTTCTTCCATAGATTTAGATATGTGTGTAATTTCTGATTTACGTTTGAACGCATCTACGCCGTCTACTTCACCAATCGCTTTTAACGCAGCAATCTTATCCTTATCATTCTTAGCTCCCTCTGCTAGGCGAACTAAATTATTAACGACGTACATCTTAAATTCTGCTAAGTCTTTCACAATCATACAGTTACTTTGTGCAACGAGTCCTGCTAGGAACGCCATCGTTTCATTTGGGTAGTGGGCAAACTCAGGTCTTATATCAGGATTACTTATCATCTCTTGTGCTAACCTAGTAGCTTCTCTAATATCATTCTTATCAGGTTCTATATTGTCACCTTTTAAATCTGATATTAACTTTATAGTACTGGCTCGCATTTTAATTTCTTCATCGACACTTAGTTCGGGCATAGCATCAGAAGCATTTTTAGGTAAAGGAACATCCTCATCGATGTCAGGCATCATGATTACTGAATTAAATCCGTCGTCTTCGGGAACTTCTTGTATCTTTTTACTTACCATGTGTCGCTGATTACACCTTTGAATAGAATTTTGCAGCTATTGACATAATATAACCAATAATGTAGTACCATACAATGTTTAATTTGGTATAATATATTCATCCCCTACAAGAGTAAAACCTATGAAAAC
>Ga0208260_1000113_pt1 | contig 31288 bp, 13 predicted proteins | sample CryBogCBH18Aug09_FD_184619 | JGI IMG/M metagenome (GOLD analysis project Ga0208260, IMG submission 184619) | Freshwater microbial communities from Crystal Bog, Wisconsin, USA - CBH18Aug09 (SPAdes) | ecosystem: Environmental > Aquatic > Freshwater > Lake | place: Crystal Bog, Wisconsin, USA...
CGATGATGCAGGAGGAGGGGGGGGCTTCGAGGAGGAGTCTCATCATCGCGACCCGTCGGGAGGAGGGGAGAAGCGCGCCAAGCAGGCGCCGTACCTCGTACGGAGCGGGAAGCAGGCCGTCTGCTGTCGGGAAGGGATGATTTTCGTGCTCTGCAGCTGCAAGGAGGAGGTTCAGCGCGGCGGCCTGGAGCAGCACGTCGCGGAGGCGCATGGAAAGGCGCTCCTGTGCCCGCACGGGTGCGGCTTCTTCATCCCGGCGTCGCGGCCGGGGCGTCAGACCGACATGGCCAGGCACGTCCAAGGGCGGGCATGCGCCGAACGGATGCGGGAGATTCGCAGGCTGGAGGAAGAGGAGGGATGTGTTTAGGCCTTCGGCTCGTCGATCCATTCGCGCATCCGCTGCCACATGTACACCGTGCTGAGCAGGGACTCCGTTGTCCCGTCGGACAGCACGCTGATGCGGTCGCATTCCGGGCACACCGCGCTCACGCACGGGATGATGCGCGATTCGAGATCCGACAGCGTCTTGGCCAGCCCGTCGGCCCCGTTTGTCACGAGCACGGATGCGTAGGTGCTGGAGTCGAAGTTTGTGCGGTTGCAGTGGCGGCAGACGGTCGGGCGGGGGGAGGGGTCGTGGGGCATTGTGGTTTTGGTTTTGTTGCGTGCGGACACGTGTCTTGGCCGTGAGTGCTGGGTGTCTATGCCGTGCTGGGAATATGAGCTTTTTGCTTGTGCATGCAACGTGTATGAGTGTCATGGTGAGTATTGTTTTAAACTAACGTGTGGAGACGGCTGACAACCGACTCGATTATAGCACGCATTTAGCACTATAAAACAGTACACTCCATCTTGGTTGAAACAGATGGAAGTGCAGTTTTCGAACAAATAGCCGTGATGCTCCTCATATTTGGTCGATGTTATCTATCCTATGCACTGACCATATCTTCCAACTGGGATTTAGGTGCTGTAGAGTGTATGAAATTGAAAATATGACCCAAATAAAAGAGCTGCATATGATATCGAACCAAAATGGCGAGATCGATTCAGGGTATGAACTGTTCATCAAAATCGGAACATTTGGGGACAGCTAGAAACAGCTAGGAACTTAACAAGCTAGTCATACAGCATTTTATCGCTATTAATATTTTTAATTTTATCTCTCACATAAAATTGGTTCAGTCCCACAATCACAAACGCATGTTATCAGTTCATTTTCCCTTCAAAAAATCATTCCAATTAAACACTTACCCACTTCTCAAAGCTAATGTGTGCTCCCATGCATGAAAAGCATGTGGCCCAGCGCTATTAGACTTCTGGGTCGCGCCGAGTTCCCACTTCCAAAGTGGTGAGCCGCGCTTTAGGGTGCTACGCTGGCATCCTAGGCAGTGTGCCGAAGGGTTGAGCGGAAACCGGATGGTCCGGTTTGTCCGTTCCCCAGTTAGCGGGTTTGGGGAATTTCATCCTCGGTAGCCAATTCGGGCATCGGTGCTGACATTTTGAGGTGTGATTTTGTTGGCGTGTGCGGTCTTTTATAGCAACGTAGCACAGATCGGATTGAATTTTACAATTAAGTTTTTAATAGCTGTAATTGATTGCTGTAAACGCTTGGATCAGACCATAGTATGGTTTCCCATAGACGGGTTATACATCTTTCTTTTTCCGTCCTTGATCACCTTGGTGACGTGTCGCGCTCCATCATCATATGGACCTCGTCTCCTCGCTCTCGCACACCTGCATCCTCTCCATCTGCAGCGATCCCTGCCTTCATCCCGGCGAACACCTCAAGGACCGGATCCACCCACAGGTCGCCGACGCTCCAACAAAGCGGAAGAGGGACGACGACGCGTTCGGCACGTGGATGGCGCGCGGCGCCGAGTGGGTGACGCTGGGTCGGTACGGCGACTCGACCGTCGTGTACCTCCCGTCGCAGGACGCGTTCTACTATGCTGGACCCGCGTCGATGCTGTCGCCCGCGTGCCCCGATCGCACGGTGTTTCTGGGGCAGTTTGTGGTGGACGACGACTCGACGCCCCGGATCCTGGTGCACGACCTCGTCCGGCTGCAGGGCGTCCCGTGCGCCGACATGCCGCCGCGCGAGCGGTACGCGTGCCTGCAGCAGATGGGCGGGCTCCTGGGACCGGCGTGCACGCTGCAGTGGGTCGGCGAGTGCAGGGTGCTGTGCGAGGACCTGCGGTCTGGCAAGTTCAAGGTGCCGCACGCGGTGCGCGGCGTGGTGGCGCTGACGTCGGTGCCGGGGCGCGTGGTGGATGTGGCGATGTGATAAAAAAGACCGGATTTGTGTGCCCTGTCTACCCAGACTGCAGCAGTGGGCGGTATTCTATGGAGTACGACCAGGTGGCGGACACCGCCGAGGCGGAGCCGCTCGTGGAGCACCGCCTGGCGGAGGCGAATCGCATCCGTATCCAGCGGCGGGCGCTGTACGCGTGCTTTGCGGTGTTCATAGCCGTGAAGATGCTGGTGGTGTGCTGGGTCCTGACGCAGAGCTTCCCGCTCGACGCCATCTCGCGCGTGCTTCGCGGCGAGTGGCTGTGGGAGAGCAACGACGACAGGCGGCGTCTTTTTTGAATGAATCGCCCCTTGCCGCCGCGGCGCGTTGGGGCGCGCATATGGGCGAGCCGAGGCGACTGCCGATGCTGTGCGACTGCCAGCGCATGGACGGATACGTCGAGCACAGGGACATGCATAGCACGTACGTGCTATGGGTGCTGGACGCGGACGCGTCGCATGTGGTGTTTCTGCACAAGAAGTGGCTGAATGGGCTGGTGTACAACGGCGTTCCGTTTGTGCAGCTTCTGTTTCACAAGGACGTCGAGGAGTGCTGCAAGATGATCTCGCGCATCCTCCTGGCCGCCCTTCGGTACAAGCCGGACTACCTGGTGGTCGTGGCCGACGATGACACGGGCGCCCCGCTCGCCAGCGGGTACTGCATGGGCAGCATCATGGGGCTCGTGGAGCCGTCGGTGTCGAGCGTCCGGGCGATCGCCGAGGGCGTGGAGGGAGAGAACAACATCCTCGGGCGCAGGCTGTCGGATCTGTGCCGGGTGATTGCGGATAGGGGCTTTTTTTCTGATCCCAAGAATAGGAAATACGGGCTGCGGTTCTCGGACGCTGGCGCTTCGTCGGGCGTTGTTGTCTGACGACGCTGGTTGTTGTTATTGTGGATGGCCTTGTTGTTTTACCTGGTACAGGCCTGCAAAGATGCCTATGGCGAGGGTCGTCTTGGCCACGAGGCTCAGGAGGATGTAGCGATACTCCGCGGTGCACGCGATTTTGATTCGCTGTTGGTCTTTTTGTTCCTTTTGTATGCTGATGTCGTTCTTTAGTTGTATGTAGTCGTATATGGATAGTGACTGGACAAATCCAAATGAGATGAAAAGCAAAAATTCAATTGTTATCACAGGGATCACAAAATCCGGGATCTGCAGGCCGTCTACGCATTTTACGCTGTTTACAAGGTTGGATAGCGCTCCTATGATTGCGGCAACCAGAACCACCCATCCGCAAAAATGAGCCAATGCTTCTGCTGGCAAGAGTAGGACGTACACGAGCAGGTTGAGATTCAGTTTGACATCGGTTTCGACGAACAGCTCTGCTAAAAGTCCAAACATCATGCACGCCCATGTTGCAGCGAAGGTCAGGATCAGGGTCGTAAGATCCGTGATGCCTAGCTGGGCGCAGATGATGAGCACCATTAGAGACGCGCTGAAGCTGTACTCGACGAAATGTGTGCGATGGACCTTTCCCTCGTTGAGTGTATCATAGTATCTTTCATGCCATGGTCGCTCTTTCTTCGCGTCCAAAGGGTTGTATGAAGAACATGGGCAGATGCACTGCCACGTAATGATCCAAGACAACAGATCCGTGAGAGGATACGAGCACTGGAATAATGCTGATAGCAGGAAGAAGCACGGGATCATGTACTGTATGTTCAGCCATCCATAGGATAGGACGACGGGCAGTATCGTGACGCCGTCCATTCGGGATGGGCTTGCCTGCGCAAACTGGCATTGTGCATCGAGGGATGCGCCATCTCCGAAATAACGGTTCGTGTTCGCGTGGATCTGGCTGCTGTTGACCCATACACCTATGGTTTGCGTCACAGGGGTTATGATATGTGGCAATCGAATGGACTCGTTCAATTCGAACAATATGGCTACTGTCAGCGTGCTGACGAACAGCAGGGCATGCGTTATGCCTGTGATGAGGTAGCAGGTGTGCAGCCGATAAGAGCAGCACCCTGTGTTGAAGTCTAGGGCTTGGTTGCTTGTCCTTTTCATGTCTGGTTCTGCTTTTTCTGGCCCAGCAGACCTCAAAAACGTCTTCGTGCTCAGCCTCATTTGCACGCGCTCGTGCCGCTTCGGTTTTATATAATACACACGCCTCTCACAGCTTCAGCAGCGACACGACCCCCGCCGTCACTGCCGCCACGATCCAGGTCTCGTGGTGGCTCGCGTCGGCGGCCCGAAATGGGATGCATTGTTGTGCTGCGGGCTGCGGCAGCAGGTCGGAGTTCTGCGCAAAGTTGACGATGGAGCGATGGATGAGCATCAGCAGCGCGAGCGAAAGCGCGGACGCGGGGAACATGATCGTGCCGCGCAGCAGAATCACGGACGCGATGGCGAGGGACGCCAGGAGAGTGATGGCCCCTATGCTGTAGCGGTCAAGGCTCCTTTGCTGCTTGCTGCCCAAGAACATGACCAGGACCGCGACCGTGATGAAGAGGGCCATAAAGTGCATCATTCGCTGGGCATCGTATGCTTCGGGCTTATATTCAGCGGCCCGTCGGATTCTGGCGCGGGCTGCGATTGATTAGCGATAAAGCCAGAGACTTTACTGAAGACACACACACAAACGCGCACAAAAAACAAACACACATATACATGCACACAAACTTAGCCCCACGCACACCCCTCAGTTCCACGGCTGCAGCTGGAAGGATTGCACCACCTCCTCGTGCAGCGACACAGTCACCCCGCGGTGAGGCGGCAGGCCCCGCTTGCGGAGGTGGATGTTGAGGCTCGAGAGGTCCGCGAGATCCGAGACGTGGATGAGGGTGTGCACATCCACCGCGCTCGGGTTCCACTCGCCACGCCGGTGCTCCAGGAGCCGGCGCCCCGACGGGGGCGAGTTGACGGAGAAGATGCCCTGGATCGAGACCTGGTTTGTCGTCACGCCCGCGGCGGCGGCCACCGCGGAGATGTACTTGCTCTGCATGGCCGGGTTTGACGTGAACGCGAGGTACGACATGGCCAGCACCACCTGGGCGTGCACGATCTTGGTGATGATGCACTGGTACCCCGCCGCGCAGGCGCAGGCGCTCAGGTCGCTCGAGCCCTCGATGGACCAGGTGTTGTTGGGGCACGGCAGCTGCGTGTACGTGTTGGGACAGTAAAACCCAGCGACGCACAGCGGGCAGTCCCCCGGTTGGCGCAGCCCAGTGCTGAGCGAGTACGTGCCCGGCTTGCAGGTCTGGATGTTGTTGGTCGCGTCGCACGCAGCGCCGGAGCATACCCCGGTGCTGGGGTCGATGGAGCAGTCGCTGGGGTTGGTGCACACGGCGCCCTGGCAGTACGCCCCTGCCGGGCATATCATGCACTGCGCCTGCTCGCGCAGCCCCGTCGCGTTGCTGTAGGTCCCCGGCATGCACGACGTGACGTTGGGCCCGCCGGGGCACAGGTTGCCGAACGCGCACACCGTGCAGCTGTCCGGGCCCGGGTTCCCCCCGCTCTCGCAGTAGGCGCCTTGTTGGCAGGTGCGCGAGTCGGCGTAGGTGTACGAGATGTTCCTGACGCCGATCGAGTCGATGCCGAACACGATGTTGCTGCCGTCGGTGAAGATCCCGGACACGGACGCGCTGACGAGGTTGGTGATGCTGCTGTCGAACAGCGAGAACACCACCGCCACCTTCGGGGTGTTCTGCATCATGATGACAAAGTTGCCGTCTTGCGTCACCTGGCAGACGGTGTAGGCGATGCCCGTCTTCAGGGTCGTGAACGCGCCCGTGATCTTGTTCAGGCTCTTGAGGCCGAATGTGCCGACGACGAACAGCGTGACGGGATCCTGCGGGTTGACGCACACGTACGACCCCCCCGAGAGGGTGTAGCCGGTGATATCCACCGCTGCGATCGGGTCCACCTGCCGGATCGTCGTGGGCTGCACGATCCACAGGACCGTCTGCGGCTGGGTGCTGTCCTCGACGATGCACGTCGCCAGCTTGGACGAGTACACGATGTCGTACGCGCCCATGTTCATGTCGATGCGGTAGACGTCCTGGTTCTGGATGGCGTACAGGTAGTTGCCCAGGACCGACGCCGAGATGGACGCGTACCACCACGCGCGCGTGCTGGGCCCCTGGAAGTTGAGCGCCGGCGAGAGGACGCCCGCGGTCAGGTCGACCTTGTACAGTGCTGTGCCCATCGCGGCGTACATCGTGCCGTCGATGCTGCTGGTCGCGAACGCGTAGTGCTGCTGCGTGCTGGCGAGCACCGGCGTGATCTGGATGCTCTTCGTGTTGGGTATCAGCCCGGGCAGGAAGTGCATCGCCGGCGGGTACTTCCAGTACGAGCATGCCCCGCACACGACGCACGCGGTGGAGTTGGCGTACGCCCACGCCCCTGCCGCGCAGGTCTGGCAGGTCGAGATGGACGTGGCCGCCACGACCGCCGAGTAGGTGCCGTTGACGCACGTCGTGCATACCGACGACCCGAGCGTCGAGTAGGCCCCCGCCCAGCATTTCGTGCAGAACGAGCTGCCCAGCCCGGACGAGTACGTCCCTGCGGCGCACGCCTGGCACTGGTACTGGCCGGCGACCACCGCGTACGTCCCGGGGGAGCAGCTGATGCACGCGCTGCTGGTGGTCGCGGCCCGGCCGATGGAGTACTTGCCGAGGTCACAGGCGGTGCACGTGCTCGGGCCGCGGCTGGGCTTGTACGAGCCCGGGCTGCACCCGCTGCACGCCGCCTGCACGGGGTAGTAGCCGTAGTCGCAGGTGCAGTTGGAGATCAGGGCGGACATCGCAGGCGACCACATGTTGAGGGGGCAGCTGTAGAGCAGGCCCATAGCACAGTACGACGCCTCGGTGCAGGGGGTGCACGTGTCGTTCTGCACGCCGTAGTAGCCCGCGACGCAGTAGCAGGCCGACGCGTCCGACGACAGGGGCGGCGAGGTTGCGTGCTGGGTGCAGGCGGTCCTGGTGCCGTTGAGGCAGATGAACCCGGGCTCGCACGTCTTGCAGCTGGGCGCGACCCCGTAGTACCCCGGATCGCAGATGCACTGCGTGACGTCGTGCGAGTCGATGGGCGAGGTGGCGTGCATGGGGCAGAGGCCCCGGTGGCCGAAGGCGCAGTAGTCGTCCACTGGGCAGTCGACGCAGGCGGACTGGCCGACCGCGAAGGTGATGGTGCCGTTCGGGCACACGATGGGCACCGTGCCGCCTGGGCAGTAGAAGCCGATCGGGCACTGGGCGCAGGTGCCCGGGCCGACGCCGGGGGTGCCGAAGTACCCAGCCGCGCATCGGCAGTTGGTGGGGTCGTTGGAGCCGGGCGGGGAGAACGAATTGGTGGGGCACGGCACGGGCACTGGGGTGGGGCAGTAGTAGTTGGCCAGGCATTGCTGGCACCCCACGACGCTGCTGCGGAGCGTGAGGCTGGGGCCGTTGATGGTGATGCTGTTGTCGGGGCCGGAGGCCTGGACGAAGAAGGTATTCGGCGTCTGGGTCGAGTACAGCGTGTACTGCAGCGGGGTCGACCCGACGGCCCACGTCTTGTTGTCCGCGTCGTTGATCTTCAGCGTCAGGTAGCCCTTGCCGCTGGCGTATACGGACGCGACGTACGTGTACGAGGGGTACACGCCGATGGAGTCGCTCGTCACGATCTGCACGTACATGGTGTTGTCCGCCAGCTGCAGGTTCGTGGAGGCCACTGGCTCCTTGTACCCGTTCGGCGTGGAAAACCTGGGCACGAGGACGTTGGTCGTTGTGAGGAGTGTGACCCCGCCTGGGTTGGTGTGCTGCCAGTACCCCGTCTCCACTATCTCAACGTTGCCGATCCGGAGCGTGCACGACATTAGCGCCGCCTGCGCGTAGATGCGGATGCGCGTCGGGATCAGCTGGGCGGGGTTGCTCGGGTTCGACGTCGTGGTGACCAGGAAGAAGCTGGTCGCGATCTGCAGCCACGCGCCCACGCTCGAGCTGAAGTCGGTGACGTTGAGCACGACCGCATAGCTGGCGCCCAGGTCCTGGGAGTAGTCCACCGCCATCCAGTCGGGGCACGGCGCGACAGCGCACATGAAGTAAAACTGCACCGCCACCGTCTGGCCGATGATGGTGCTGAGGTCCGAGTCCTTCTGGATCAGCGCGTACGGCCGATCGACGACGGGGTTGAGCCGCAGCTCCAGGAACACGTCGCCGGGCAGCCACGGCGTCGCGACGGCCCCGCCAGCGCTGCCGACCGCCGGGACGACGGTCCCGAGGCCGTACCAGCCGTTGGCGTCGACGAGCTGCGGCGCGTTCGCCCTGCAGCACTTGGACTGGCCCTGCGCCGTGCACGTCGGCAGCAGCCCGCACGTGTAGAGCTGAACGCTGCTGCCCTGGCCAGGGCTGACGCAGGGGATGCACGTGGTGGCCCCGGGGAGCGACGAGGTGCCGATGGGGCACGGCGCGATGATCGAGTTCACGCAGTAGCTGCCCTGGGCGCACGGCGAGCAGGCGGTGTCGCCCGGGTTGGCGATGTACTGGCCGTTGGGGCACTTGTTCTGGCACAGGCCGTTGCTCAGCTGCCGGGTGCCGTCGGAGCAGGTGCAGTTCATGATGCTGGTGGTCATCGGCTGCGACGACGACAGGGTCTGGGTCAGCGACCACGTCAGCTGCACCGAGTAGCCCGGCGTCGTGGTGGCGAACGGGCCGTTGGCCTGGTACACGCTGCCGGCCGCGACGGTGCCGTCGAACGCGCCGAGGGGCCAGACGTACATCTGGTTGGCGGGGGACTGCGCCACGCCGCTCGCGATGCACGCCGCGCCGGCGAAGCCCCAGCCGAAGAAGGTGAGCTGGTTCGACGCCCCGGCCGCCAGGTTGATGTTGGCCACGGGCACGGCGAACGGCCCCGCGGTGTCCGAGTACGGGAACGTGTTGAGCCCCCTGGACGCGTTGCGACGGGTGCCGACGCTCATCACCCGGAAGGTGTACGAGCCCGGCATCTGGCCCGGCTGCGGCGCGGTGAACAGCCCCCCGAAGATCACCGGCGTCACCACGCACCCGTCCTGCGCCGCCCAGAAGGACCACGCCGTGATGTTGGCGCCCAGCATGTTTGCGTTGATGGGGTAGTTGTACCCGCCCATCACGAACAGCCGGTTGCTTGTCAGCCCGGCCGGCACGGTCCCGGCGATCACCGACTGGAGGTCCGTGCCCACGCTGGTCACCTGGGCCGTGAGCCCCGACGGGCACGTCTTGCACGCGGTGGCCTTGGCCTGGTCCTGGTACGTGCCCGCCGGGCACTCCGCGCACGTCGGCTGCATCGTGATGCTGAAGGTCCCCGGCTGGCAGCTGGCAAAGTTGTTGTTGACGCACGCCTGCCCCGCGGGGCACGTCACGCACGTGTAGTAGAACGGGTCCCGGTAGTACCCCGCGTTGCAGTTGCACTGCGCGATCGAGCCGGACCCGCTCAGCGACACCGAGTTGGCCGAGCAGCTGGTGCAGGCGGCCGACGCGCTCGGCGCGTAGGTGTTGGCCGGGCACAGCAGGCACGCGGTCGCGAGCGCCGGCGCGTAGTACCCGGCGTTGCACGCCGTCTCGGTCGTGGCGTTGGGGCACGCGCTGCCCACAGCACACGGGCGGCACGAGATGGGGCTGGTCGTCGCGCTGTTCTGGACGTATCCGGCCGGGCAGAATTGGCAGCTCAGCGGCGACGATTGTCCCGGAAGCGACAGCGCGTTGTTGCTGCAGTTCTTGGCGGTGCTCTGATCAGGGCAGTATGAACCAGCTGGACACGGCGTGCACTGGGTGCCGGAGGCGCTGATGAGGTAGCCGTCGTTGCACATGCAGACGCCGTTGGTGATCGCCGCGTTCGGGGGGCACACGCACTGGCTGATGGACGACGATCCCGGCGGCGAGACGCTGTACTGGGGGCATTTGGTGAGCAGTCCTCCCTGGCAATAGGAGTTAGCGGTGCACGAGTAGCAGTTGATCGTGTCGTTCGAAAACTGGCCGGGGTTGCACGACACCGCGGCGGCGACGGGGGAGAGAAGTGCTAGAATTAGGAAATGAAGCAACAGTCGCACGTCTTTCTGCTCTGTCGTCATCAGGGCAAACGCGGCGCGCGGCGTTATATATGGGTTTCGCGCAAGCGCGCACCTTGCAATACGTGTTGTTGGAGCACAGGAGGCAGGCCCCGGTGCCGCTGACCGTGCTGTATCCGTCAGCGCAGAAGCAGTCGTCCACCGTGGCGGCGCCCGGGCTGGACGTCTTGTTCATCGGGCAGGCGTAGCTGAGCCCCGCCGAGCACCAGCTGCCAGCGGCGCACACCAGGCACGGCGCGTTGCCCGTCCCGCTGTAGCCGGGCGCGCAGTGGCAGCTGGACGCGCTTGCGCTCTGTGCGGGCGACAGCGCGTTGGCGGTGCAGTTGGTGAACGACCGCCCGCCGAGGCAGAAGGCGTTGGGAGGGCATTGGTAGCAGGCGGAGGAGCCGTAGAACCCGGGGTTGCACGCGCAGTTGGCCGACGAGTTGGACATGGGCGGCGCCATGGCGTTGGCGGGGCACTGGCCGATGATGCCCCCGCTGCAGAACACCCCGGCGGCGCACGGCGAGCACGCGAGCCCCAGGCCCGACTGGCCTCGGTACCCTGGCAGGCACACGCACTGCGAGATGCTGCTCGCGCCGATGGGCGACGTCGAGTTCTCGGGGCAGCGAAGGCTCGGGGGCGCTGCGACGATGGTGCCGTTGGCAGAAGCCACCAGTACCACGGCGGAGCTGACGGGCATGTAGCCCTGCACCGTGAGATTGGCGCCGGCCACTGCCGCCTGCGTGGCGTTGGTCAGGTTCTTTGGCACCACCACAGAGACGGCGAAGGTGTCGCTGCCGTCGGCCTGGAGCAGCACGCGGCGTCGTCTGGTGGCGGCGGTCCCTGTGACAGGCAGATAGGCCTGTGCGAAGGCATTCGTGGGGCAGCTGAACGAGATGTACGTGATGCCGCTGATTGATGACACGGCCGCGACGAGGCCGCTGAGATACTCGTAGGGAAGCCCTATTGTGGGGACGCACGGGTTGCCAACCAGGTTGAACGTGACGAGCGAGTTTGCCGCCACCGAGCTCGGGCTGAAGGTGTACTGGCCCTGGAGGCCTTGCGTCACGGCCACTGTCACCATGGGGACGCACGTGGCGGAACCGTCGCATGGCACGCAGTAGGTGCCCCTGCAGATCTGGCTGGTGTACACCGTCATTGACGCGCTGGGCAGCTTGGCCTTGATGGTCGCCAGGCTGGCGGGGATGGACTGGAACAGGGATACCAGGTTCGTTGCTGGGGCTATGGTCTGCTGCACCAGCATGATCTGCGACGGGACGTCGATCAGCGGCGCGGCGCTCACGGTCACTGTGATGACGACGCCACCGGTGCACACCGTCCCCGCCGTGCAGGGGACGCATGTGCCTGGGATCGCCGCCAGGGTTGTGTATCCTGCGTTGCAGGTGCAGTCGGACAGGGCTGAGGATCCTGCGAGCGAGAAGCTGTTTGGGGGGCATTGGTTAGCCTTGCCCTTGGCGCACCACACGTTGGCCACGCACGGGGCGCAACTGGCCCCGAAGTACCCGTCCTTGCAGATCCACGCGCAGCTCGCAGGCGTCGTGTACGTGGCGTACTGGGGCGCATTGGTGCACGCGCTGCAGACCCGGTTGGTCATGGTCGTGCATGCCGTGACCTGTGTGGTGCCTGCAGGGCAAGAGCCCACGCACGCTTGGCAGGCAGAGACAGACATTTGCTGCTGCAGGCTGGAGAACGTGCCGTACGGGCACAGCGTGGCAGCTGCCGATCCGGGCGGACAGTACGAGCCGGTTGGGCATACAATTGGAGGTCCAGAAACGGATACGCAAAAGGAGCCGCCGGGGCAGGTGCCTTCAGTGGATGAATTGGAAGGACAGTAGGCGCCTGTTTGTGTGTGTGCGATGTGCGATTAGCGCTGGCTGTGTATTGAAAAAAAAAGAATAATGGTCAAAATTGAAAGTTTTTGATTCTGTTGCCAAACAAACTCACCTCTTGTCGAGCATACAGTGGGCGTGGACGCTCTTGCCGGACAGAAACTGCCTACTGGACAGACCGTAATGACTGTGTTGGACATGATCGATCCACCGGCACAATAAGAGCCGGATGTGCAGGCGATGCATGAGCCTGCAGACGAGTAGAATCCAGGCAGGCATGCGCACGAGGCTGGGCTGAATGATCCAACTGGTGAACTCGAACCGACAGGACAGCTGGTCTGAACGCCTGCGGCACAGTACGAGTTGGCGGGGCACTGGACGCATTGGCTGTTGCCTGAGAGGGCGTATCCGTCCTGGCATGTGCAGACAGGGGAGCCCGGGGCCGAGTATGAATACGCCGGGCACGTCACTGCGACCGAAGATCCAGCCGCACAGTACGAGTTGGCGGGGCACGATGAGGCGATGCCCCCAACGCAGAAGCTTCCGGCCGGGCACGTGCTGGCCGATCCGTTGGCGCACACGCTGCTGCTTGGGCAGGCGTCGCACTCCCAGCCGCCCAGGAGATCCAAGGGGTTTGTCACCTTCAACAGCCCCGCGTTACAGACGCACGCCGATCCGACGAGCGCGGCCCCGCTCGGGCAGGCGCATTGGCTCTGGCTGAAGGCTCCCGCCAGCGAGTACAGGCCGACCGCACACGCGCCGATCTGGGCCCCTCCTGTGCAGAACGAGTTGACAGGGCACAGGCTGCACGTGCCGCCGGCCGGGCCAGTGTATCCTGGGTTGCACTGGCACTGCGAGATCAGCGTCGCGCCCGCGGCCGAGGTGTTGCTGTTGGCAGGGCAGCTGCTGGGGGAGGTGGACGATGCTGAGCAGAAGAAGCCCAAAGGGCACGTCACAGCAACAGACGAGCCGCTGGCACAGAAGGCGCCTGAGGGGCACGCAACGGCGACTCCGTTCTGGCAGAAGGTGCCCGCCGCGCAGGTGGCAGGGGCTGACGACATGGGCAGACAGACGGTGCCGGTCGGGCACGCTGTGGCGTTGGCTGCGCCGGCGGGGCAGAAGAATTGCGTTGGGCACGGGTTGGAGATCCCGTTCTGGCAAAAATAGCCAGCGGGGCACGAGACGGGGGCGGACGATGATGCAAGGCAGAACGACCCAGCAGGACAGGCGGAGGGGCTCGACGCTCCTGCGACGCAGAAGGAGCCGGATGGACACGGGCTGGCGGCCCCGTTCACGCAGAAGCTGCCGGCAGGGCACTGGGCTGGGGTGGAGGCGCCGGCCACAGAGTACGTTCCGGCCGGGCAGGGGGTCGGAGCGGCGCTGCCTGCAGCACAGAATGCGCTGGCAGGGCATTGCGTGGACGTGCCGTTTTTGCAGAAGTTTCCAGCGGCGCATGTCGTTGGCGAGGCCGACTGGGCGTTGCAGAACGCGCCGTCGGGGCATGCTGTGGGCGATGAGGCGCCAGAGGGACAGAAAAACTGGGCAGGGCATTGGGCAGAGACGCCTTTGATGCAGAAGTTGCCGCCTGGGCAGGTGGTGGGCGCTGATGATGAGGCGAGGCAGAATGAGCCGGAGGGACAGGCGATGGGAGTAGGCGCTGACGAGGGACAGTAGAACGTGGCTGGGCACGCCATGCTGTAGCCAAGTTGGCAGTAGTTTCCTGCATTGCAGGTGTTGCATTGCCAGCCAGCGAGGGCCAGAGAGCTGTTGGCGACAGAGTAAGTCCCGTTGTTGCAGGTGCAGTTGAGGCCTGGCAGCCACGTGGAAGCAGACGGACAGGTGCACTGGGATGATGAGCTTGAGCCTGCGACGGAGTAGGTGGAGTTGGGGCATTTCGTCGTGTAGTTGGCACGCCCTCCAGGGCAGTATGAGTTCTTGGCACAGACTGCGCAGGAGACCATCTGCATACCATCGTAAATGTCGATTTCAGCAATCTGAAAGTAGTCATTTGTATGCGATGCAACGTAGAAGTACCTCCCCGTTCCGGCGGACTGAAATGCTTCCTGCACTATGTTGACATTGGGAGAATAGTATGCCAATGTGTTGGTGCCGGGGAATGTAGGATCGTTACCAATCCAGATCTGAAAATGGTCCATCCTTTGAAGGTTATTGATGAAATTGGTAATCAACCCACCAGTGAACGACCTGACTGTGAGGAAATCCATCCGCCACCAGTTGTACCCTCCAACTGGCGTTTGGGTTGATGAGTGGTAAAATGTACTCACGTCTCCGTCCACGGCGTTGGCAGGAACCCACGGAGCACCGTAGTTGTTTAAAGCGGTGACACTGCACAAAGAGTTTCCACAGGTGCGAAGGAGGCTGTAAGGCAGCCCGTTCCCAATTTGAGTTTCAGAGTCGCCATAGTAGCTTGCTTCACAGAGACAGTCGGAGAGCACTTTGGATCCCTGGCTTGTGGTATTGCTATTAATGGGACACGCGTTGCAGGATCCCACCGTCCCCTTGGCAGCGTACGTTCCATACCCACACATCAGGCACACGCCACCGCTCATGTAATATCCATCGCCGCACTGGCAGGCGGTCGACGCGTTGGAAAATAGAGGAGACGTGGACAGCGCCGGGCAGGCCGCGGGGGTGACGGTGTTGCCACTACAATAGGAATTGGCAGGACACGGCGACGCGCCGCCGCCCTGGCAGAAGAAGCCAGGAGGGCACGCGCTGCATTTCTGGCTGCTCGAGCTTCCCTGATTCACCACGTACGTGCTGTCGGCACACACGCACCCGGAGACAGAGGCGGTCCCTGCAGGAGAGGTCGAGTTGGCGGGGCACGAACCGCACTGCGTGTTTGAGACGTAGTACTGGTTTGCGGCGCAGTTGCCGCAGCTCAAGCCCGTCGGGGTGACGCCCGTGTTGACCGTCATGAACGTCGGCGCCGGGCACAGGCACGCGGAGTAGTTGGTCGACCCTGCGGCCGCGGTGGCGGTGGCGGGGCAGGGATACGCTGCGCCTCCCGTGCAGTACGAATTAGCGGGGCACATGTCGCACCTCCATCCAGCCGGAGAGCCCGCGTCGACGATGTGCTGGTAGCCTGCCGCGCATTCGCATATGCTGGATGTGTTGAGAACGGCGTTGGCGGGACAGGTGCATTGGGATGCTGCGCTGGCCCCAGCCACCGTGTAGCCGTGGTTCGGGCAGGCGTACGACGCGGCACCACCCGGACAGTAGGACGCCACAGGGCACAGGCTGCACGACGCGCCGTAGTAGCTGGGGTTGCACTGGCACTGCGAGACGGCGATCGACCCGGCCGGCGAATTGCTGTTGGCCACAGGGCACGCGGTCGGGGCGACGGCGCCCTGCGGGCAGAAGCTGTTGGCGGTGCAGGCCGTGCAGTTTGCGCTGCCGCCGGCGGTCTTGTACGTGCCGGGGGCGCACGGGGCGCACGCCGAGCCGTCGGCCCCGGTGAAGCCAGGGAGGCACGTGCAGTTCGTGGGCCACGGCGACAGCGCGGGCGACGAGGTGTTGGCCGGGCACGCGTTGAGGACGCCGGTCCAGCACCACGTGTTGGCCGGACACGCAGCACACGCGGCGTTGGCGACGCCCTGGTACCCGCGGTCGCAGTAGCAGGCGGAGGCGCTGGTGCTCTGGACAGGCGAGACCGCGTTGGCGGTGCATGAGGTGACGACGTTGCCGCCCGGGCAGAAGGAGTTGGCAGGACACTGGACGCACGTCCCGCCGTTGGGGCCGTAGAAGCCGGGGTTGCACGCGCAGTCGAAGACGCTGCTGGAGCCCTGGGGCGCGAGCGAGTTGGCGGGGCACGTGCTCAGCGCGCCGCTGATGCAGATCTGGCCGGCGGCGCACAGCTGGCACGACACGTTGCTGACGCGGAGGTAGCCGGGGACGCACTGGCAGGCGGCGAAGGACGACGACCCGACGGGCGACGACATGTTGGCGGGGCACGCGATCGACAGGTTGCCGTTGCCGCCGGGGCAGTAGAAGCCCGCGTTGCAGATGGGGCAGGGGCTCGTGCCCTGGACGGAGCCGTTGCCAAAGTACCCCGGCTGGCACAGGCACGCGTTCTGGGCCGAGCTGAGCGCGGACGAGTTGGCGTTGTTGGGGCACGCGTTCTGCACGTTGGCGCTGCACCAGCTGCCGGCGGGGCACGCGCTGCACTGGCCGCCGTTGAGGTAGTACGCCGCGTTGCAGGCCCACGGGCAGTTGCCGACGGCGCTCCCGACGCCCGTGTAGGCGGCGTTGGACGGCAGGTTGGTGCACGGAGGGCACACGATGTTGTTGGTCGCGTTGCACACGCTCGCGATGTACTGGCCATTGGCGCACACGTCGCATGCGGAGGGGGCCGTGACGCCTTGGACGCAGTAGCTGCTGGCGGGGCACGCCGTCTCGGTGGACGGATTGGCGCACGAGAAGCCAGCAGGACACGGCAGCTGCTGGGTTGAGCTGGCGGGGCAGTAGCTCGGAGCGACGCAGGCGGTTTTTGTCGCAGGAGTGGCGCAGACGTAGCCGAGGGGGCAGGCGGCCTGATTGGTGGTTGATGCGGGGCAAAAGCTTCCCGGGTTGCACGCGATGCTCTGCGTCGCATCGGCGCACACGTATCCTGCCTGACAGGCGGTCTGATTGGTGGAGCCCTGGGGGCAAAAGGTTCCTGCAGCGCATGCGATCTGCGACGAGGTGTTGGCACAGTACGACCCGACGGCGCACTTTGCAGCCAGGGTGGTCCTCAGAGGGCAATAGTACGACAGCTGGCACGCGACCTGAGCTGCAGGGGTCGTGCAGACGTAACCAGCCGGGCACGGCGACTGGGACGTGGAGCCTGAGAGGCACACGTTTCCTGGATCGCACGTAATGACCGCCGACGAATTAGGACAATAGCTGCCAGCTGGACAGGCGGAGCACACCGCATCCGAGCTGACCGTGCACAGCGTCGAGACGAACTGGCCAGTGCAGGGGTTGCATCCGGTACACGAGGCTGCGTTGGTAGTGAGAGAGAAGTTCGAACCCGTGACGCACGATGGGCACACAGTGTTGGCCGTGGCGGTGCACGCCGCGCTGCGGTACGCCCCGGCGGCACAGACGGTGCAGTTGGCAGGGGCCGACGAGCCCGCGAGGCAGAAGCTGCCGGCGGGGCATGCGAGCTGAACCGTTGCGTTTGGACAATAGAATCCGGCGGCGCAGGCGAGCGGAGCGGTAGAGCCTGCGGAGCAAAATTGGCCTGGAGAGCATGCTGTGACGGTGGTCGTGGTAGGGCAGAAGCTGCCAAGGGGACATGCGCCGCATGACACGTTGGCTGTCGTCGTGCACGCAGAAGTGACGTACTGACCGGAGGCGCACACCCCGCACGCCGTGCACGCTGAGGCGTTGGCGGCGCTCGAGAATGTCCCAGCAGGACAGGCGCTGCAGGTGGCATCGCTCGTGCTGCTGCAGCTGCTGGACGTGTAGTTCCCTGCATTGCACACAGTGCAAAAGGTGGCGAAGGACGCACCGCCCAGACAGAACGAGCCCGCAGGGCAGGCGGCGATGGTGGATGTGTACAGCGCCCATTGGCCGATCGAAGCTGTAGGATAGCCGCCGTTGGCGAGCTCTATCATGCGAAAGTAGGTTGAGGCTCTGTAGAGGGACGGGTTCACGATGAACGTGATGGTCTGTCCTTCTGTCCATGTGATGTTGGTCTGCGAGTCCAGAACTGTCCAGGTTATGTTGTCATTGGATCCTGCAATTATGAACTTGGTAGGGGATCGCGATGCAGGGGGCCCGGGATGGGGTGTCATCCAGTACGATCCCAATGTCCTTGCAACGCCAGTCTGGAGCTGAATCCACTCGCCCTTGTACTGCACTCCGCCAACCGTAGTTATGGCTGGAGTAGAGGCAATGTATGAGCCATCGACCGAGCTATACCCGATGGCACTCAGCCAATCAGCAGAAGCATTGTATGAAAAGACGGCAGCTGGCTGTACAGGCGAGTATGCAGACGACGCAGTTGCAACAAACGTCTCGCCGTTGATCACGGTGGTCACGTTGGTCATCGGAGCCGGCGGAAACCTGGGAAACGAGCTGCCGACGGGGACCGGAGCGCACGCGGTGTTGGACGTGGCGTTGCATGCGCTGGTGCTATAATTGCCGGCGCTGCAGATGGTGCATGGTATTGGAGCTGTTGAGTTGACTGGGCAGTAGTACGTCGCGTTGCACGCGGCCTTGGTGCTGGGAAGGCTGCAGAAGTAGCCTTGAGGACAGCTCCCTGGCGCTGTGGAACCGGCTGGGCAGTAGTTTGACATGCTGCATGCAGTCTGGACGGAGGGCGAAGGACAGTACGAGCCAGCAAGGCAAATGACCGGGCTGATGGTGCCTGCTGCACAATAAGTGCCAAGTGGGCATGCAAGCTGGACAGTGTTGTTGGGGCAGTAGGACCCGAGTGCGCACGTTGTGTTTGTTGTGGATCCTGCTGGACAAAACGAGTTTGTTGGGCATCCTGTAGGAGTCGTCACAGTGGGTGTGGGACAGAAGCTCCCAGCAGGGCACACTGCGCAGGTGACGTCGGATGTGGTGTTGCAGGCTGCCACAATGTAGTATCCTGTTCTGCAGGTGGTGCATGTCTGAGGGCTGGTTGCTGCACCTGGGCAAAAGAAGCCACTGGGACAGGCAACAGTGGCATTAGCAGTGGTTGAGAAGTACTTGCCAGCAGGGGCAGAGGCGACACAGAACGTGTATCCTGGCAGAGAGGTGGTCCCTGTGCTGCAAGACGTACAGACGCTGTTACCAGCAGAGTTCGAAAATGTGCCTGCTGTGCACGACGTGCATGCTGTGGAGGCACCGTTTCCATACGTGCCTGCTGGGCATGGGGTGCATCCTGCTGATAATAAACTTGGTACCCAATAGGTCCCTGCGCCACAGCAGACTGCTGAGCCAGTTGTTGTGCATTGGCTGTATGTGATTGGGTTAGTAGAGCTACATATGGCTGGAGTACATTGGACTATGGTTCCTGTGGTGTTGATGTAGTATCCTGGATTGGCAACACATGAGCTGGAACCTGCTGTGGAGCCGGAGTTTGCTGGACAGGGGGCGCAGGGCACAGTGCCATTGGTGTAGGTACCCTGTGAGCAGGCAGTGCATGTGCTGGCATTCCCATAGCCGTAGGAACCTCCCGGGCAGCTTTGACATGCTGTGGAGGTTCCGTCGATAAAGTAGGTTCCATTCCCACAACACACCTGATTTCCAGTGGCATCACAATGTAAGCCAGCTCCAGCAGGGCAGGTTCCAGTGCATTGTGCAATAGTGGAAGAAAACAAGGTCCATTGTCCAATAACACAAGAGTCTCGGTGGATGCCCTGTATTCCAGTTATTATCAAGCGAAAGTAGTTGTACGAAACTGGAGCTCCAGGCACTGTGAAAATCTGCGTCGATAGTGGAGCAAATGCTGCTACATTACTCTGAGAATCCACCTGGAACCAAATATTTCCGTCGTTAGATCCCGCCAGAATGTAAGAAAGAGGCATGAGTTGTGGCCCAGGGTAATCAGCCTGGAGTGAATACATAGATAAGGGCATGGGGCTGGAACTCTGAATCTGAATCCATTCTCCAGCTACGATGTTTCCGTTGACATTGGTCTGGAATACTGTACCAGTGGGGTTGTATGTATTGATCCAGGAATTTGTAGAGGCAACATATGCATTAGAATATGAAGCTGTTGATGTGGTCCATTCGTTCATCCAAGTTGTGTTGCCAATAATTCCTGAAAGCGCATTATAAGGATATGCATTGTATGTGTATGGTTGGCCATCGGGCAAATACCGAGGAAGTCCTGCTGCATATGAAGATGCTGAGACCGTGAACACAGTTCCGCTGACAGTGACAACAAAGCCTGTTAAATTTCTGGGCATTCCAGTAGCAGTTGGCAAAATATAGAATCCTGGATTGGGGGTGCACACAGATGCTCCTGCTGCTGAGAAGGTATTACTTGGACACTGGCCGCAGGCGGTGACTCCTGTTGTACTGTACGTGTTAGGAGAACAGAGGACACACCCAGTGGACACAGTTCCGTAAGTTCCAGATGGGCAGGGGGAACAGACAGTGTCTGACGTGGCTGTACAGCCAGATAAGACGTATTGACTGGTCAAACAGGTTGTGCAGGTCTTCAAAAAGGATACACCGCCAAGGCAGAAGGAGCCTGCAGGACATGCTGCGATGTTGGGAGTGTACAGCCCCCACTCGCTGATGCCAGCAAACCCGTCACCGCCGTTGGCCAGCTCAATCATGCGAAAATAGGTTGAGGATATGTAGAGAGACGTGTTCACGATGAACGTGTTGGGCTGTCCTGCTGTCCATACGATGTTTGTCCGTGAGTCCAAAAGTGTCCAGGTTGCACTGTCATTGGATCCAGCGATTATGAACTTTGAAGGGGACCTCAGGGGGGAACTTGGATGCGGTGTCATCCAGTACAATCTCAATACCCTGGCAACACCAGTTCGGAGCTGGACCCACTCGCCCTTGTATTGCACTCCGCTCACCACTGTAATGAAGGGTACAGAAGCAATGTATGAGCCATTAACTGCGCTGTACGCCAGCGAGGATGAACTCTGCCAGTAAGAGGCATTGTATGAAAAGACATTGACCTGCTGTCCAGGAAACGATGAAGACGAAGCTCCTGCAACAAATGCCTCGCTGTTGATCACAGTGGTGACATTGGTCATTGGAGCCTGCGGAAATCTGGGAAAAGAGCTGCCGGCGGGGACAGGAGTACACACAGTGTTGGACGCTGCATTGCATGCGCTGCTGGCGTAATTGCCAGCGCTGCAGACGTCGCATGGTATTGGTGCGGTGGACCCTGCAGGACAGTATGAGTTTGCGGCACATCCAGTGGGAATCGTAACAACAGGCGTGGCACAATAGCTTCCAGCGGGGCATTGGGCACAGGCAACATTGCTGGAGGCTGTGCAGAACGAAACAGTATAGAATCCAGCTACCGAGCAGTTGGGCGAGCACATTTGAGGCGAGTTCGCCCCGCCTGGACAAAAGAAACCGCTTGGGCAAGTCACCACCGCGTTGGCGGTAGAGGAGAAGAACTGGCCAACCAGAGCCGAAGGAACACATGAAGTTGATCCAGGCAGCGAGGTGGTGCCAGACCCACAAGAAGAGCAGGCGCTGGAGTTGACGGACGCTGTATACGTTCCGGCAGAGCACGATGTGCATGCTGTGGAGTTTCCGTTTCCGTAAGACCCTGCAGGGCAGGGCTTGCAACCAGCAGCCAAGCTGGCATTGGGCACCCAATACGTACCCGCTCCGCAGCACACGGCGGATCCGTTCGTTGTGCACTGGCCGTAGGTGCCTGAACCGCAGGCGGCGGGCGCGCAGGTGACGATTGAGCCCTGCTTGTTGACGTAGTATCCGGGATTCGGGGTGAAGGTGCTGGCGCCTGCTGCCGAGCCCGAGTTGGCAGGGCATGCGGTGCAGGGCGCACTGCCATCGGAGTAGGTGCCGGCCGTGCACTGGGTGCAGGCGCTGGCGTCGCCGAAGCCGAAGGAGCCGCCAGGGCACGATTGGCACGTGGCGGACAGTCCGTCGACGAAGAAGGTCCCGCCTCCACAGCAGACCCCGTTGCCATTGAGGTCGCAGTGACCATACGGTGTGGGGTCGGAGCACGTTGGGAGGGAGCATGCTGAGTATGTCACAGCGGTGGAATTGGGGCTTGAAGAGTACACTGTTGAGGCTTGGGAGGCAGTGAGCTGTGAAGCATACAGCCTGGTATCGCTGATGTATCCGCCAAATGTGTATGCGAGGACAGCTGGATCATACCCCAGATAGATGTTGCTGTAGGTTGGAAAGGAGGACGCGGTGTTTGACCACAGGTACGCGCCATTGACGTAGATGACTGTTTCAAAGCTTGATGCTGCTGATCCAACGCAGACTGCGACGTGGATCCATACATTGTCGGTCAAGGAAGAAGGGGCGATGTCTATGTAAGTTGGTCCAATGCTGTACTGCCATCCGTTGTTGAGTATTATTACACTCAAACTGGAAAGAAACGTTCCCATGCAAGCAACAGATTCAGTTTGCACAGTTGGTGCATAGTTCCGGTACATCCAGAACGTCAAGGAAAACGGAGGCGCATAACTGTTGGGGATTCTCAGGCCGTTGAATGCGCCTCTCGTGATATTGATTCCGTTCTTGCACACCTGTGACGAGTCGCATACGTTGGATGCAATCGATACTGTTCCATTCTGCGTCGCGACGGCAGCAGCGGTGCCGATGTTGCTGGTCGTGCTGTTCTGTAAGGGCAACCAAATCACCGGCTGCGGGGATGGAAAATATCCAGGATTTGCTGTGCAGCTCGTTGCCCCTGCGAGAGAGTACGAGTTTGTCGGGCAGCTCGTGCACACAGTGGCTCCTGCTGCGCTGTACGTGTTGGGCGCGCACGTGACGCAGCCAGAGGACACGGTGCCGTAGGTCCCAGCAGGGCACGGCGCACAGGTCGTGTTGGAAGTGACAGTGCACGCTGTCCAGGCATACTGGCCGACGGGGCAGGTGCCACAGGCGGCACAGCTGGCGGCGTTTGTCGTTGTCGAGTACGTGCTTCCAGCAGCGCACGAAGCGCAGGTGATGTTGGACGACGGACTGCAGGGCAACGCAACAGACTGGCCAGGGACACAGACTCCGCACGAATTACACGTGGCGGCGTTGGTAGTGGTCGAGTATGTGCTTCCAGCGGCGCACAACGCGCAGGTGGTGTTGGACGACAGACTGCAGAGCGACGAAACAGACTGGCCGGGGACGCAGACGCCGCATGAATTACACGTGGCAGAGTTGGTGGTGTTAGAAAACGATGTTCCTGAGACACAGCTGACGCAGTTGGCAGGCGACGTGGTGTTGCACGCAGTGGCCACACGCGTTCCTGCTGCGCATATGTTGCAGGCGGTGCAGCCTGCAGCGTCGATTGTCGTGGAATACGTGCTGCCTGAGATGCACGAAAGACAGCCAATATCTGCAGCGACACCGCATGCTGTCGATACACGCTGACCAGCAGAGCAATGGCTGCATGTAGAGCAGACAGAAGCTCCGGTGGAGGCAGAAAATGTGCTCCCCGCAGTGCAGGCTTGTGGCGATGCTGCTCCACCAGTGCAGTAGTTTCCAGTAGGACAGGGGAGATAGGTGGTATTGATGGAGGCTGTGCAAGCGGATGATACGTACTGGCCAGAAGGGCAAACTGTGCACGTAGAGCAAGCACTGGCACCAGTGGAGGCAGAAAATGTGCTTCCTGTGGTGCAGGCTTGGGGCGACGCTGCTCCGCCAGTGCAGAAGAAACCAACTGGGCATGCTGTGGCAGTGTTGCCAACGAGGTACTGTCCAGGAGAGGCAACTGCAACTGGACACGAGCTGCTATTTGCCAGCGACGTCCACCCAGTAGGACATGGCGTACAGACGCTGGCGCCTGACGTGCTTGAATAATATCCAGCAGCACAAGCAGTACAAGCAGTGCCGCTGCCGTCACCAAATGTGCCTGGGCTGCACTGAGTGCAGCTGCCCATCGGAACAATATAGACAAATCCACTCCCTGTGTTGTATCCTGCTGAAAATGTACCTGGTGCAGTTCCTAGGAGAGCAGTGTTCCACGTGGTGTACTGTGTAGCAGCATACCCTCCTGCTGAATTGGTATAATCATACGACCCTCCTCCACCTCCGCCACACGAAGAGCCAAATCCTCCTTGCCCACCACTGTACCCGCCTCCACCCCCGCCTGCATTCCACGATCCACCTCCGCCGCCGAATCCACCAAAAGCTGTAGCAGAAACACCTGCTGCAGCACCACTGCATTGTGAAAGAGGACTTGCAAAACTTTGCCCTCCAACAGGGCCTGTAGAGCTCACAAAGGCATATCCCCCTAGTGTTTGTCCTGAATACCCATCGCCACCGTTGTAATAGAATCCAGCCCCTCCTCCACCGTACGCCTGTGAATCGGATGATGTTCCTGCTGCCCCATTGCCACCATTGGAATAGCCGCCTCCACCACCGCCTCCGTTAGAAGCGACCGTTCCTTGCGTACCTGGACACGCGCACAAAGTTCCGCTTGTTGTTGTAACAGCGTCGACTCCATTGTTTGTTCCTCCGTTGCTTACTCCGCCCCCTCCTCCAGCCACCAACACAGGGGTGTGTTGTGCAGCGGTGGAAAATGAGCCTGTTCCAGCAAAAATGGAAATGAATGTCCCTCCTCCACCAGAAGCAAATGCGGATGAACCACATCCCAAGGGAGATTCTCCTATGCTGATTGCCACCTTCTGCCCTTGAGTGAACGTGCGTGTGCTGCTGATAACAGCGCCATTACCAGCAATGAATGGAGAATAGCTGGCTCCTGCAGCTCCTGCAGCTACTATGAAGTATGTTCCAGTGGTGCCAACAGTCCATATCTGCACTCCTTGGGGTATGGCATACGAATTTACAGTTGCAGACAGGGCAACAGAGCCTAAGGCAGACTGTGGCGTGGCATATGTGCATGTGGTTGGCCCACTCCCAGCGTTAAGATCGCCATTACAAATACCAAGGTTATATGGTTGAAGTGCTTGTGTATTGTAAAAAGTTCCAGACCCACACGTTGCACATGCTCCTGAAGGAAGGCTGACTAAAATGATGACCAGGTTCACAACAGACCAACGTGCGCGTTGTTGATGATGCTGTGAACAATACATCACCAAGCACAGCACATTGCTCTTTTATACTATGGAGCCCATCAAACGCTAACACGTAATTGCTGTCGCGGTCTTGTAACAATAAAGACTTTTTAACTATGATATATCGCTCTCTACCTGATGAGAGTGTAACTGGATGGAGGAACGATTGGCTATAGTTTGTAGGACCCTGCATTGATTGGGCATTGTTGTTTTGATTTGGAAAAAAAAGTTTAAAATACAAGTCAGAAAGATAGCAAATGACTCGGATTGGATCGCAAATTTGAATTGATTACAACAAAAATTTCCAAGGATATGCGCCCAACAGCTATCCAATCCATTGCAGCTGTCTGCTTTGTACTTGTTCTTGCAGCTTTCCATAATCAAAACAACGACAGCAGCAAGCCTGCCAACTTGCTTGCACGTCGCGTTGTAGCTGGTGGTTTCAACTACACCAGCATCAAGCAGACAGTGGTCTCGCTTCGTGCATTGCAGGAGCTGGACCCGGATTATTGGAGCCCGTACCTTCAGGCAGTGTATGACAATGCAAAGCCCAACAAAAAGTACTGCTCCCCTCGCGCTCCTGCATATTCACAGCTTGTGTTTATGAAGCACATTGTGTTCCACGGCCAGGAGGACGATGAAGCAGTCATGTATTTCGTGGGACTTCAGAAAGATTCGCGAGCGCTCAACAAAGATATCCGCGACCTCTTTGTGGCCATGCGTCGCAACGTGTGTGGGTTTGAATAAATATGAAAGTCATTGAAGGAGCACACTCTGCTATTGATGTCTACTGGCCCTAGCACAGCTTGTACTTGTCTGTATTCTGTTTTTTGGTAGCAATCATCGTGCTCTTGATGCAGCTACTTATCGTGAATGCCGCTACTATCACAGCAGATAAAGCACTGGCCAATTGCTGCCCTAGGTGTGAACTGATGTTATGATCATAATCAATGCACAGGCAGCGTGCACTCTAACTCTAATACCTACTTCACACTATTACAACATTCCCAACATCAGTCACCACACTACAACGTGACGCGAAGCGGATCCTGGCGATTCAACTGTTCTGTTCAACTACACGCTTATCAGGCGGTCTGTTATGGCTGAGGCCATCGTGATGTATCTCTGCTGCATTCGCTGCAGGACGTGTTGAGGCCTGACTTGTGCATGCTGCTTGTGGCTCTAAAACATCAAGAGCACCGAGAGCGCCGCTCACGCCCTCTGCCTGTTCCTGATCTTCCCGACCCGGTCCGAGCGATGGTTCTGCCGCGGGGTCACGGCGCGCTGGATCACGATGCGCGCGGCGTCGTCGAACTCGGTGTCGTCCGGCAGTGCGGAGGCCGTTTCGGCCTTGAGCCTGGCGAGGCGCTCGAGGTACTTGGAAGTGATTGCGTTCACGGTGGACCTGGAGTAAAAGTGGCCGTTCTGGATGCAGTCGATGTTTTCGCTGTGCGTGTCCTTCTCGTTCCGCACGTCCGCGCCGACGGAGTGCAGAAACGTGAAGTAGCGCCACAGCGAGTCGTCGGTGTAGCAGGGGAAGCGCTTGATGAGCTTCTTCCTGAAGTCGTAGAAGGCCTCTCCGCGCGGGGAATGGTCCAATTTCCACTCGCTCATCTGCAGCGGTCGTAGATGTTATTAAGCCCAGCAAGAGCAAGGCAGGGATGCGCTCACCTCAGGGCCGAGAAACGCGTCGCCGTCGATGTGGGGATAGGTTGTAGTGTCTTTGGCATATGGGATGGATAGCTTCTTGCAGAAAAACTCGACCTGGATCTCCATTGTAGTTATGATTTCCTCCACTATATCCTCACGGAATATAGATCCTGAGAGCAGTGCCAGGTTGTACATGTGCTTAGCTGGAGAGTTGTCGAGGTCCACGACGTTGCCCGACGACAGGACCACTCCAAGCCCGTATTCGAAAAGTCTGATCTTTGCCGATTCGGGGAAATCAGCGCACGGAGGGAGATCGGCTCGCTTTGTCATGACCTTTGCTTCTTTGTAATTTTTTTCCAGATTCGTCTTGAATTCTTTGTAGTGCTTGGTATACCAATTTTCGTCCATCCACCTGTCGTATGGCGAGTCGTCCCCCGGATCGCCGCGGAGATAGCAGAGACGGGCCCCGTGCAAAGCAAGCCGCTCCTGCTGCTTTCGTGCTCTCTTACCTTGCTGCTTTACCTCCGTGATTATCTTAGCTTGGGTCTCTTGGGTCTGGCGCCTGATTTCCTTCGTGACTGCATCAATGATTTCCGCGTTGCCGATGGCAGCCTGCTTCTGCGCCTCCATTTCCGCCACCTTATCTCGTTCTTGGTTTAGCTTTCTTGTAACTGCGCCACGTTTTCCTTCTTCAGAGTTGAGCTTTTTCTGCAGCTCGTTGGCCTCGCTTGTTTTCGCCGCCAGTTCTTCGGAAATGAGGGCCACATTGACCTGGTTGTCAGCCATTTTTCGCTGGTCTGCTGCTATCTCTTTCTGGATTTCCCAGATGCTGTTTATTTTTGTTGATTGTTCCTTTGACGTCGATGACTCTTCTTTCTGATTTTCCAATAGCTCTTTCAAGTCATATGTACTGTTGTGTTGTGCTACCAAGATTTCTTTTAGCATCATGGATTGTTTCTGCAACGTTGATGAATTATTCTTCAGAGCTGATTCATTCTCTTTGCGCTGCATTTCTTTTGTGAGGCGTAGTTCATCCTTCTGTTTCCAGCGTTCTTCATTTAGTTCTCGTAGCTGTCTGATTTCTTCTTGCATGGATTTGAGAATTTCAAGAGCTTCATGACCAACATTAGGATTAGGAACAGAATCTGACATTGAAAGACCTACTGTGCTCAGTGTGCTAATTTGACACAGCGATGATGGTTCGTTCACGACAGTTTTCAAAACTGAGTTGTTGATGGGTAATCTGGCAGTTTCTTCTTCACTTCCAATTATCAAGGCAAAATCACTGCTCCATTCGAAGTAAGTAGCAGCCTTGCTTCGACGATCACCCTCGATGATGCCATATGGCAATGTAGTTTTGATGTCTTGTCCTTGTTTCTTGTTGAAGTAGAGATCGATTCCGTGGTCATCTTGAAGGCCATCCAAAGAGTTTGTCTTGATTAAGATGATTTGTGCGTCTTGATAATGGCTGAACGCATTTCTGATAGCAGACGGTCTCATTGCTGAAATTTTGAAGTGTACATAGTACTCATCAGCTCTCTTGGTTCCACAGAGGTTTTTGAGTCTCATACCAAAAGCTCTTGACATGAGGTCACCTCTGATCTGATGATTTGTGGGATTCACCTTAAAGACAGCCAAAAAAGTCTCATAGCAATGAGCTCGTGCAACCTGGGACAACAATATCAATATCAATAGAAATAATTGGGGTCTTATGTGTGATCTCCTCTGTAGTCCTTTGAAGTAATTGACATGGTCAGTATGGTTGGTCAATGTGGTTGGTATGGTCAGTCGATGTGGTCAGCACGGCTGGTGTGGTCAGTCAGTGTGGTTGGTATGGTCAGTCGATGTGGTCAGCACGGCTGGTGTGGTCAGTCAGTATGGTTGGTATGGTCAGTCGATGTGGTCAGCACGGCTGGTGTGGTCAGTCAGTATGGTTGGTATGGTCAGTTGATGTGGTGGGCATGGCTGGTGTGGCCGGTCAGTGTGGTTGGTAGGGTCAGTTATTTCATACCTTGTGTGTGCGATTGTCACATTCCATGCTGCTACCAGCACTATCGCTTCCATGGTCGTCCCTCCTCCGCTTGCGCAGCTCGTCTTCGCGTCGCTGCATGTGCGCGCACTGACACGTGTCTTCGTATCTGTTGCACTTGGATCACCCACAACAAAAAAACACGATTGTCCCGTTTTTTTTTTTAAATTTATTTCGTAATTTGCAACCAAACAACGCCGTTTCGCCAAACGTTGCGTTTTGTGCAACAATGGTGCAGCGATGCTGCATACGCAAGCCCGCAGGCACAGCTCCTACGGAGACAGCGTCCCGTCGTCTGCGAGATGGACCATATCCTCAGCATCATACACACCATACGTCCCGTGCTCCAAGCACTCTCGCGACGACGGTACAAGGCATGGAGAGGTGTAGTTTGAGCTGTTACTGTAGATTTGCTGCTGTGTGGATTTCATTACCAGTTCCCGAGAGTAGACCATGCTCTGCCCATCCATCATGAAAGACTGATTCGCCGGCGAAAATTCAGAGCGGAAGCGCAGCTGCGGTTCGGTCGACTGATTCTGCTCCGCATCACCACCAAGCACCAGCTTGGACTGGCCAGTATGCCGCCTTTCGGCAGCGATGGTCGTGCTCTTGATGCAGTTGTTGATCATGAACGCCGCTACTATCACGACCGAGAACAGCATGAACGCCTCGAGCTTCATATCGACTGCGATGATTTTTTGGTTGGGTTTGGTTATTTTTTTTATCTCGAAAAAAAATCACACCGTTGGAAAAAAAATCACAACGGCCGTCCTCTCAATATGACCCATACCCGTCATCATCATCATCCGAGCGGACCATAGAAATATCCTCCTCATCCGAATCCTCCGACGACACCCCACCAACACAGACCGCCCACCTCCCCCCTCGATCCGTCCTCGCCGCCACGTACGCAGCGACCCTTGCGTCGAACCCGGCGTCCTTGGTGATGGCCTGGTGCCAGCTCCTGCACACCAGCAGGGCGTTCCCCACCGCCGGCATCGGCAGGCCCCGGAAGATGTGGTCCATCACGCCCGTGGACCCCAGCGCCGACACGATCGGCGGAGGTGGCGCGAAGGCCGGCCCCAGCTTCCAGCCCTTGGCGAACGTCTGCGCAAAGTTGGCCGACGGCGCGTAGTAGCGCATCTCGCCGGCGTCCGACGGCCGGATCCGGTCCATGAGCTCCACGCGCAGGAGCGTCCCGGGCGGGCGCGAGCGGTTGTAGTACATGGACAGTGCTGCGGTGGTCGTCGTCGCCGCCCGGTCGTCGGGGCCCTTGCTCGCTGCATCATAATCGCGCTCCTCGTTGAACGCGCGCTCGAGCGCCGCCAGGATCGCGAGCTGCTCGGCGCGGACGTGCGCGGGCATCATCCGAGTCGTCGCCCTGTCGGCGCCCGCTCCCATCCGGACCGCGTGCCACACGCGCACGGGGTGGAGGTCCCCCGCGAGGCGCGACGCGGCCTTGTACGACGGGTGGACCAGCTTGGCCCTGCGCCCGCCCTCCTCCTCCAGCACCCAGCCCTCGAACGCGAGCGGCGGCCCCTGCATCAGCCGCCACAGCTCCGAGGCGCGGCACGGGATCGACGGCGCGCACATGAGCGCCCCCAGCCGCGACGACAGCGCCGGGCGGTCCGACGGCGCGGTGCTCATCCCGTCGGGCGACCAGGCGTCCAGGAACACCAGGCCCTCGAACGCGTACGGCACGATGACGGTGTTGGCGGCGTAGACGGCCTCGAACGCGTACGTCCACCCCTCGACGAACGCGTCCGCGCGGGCGTGCTCGTCCAGCCACCGCTGCGCCCAGACCGCCTGCTCCGAGTCCATGCGGCGGCGCGTGCACGCGCGGACGGTGCAATTGTGGACGAAGGCGATGATGAGGGTGCCGTCGAACTTGAGCGAGGCGTTGATGTATCCTCGCGGCGGGCGGCTGTCGCCGTCGAACGAGTCGAACGCCGCCGCCACCAGCCGGTCCCCGTCGAACACGGTCCCGCGGCACGGCAGGGACTTGCCGCCGAGCGGCGTGCGGTTGAAGATCTCGAGCCCCGTGCCCGCGTCCACGGTCCTCTCCACCAGCCCGGACTCCACGGCGCGCAGCAGCTCCTCCTTGGGCAGCGTCGCGCGGCGCATGCCCTTGTTGTTGAAGCCCGGGACGCCGTCGTCCCCCCTCGCCGCCGTGCGGCACAGCGCGGGGCCCACGAGCAGCGACGCGTCCAGGCACTGGGAGCCGATGCGCTCGGCGTCGGAGGAGGGGGTCGCCTTGTCCCACCGGATCGCGATCGGCTGCCAGCCCGTCCACGGGCAGTGCACGCACTCGTACACGAGGTCGAAGTCCCCGCAGCGGAGGTCGCACGCGCGCCGGCCCGGCGGCTGCCACTTGTACGTCAGCAGCCCGTGGTGCGGGAGGACGTACGGCACCGCGTCGGGGGTGAAGACCATCCCGTCGACGGGGAAGGTGGGGTACGCAGACGCGGCCTCCGCGAGGGAGTCGAAGTGGCGCTTGGCGACCACCGTCACCAGCGCGTCCCTGGACGGCGCCCTCTGCATGTGCAGGCCGCGGCACGCAGCTGCGACGGTCTCGTCCGTCGCCAGGATCCGCATGGCGTCCAGGCGCTCGCCGAGCGGGAGGCCCCAGACCCGTCGGCCGGCGAAGACGACCGCGTCGAAGGCCAGAAAGTACCCGCCGCCCGCGCCCCACACCAGCTCGCCGTCCAGGATGGTCCGTCTCGGCAGCGGCGTCGCGACGGGGTACGCGTACACGAAGCCGACGCGGTTCCGGAAGTAGT
>Ga0208260_1000116_pt1 | contig 30621 bp, 45 predicted proteins | sample CryBogCBH18Aug09_FD_184619 | JGI IMG/M metagenome (GOLD analysis project Ga0208260, IMG submission 184619) | Freshwater microbial communities from Crystal Bog, Wisconsin, USA - CBH18Aug09 (SPAdes) | ecosystem: Environmental > Aquatic > Freshwater > Lake | place: Crystal Bog, Wisconsin, USA...
CGATGTGTTTCGCGGAGGCATATTAAAAGAGCGCACTGATACAGGGCGTATCTACTTGGTGTTCATTGATAATGTTCAGAATCAAGGCCCGTTTGATTCTGAGTATCATACCATTTACCAGAGTAATTTGTGCTGTGAAATTCTTCTCCCTACAAAACCTTTTAGACGTCTTGATGATGATAGCGGTCGTATTGCCCTTTGTACGCTGGGATCAATTAATTGGGGTGCCTTTAGAAACCCAGAAGACATGCGCAGAGCTTGCCGTATATTGCAGCGTAGCCTATGTAACATTTTGGATTACCAGGACTTCCTAAGTATCCAAAGTCAATTAAGCAACGACGAACTTCAACCACTTGGTATCGGTATTACTAACTTAGCATATTGGCATGCAAAGCGTAACTTTAAATACGGTCAGCAGGATGCACTTTCGGAAGTTAAGAGCTGGATTGAACATCAAGCATTTTATCTTACTGAAGCAACTATCGAACTTGCTAAGGAACGAGGTCCATGTTTACATAGTGATAAGACCCGGTATGGACAAGGTGTATTCCCGTGGGAACTCCGCGCGCCTGGTGTTAATGAATTAACTGATTTCACCCCAGAGCTCGATTGGGAATCATTAAGAACAGATATGAAACAATATGGAGTAAGAAATGCTACACTTATGGCTATTGCCCCTGTTGAATCTAGTAGTGTTGTTATTAACAGTACAAATGGCATCGAAATGCCTATGTCACTTATCAGCACGAAGGAAAGTAAGGCAGGCTCGTTTACGCAAGTTGTTCCAGAATACCATAAATTAAAGAACAAATACCAGTTAATGTGGGAGCAAACTGATTGCCGAGGATACTTAAAAACAGCAGCAGTATTAGCAGCATATGTAGATCAAAGTATTTCAACTAATACATTCTACAATCCAGCACATTATCCAGATCGTAAAGTGCCCACAACATTAATTGCTAAAAACTTAATGCAGGCACAGTTATGGGGAATTAAAACATTCTACTATAGTTTAATCAATAAGAAAGGATCTAAGGAAGTTGATCCGGTTCAAGCGTATGTAGAAGTTGATGTAGAAGAGTACGAAGATGATTCATGTGAATCATGTAAGCTGTAAATTATAAGTTTCTTGTAAACTATGATAAATAGTGTATAGGAGACTTATATGAATTATCAGAAGATATACGATACATTAGTAAAGAGGGGACAGAATAGACTTCTAGATGGGTATATTGAAAAGCATCATATTATTCCACGATGTCTCGGCGGAACTGACGATGATACTAATTTAGTATCATTAACTCCAGAAGAACATTATTTGTGTCATCTATTGTTGGTTAAAATATATCCTAACAACATACGGCTAGTTAAAGCTGCTATGTTTATGGTATCAGCAAATAAGGACCAGCAAAGAAACAATAAAGTATATGGATGGTTAAAAAGGCAGTATTCGGATTATATGAAAGGTCCAAATAATCCGACAAAAATTAATGGGGCATGGAATAAAGGAATGACGTTTACTACAAGTCTACGCAAAACTGCTATTAGCGATGAAGAACGAAAAATTATTTCTAAAAGAATGAAAACTAAAAATCCTAATGCAGGAGTAAAACCATGGAATCATCCAAGAGCAACAGATTATACTAAATCAATTTGGAAACAAGCTGATAAAATTTATGAAGTATGGTTACAGAATAATAAACCATCATATTGTCGATTACACAGTTTAGTAAGAGGTACCATGTACGATAATAAAACAGTAGGGCCATTTATGAATATGGTAAAATATTTTAGAAATGGTTGGGTTCCTACAGATGACCCTGAATGGAGGGAATTATGAAACTAGTTCAAATATCACCATTTGTAAGAGATACAATATCTTATCCAGATAATGTTATATTGAGCTTCGGTAATAGATATAAATCAAATATGGAACGAAGCGGATGGTATATTCGATTCCAATGGCCATTTCCAAAGACTGCGACATATCTGTGTCCACATGAAATGATAGAAAAAACCGGATTATGTTATAAGGTATTTTTATGGACTAAATTACCAAACTTTTTAAATGGCGGGGTCTTAAAAATAGCAGTATGGAAACCAGTATGATATATTGTAGAAAAGAAGGCGAAGAAATTCGAAACGGTTTAAATTTTTATCCTCCTAGAGACAAAAATAGTTTCGGAGGATGTTTAAGAATCGGTAATCGCATGTGGAGAGCAAGGTATTCAAAATTTGCGAAAAAATGGTTTTTCACTTATAATAAAACAGATCCAAATGCACTTAAAGAATGGGAAACGAAACATGGTGTTAAACATGACTGAAAAAACAATTGTGATTCCACTAACACACGACAGACCGATAACTATGCGGTTTGTTAAGGTAAACGACCATCAATGGCAATGTATGGCTAGTGACGAGTATCTAACCGATATTGAAACATTTTTTAATAACGGATACTATCAATTAGATCCAACAAAACAAATTACAGTGAAACATGAGCAAACAACAATATAATTTAAGAACTAAAACAGATTACCTTAACCGTAAGATGTTTCTAGATCCTGCAGGTCCAGTAACAGTACAACGATTTGAAGAAGTTAAATATAATAAGATTGCTAACTTCGAAGAAGCACAACAAGGTTTCTTTTGGCGTCCAACTGAAATTAGTTTAACTAAAGATGCCGCAGACTTTAAGGATGCAAGCGATGCAGTTAAACATATTTTTACCAGTAACTTACTAAGACAAACTGCTTTAGACAGTATCCAAGGACGCGGCCCTGTGCAAGTGTTTAGTCCGGTTGTGTCATTACCTGAACTAGAAGCATTAGTTCAAGCGTGGAGTTTCTTTGAAACTAATATTCATAGTCGAAGTTATAGTCACATTATTCGAAATATCTATAATGTTCCAAAGGAAGTTTTTAACACAATTCACGATACTAGTGAGATCGTTAATATGGCCTCTACAATTGGTTGTTATTACGATGCACTCCACGATCTTAATTGTAAAAAAGAACTTGGCCAGTCCGTATCAGAGAAGGAGCATATTAAGGCTGTTTGGCTTGCTCTTCATGCAAGTTACGGACTCGAAGCATTCCGCTTCATGGTTTCGTTTGCTACAAGCCTTGCTATGGTAGAAAACAAAATCTTTATCGGAAATGGCAATATTATCAGTCTTATTTTACAGGACGAAATTTTACACAAGGAATGGACCGCTTTCTTAATCAATCAAGTAATTAAAGAAGACAGTAGATTTGCAGAAGTTAAAGAAGAATGTCATGACGAAGTATACTCTATGTATATAGACGTTATTCGAGAAGAAAAAGAATGGGCCGATTACTTATTTAAGAAAGGCCCGGTTATTGGATTAAACGCAAATATTTTAAAAGACTTTGTTGATTATACAGCAGTAGGTGCATTAAAGGAAATTGGTATTAAGTATCAAAGTCCTGCTCCAAAGTCGACTCCGATTCCTTGGTTTAACAAGCACAGTGACACTAGTAAAAAACAAACAGCATTACAAGAAAGTGAGTCAACTAACTATGTAATTGGAGTTATGAGTGACACAATTGACTATAGTGAGTTACCTGATTTATAAGAGGTTATTATGAGTTATGTAATAGAACAAACAAAATTAAAAATTAAAGAATTAGAAGAGCTTCTAGAAAATCCAGACACCGGAGATTATCAAAAAGAATGCCTTCCTAAAACTATTCAATCGTATAAGAATAGGTTAGAGATTTTAGAAGGACACGAAGAAGACTTAGAGAAAGTATCTAACGATATGAAGATTATTCTTAGTCACACAAATGCAATTGAAGACAAATATAATTGTCGTACTGTAAAATTCATGTTTTGGCTAGCGGAATTCGTAGAAAGGTATATTTCGTTGTCATTAGGTAAATGGATTGCAGATTATACTGTACATAAGATCCATGCTCCTGTATGCAGCATTGTAGCAGGTTCAAAACCAGAACTTCCGCCTATGCCGCAATACTATGATTTATTATCAGGAAACCGCGAAGCATGGCGTAAGGCACAACAAGCAGAAATGAAAAGATTACGGGAAATTTCTATTAACTTTTTAGAAAAGCCGCCAACCTTCCGAGAAAAAATGACTATAAAATACAGTAAGTTTATAAAAAAATTATTACCAAGAGGAAAGAATGAAAGCAATCATATGGAGTAAGGAAAACTGTTCCCATTGCGTTCAAGCAAAGAACATGTTATTATTAAGGGGTATTGAATACGAAGAAAGAAAGATCGGAGATGGTTGGACTAAAGAACAATTATTAGAAGCAGTACCAACAGCACGATCAGTACCGCAAATTTTCTTAGATGAAGAATATATCGGCGGGTTTACAGAATTAAAGGATAGGTTACAAAATGTTAATTGATAAAGGTTTATCAGCAGGGGAAGTAATTACAATTAAACTTACTTCAGGTGAAGAAATTATTGCTAAGTTAGTTGAAGAAACTGATGCTTATTTTAAGGTATCAACTCCTCAAGTAATTGCACAAGGACCAAAGGGTGTTGGGTTATTGCCGTATTTGTTTACAGTTCATCCAGATAAGGAAGTTAAAATTAGTAAACCAGTAGTAATAGCAGAACCAACTGATGCAGATTTTGCTAAACAGTTTATTCAAGCAACTACTAGTATTGCGCTGGTATAAATTATGTCAGGCGAATTAAATAAACAAATTAAAGAATTGCAAGCAAGGGTGAAAAATGCCGAAAACAGTATTGTTGCACATCATCAAGCATTGTCGGCAGTATCTCAAGCATTATCGTCAAATCCGTTTACTATGAGTGCAGGTAAGATAGGGGAAATGTTTTATGCTTATTCGCCTGCTAGTTTTTTAGCGATGGTTAAATTAGTCGGTGCTGGTATTCCGTCTTTCAATGACATAATGAATCAATTATCATCAGCCCTCGAATCAGCTGTTGATCAAACAATTGATCAAGTCGAACAACAAATTGAAAATATGATAGTTCAACAAATTCAAGCAATTGAGGCTATGATTGATCAGCTTACAAATCAGATTAATGGATTCATAGATCAAATTGCAAGTTTAGAACAAAGTATTATCGGTATGTTAGACGGACCAGAAAAAACTGCTAAATTGCAACAAATAGCATCTGCTCAGGCAAATTTAGCAGCAGCACAGCTTCAGCTTACAGTTTCACAAGGGTCTTTAGCATCACTGCAAAGTCAACCTGTTAAAGCTGTAGCTACACAAGCAGCAAACTTTATTTTAAGTCAAAATAGGCTTGCTAAACAAAAGTCAGATTCACTAGATATTTCAACAGGACCATAGGAGGAAAATATGGCTACGAATAGATACCAAGACTTCGCAAAGATTATCGAAGAAATGGAAACAGATTTTGAAAAGTTTTATGATAAAGAAGTAGGTGCAGCAGGTACTCGTGTACGTAAGCATCTTCAAACACTTGCAACTCTATGCAAAGAAGTCCGCAAGGATGTCACAGAAGTCAAAGCAACTCGTAAAGCGAGTTAACTGACAGTTTAACTAAGAAATTTTTGAGAATATATATTATTATGCCTGAGTGGTTTCAGGCATAATATCATTTTTGGTTTAAGGAGATATAGTCAGCCAAAACAGTTTAACCATGACGGAAGTAGCGATTCCTGATCCAGCGTAAAGGAGATAACAAAATGATACGCATCATTCAAAATACACAAAATTCAATTATTACTACTCAATACCAGTTTGGTATTTTTCAAAGGCAATCGAGCCGTTCTTTTTCTTAATAGGTGATACTATGAAAAATTTTATCCTTAGCAGCCTTGCCTTATCTTTATTGTTGTTTAGCGATCTTGCAAATGCAGGGAAGCATCACAAACATAGGCACCATCACAGTCATCATGTCCGTATGCATCAAGAAACACACGGATTAATCGGTATGGCTAGTTGGTATGGTAATGAGTCAGGTAATCGAACAGCAAATGGTGAAAGATTCAATCCAAAAGCGTTAACCGCAGCGCATAGACATCTGCCATTTGGTACTCACGTTAAAGTTACTAATCTTAAGAATAATAAATCTATTATAGTAAGAATTAATGATCGAGGACCATTTGTTAGAGGTCGTATTATTGATCTTTCAAAACACGCAGCAAAATCTATCGGTATGGGCGGAACACAACTAGTTAGTTTAGAATTACAGTAACTAGTGAATAGAATAAATATACAATAATATATTTTAAAGGAGTTTTTAAAATGCCTTCAGGTTTTCAACAAGATTCAAATCAATTAGCGCCGGGCTTTTATCGCATCATTATTACAATGAGCGGTGGGACAGCAACATGGCCAACTACTAATACATTAAACACTAGCGGTGCTCTTAATCCTTATGATTGGGATTCATTTGCTACATTACCAACTTCGACAGCAAACGGTACAAGACTTGCTCAATCAAATTTAAGATTCCAAGCAGTTATTGAAGAACTTACAAAGTACTGCGATGGACAAATTATCGATATGCAGGTAACTAGTGCAGGTACTACTGATGCTAATAATCAACCAACTAACTTAACATTCACTGTTCGTTATGATCGTGATGCATTTATTTTAGGAGCATACCAAGCAGTTATGTTATCGGAAAATTCATCAAATACAACATTTGTTGGATACGGTGGTGGAAGCAACTATGTAAACACAACTGCAAAGGCTGTTAGAGAAATGGTAACACGCGGCGTAATTCGCGGTAGCACAACTGGCTACACTAAGTTCTGGCGTACATACGATCCTAATAAATTAGAAGGATTTCACACTCAAGTTACAATTAAACAACCTGATGTTCCTGCTAATATTTGGGCAGATGTGGCAGTCAGTTTACTTGACGGAACCGAGCTAATCAGCGCAAACTAATGCATCTAGCATACTTGCTGCTCTTTACAGGGCTAACTATATCAGCCGTTGCCATTTATTACTCAGTAATAGGGTTAGCGGCTATATTTTCTGCTGCGGCAATTCCTGTTTATATAATGGGAACAACCTTAGAAGTAGCAAAGTTAGTTGGCGCAAGTTGGCTCAAGGCTAATTGGGATAGGGCCCCGGCATTTATAAGAACATACATGCTCGTAGCCATATTGATGCTAATGACTATAACGAGCATGGGAATTTTTGGATTCCTGTCAAAAGCACACTCCGATCAGAGTATGCCCACAGGCGATGTAATAGATAAGATAGCAATTTTAGACGAACAAGTTAACACACAAAAAGAGAATATAGATGCAGCTCGAAAAGCACTTAGACAAATGGATGACTCTGTTGACCAGACTGTTGCCAGATCCACCAGTGAAAAAAGTGTCACTCGAGCTGTCGACATTAGGCGTTCGCAAAACAAGGAGCGGAGCTTACTTAGAAATTCAATTGAAGAAGCACAACGCGAGATTGCTCGTCTCAAACAAGAAAGAGCTCCTATAGCGAAAGACCTTAGACGTGTCGAAGCTGAAGTAGGACCAATCAAATATATTGCAAAATTCGTATACAATGATAACCCAGATCAAAACATCCTAGAAAAGGCCGTAACTTGGGTTATCATCATGATTGTAATTGTATTTGATCCGTTAGCAGTCATTATGCTATTAGCTGCTCAAATGTCCTTTGTATGGAATAAGGAAATAGTTACTGATTCTGTTGTTCTACCTCCTGTTGTAACACAAGTAGAAGAAGAACCTGCAGATGTAACTGAAGTAGAAGAAGTAATAGAACCGATAGAAGTTATTCAACCAGAAACTACTAATCAGGAATATCAAAGATCAAGCCTTAAGCCTATAGATCAACTATATAAAGAATATGCTGTTGATCAATTTGCTAACTTGGCTATTGATCCAGAACATGATCCGGAATTAGCTGACTTCATAGAGTCTTCGAAGGAAAGACCTCGCTTTAGCAGTTACTCCGCTGACATGTTATCATATTTTGCAAGAAGGATTTATGAACTTAGGAAAAATAACAGTAATAACACCGCCGGATAAGTTGTTTAACTTAAATCCTAGTTACTTATTAGTAAAGCCTTCACTAACCGTCAAACAACAATTTCAAACTATTTTAAGTCAGAGTATAGATGATTTAAATGTCTTTATTTTCGATGATAACGATACTGATATTGATTGGCTATTAAGTGTTGCAGGACAAGTTGATTGTGTTATAATCGATATTGATAACTGTGACAAATTAACCAGTAAGTTTGTCATTTTTCTGTTAGCACACGGAAACACATACTATATAACTATGGATGAGATTACTCCTTATGGATTGATTTCAAAAAATCGAATATATGATCTAAACCAAATTATTGAACAATTAGAAGAAGAGGATAATGATGAGGACGAACCTGAAGAATAAGCTCAGTGTTACTGTAAAAGAAGGCGAAAACATTACTCAAGCTCTACGCCGACTTAAAAGAAAGGTAGAAGATTCTGGAAAACTCGAAGTATTGAGAAAGAAAGAATTCTACGAAAAGCCAACTACTAAGAGAAAGAGAGAAGCTGGTGCTGCAAAAGCTCGCTATCGTAAGAAATTGGAAAAAGAAGCAGCAGCAATTAAAGCATTACAACAATATAAGCGTTGACAATTATAAAATCGGTGTTACAATAAGTTAATCAAATAAATGAGAGACTTATGGCAAAAACCGACTTAATGATCGATTTAGAAACATTGGCAACATCATCCGATGCGTCTATTCTAACAATTGGTGCAGTAAAATTTGATCCATTCGGCTCTGTCGCTGATTTTACAGATAATGATAAATTCTACGTCAAAGTCGATTTGGATAGCTGCAACGAACTTAACCTAACAGTTAGCGATGATACGCTTAACTGGTGGGCAACACAATCAAAAGAAGCACAAGAGGAAGCATTTAGCACAGAAGGCAGAATTCATATAGAGGACGCATTTGCAGACTTATATAAATTTGCTTGGGGTGCGCAACGTGTTTGGTCAAACGGTGCTGGGTTTGACGTTGTAATTTGCGAAACTGTTTTTAAACGTATTCATAAAAAGATTCCTTGGGATTTTTGGCAAGTACGAGATGTGCGAACTATGTTTGATCTCGGAATTGACCCGATGCGTCCAAAAATTACAGCCCATAATGCGTTAGAAGATGCTCTTGCACAAGCAATCTCTATTCAAAATGTATGTCGCGAATTACAGAATAGAAAGGTAACCCCATTTACAAGGTTCTAATATGAATAAAGTACAAGCAACTAACGCATTAAGTTTAGTCAATATTGCAATTGATACTATTCAAAAGATTGCAGAACAGGAACAACAACTAATCGGATCAAGAGAACGCGACGGCCGATATGTGCAAACTATTTTAATGTTGCAAGAAAAGAAACGATCCGTTGAAAACTTTTTAAATAGGACATCGTCTAATGGATAAAGAAACTAAAGAAATATTTTGTATCACTCAAGAAGAGTGTGCAGAAGTTACTCAAGCTATTTCTAAGATATTTAGATTTGGCATTGAAACTACGTGGAACGGACGCACAAACAAACAGCGTCTAGAAGAAGAACTAGGTGATCTCAAGGCAATGATGTACATTTTAGAAATGTCAGAACTTGTTAGTGAAGAAAACGTAGTTAAAGCTGCAGAAGCTAAGATGGAAAAATTAGCCAAATGGTCAAACATTAGTTTATCAAATGATAAATAAAATTGTAAAAATTGCCATTGGGGTTTTTACACGAGCATGGTGCTCAATAGACTCGCTTATTAAAGGAGAATAATATGTCTAAAATCATCGGTATCGATCTCGGTACAACAAACTCATGTGTAGCAGTTCTAGAAAATGGAGTTGCTAAAGTAATCGAAAATTCAGAAGGCGCAAGAACTACGCCGTCAATTATTGGCTACACTGACGAAGAAATTCTTGTAGGTGCATCAGCTAAACGTCAAGCAGTAACAAATCCAAAGAATACATTATATGCAGTAAAGCGTCTTATCGGGCGTAAGTTTGACGAGCAAGCAGTTCAAAAGGATATTGACTTAATGCCTTACGAAATTACTAAGGCAGATAATGGAGATGCATGGGTCAAGGCTAACGGCAAGGAACTTGCACCGCCTCAGGTTAGTGCAGAAGTGCTTCGCAAGATGAAGACGGATGCAGAAGCATATCTTGGTAAGGAAGTTACACAAGCGGTTATTACTGTTCCGGCATACTTCAACGATTCACAACGTCAAGCAACTAAGGACGCAGGTAAGATCGCAGGCCTTGAAGTATTGCGTATTATTAACGAACCAACTGCGGCAGCACTTGCATACGGTGTTGATAAGGCAGACAGCAGAGATCGTAAAGTTGCTGTTTATGACTTAGGTGGCGGTACTTTTGATATTTCTATTATCGATATTGTTAACGTAGATGGTGAAAAGCAAATCGAAGTACTTTCTACAAATGGAGATACATTCTTAGGTGGTGAAGATTTTGACCAACGCTTAATGGATTACCTTGTAAGTGAATTTAAAAAGGATTCGGGTGTTGATCTTAAGAACGATACACTTGCATTACAGCGTCTTAAGGAAGCAGCAGAAAAGGCAAAGATCGAATTGTCAAGTACTGCACAAACTACAGTAAATCTCCCATATGTCACTGCTGATGCAACTGGTCCCAAGCACTTAAATGTTACTATTACTCGTGCAAAGTTTGAATCACTTGTAGACGATCTTATTGCTCGTTCAATTGAACCTTGTAAGGTTGCGTTAAAGGATGCAAATGCTACTGCGGCTGACATCGACGAAGTTATTCTAGTTGGTGGTCAGACTCGTATGCCTAAGGTACAAGAAGCAGTTGAAAAACTTTTCGGTAAGACTCCACGTAAGGATGTGAATCCGGACGAAGCAGTTGCCGCAGGTGCCGCAATCCAAGGTGCTGTATTAAGTGGCGATAAGACCGACGTCCTGTTGTTAGACGTTACTCCATTATCGCTTGGTATTGAAACAATGGGCGGTGTGTTTACTAAGTTAATTACTAAGAATACTACCATTCCGACTAAAGCAAGCCAGACTTTTAGTACAGCAGAAGATAATCAACCTGCTGTTACTATTAAGGTTGCACAGGGTGAAAGAGAATTGTACCGTTATAATAAGGAACTTGGAACATTTAACTTAGACGGTATTGATCCTGCTCCACGAGGTATGCCACAAATTGAAGTAACTTTTGACATCGACGCAAACGGTATTATGCATATCAGTGCAAAGGATAAGGGAACTGGTAAGGAAAACAAAATCACTATTAAGTCTGACTCAGGTCTTAGTGAAGCCGAAGTCGAACGTATGGTTCGGGAAGCTGAAGAAAATGCCGAATCTGATAAGCAAGCTCGAGAACTTATCGAAGCTAAGAATCAAGCCGAGGCACAGACACACGGTCTTAAGAAAGATTTTGAAGAATTTAAGTCTACGCTTACAGAAGATGAGACTACCGCGTTTGAAGAAGCACTCAAGGCAGTTGATGATGCAACAGCAGGCGATAATGTAGATGCAATTAAAGATTCAGTACAAAAGTTATTTGAATCAGCTGGTCCAGTTTTTGCAAAAAAGCAAGCGGCTGAAGAAGCAAAAAATAATCCATCTGCAGAACAGGCTGTAGACGCCGAATTCACAGAAGTTGACAACAGCGAAACAAAGTAATATATTATAACTACGAGGGGTGCTTGGGTGAGGCCCCTCAATATTCTTGCTTAAATAAGGAGAAATAAAATGTCACAATTAAAACCATTAACAACAGCAGATCTTGCTCAAATTAACAGAGCTCTTGTAGGATTTGATCGAATTTTTAACGATCGATTCTTTAGTAATGCACAACATAGTAACTACCCTCCACACAATATTGTAAAATACAGTGAGAATAATTATGGAATCGAAGTAGCAGTTGCAGGATTTGCTAAAGAAGATATTAGCGTAAGTGTCGATCAAGATAGACTTACTATTCGAGGTACTAGTACAAATACAGAAGATGTAGAAGTTGAATACTTACATCGCGGACTAGCTGCTCGAAATTTTGAACAGGTATTTACACTTGCCGAGTATATGGAAGTTGTAGGTGCAAAAGTTGAGAACGGTATGCTTCAAATCGATATTAAACGTGTTGTTCCAGAAGCATTAAAACCTCGTCAAATTAATATTAAATAATCAATAATAATCCGGGGGAGGAGTTTTCTTCCCCCGCCCTTTGGAGAATAAAATGGCCGGTACTGATGTCGTTTTCGACGAAAAGACCAAACTGAAAGTTTCAGAACCTACTATGTGGAAAGTCATCTTTCTTAATGATGATGTAACCCCGATGGATTTTGTAATTTCTTTATTAATGGAAGTATTCAAACACACCTTTGAATCTGCTAGAACTATTACTATGCAAGTTCACGAGCAAGGTTCAGGAGTTGCAGGTGTTTACAACTATGAAATTGCAGAGGCGAAACTAACAGAAGCGGCTGAGCTAACTCGCATTAATGGATTTCCACTACAGATTAAGATGGAGGAAGAATGAGTTTAAGAGACCTTACTAAGGATAATCACACTAGAGCTGAAAAACAGCCTTTTGTAAAAATCTTGTTCTCAGGTAATATCGACCCTAAACTTTATGCACAGTTTTTAAAAAATCAATATCAGTGTTATGCAATTTTAGAAACTTGTGCAATGGAGCATGAGCTGTTTAAAGAACTCCCTGATTTTCGCAGAGCTCCACTAATTGATGCTGATTTTAAAGAATTATGGGGTGAAGATAACGAAGAAGTGGTAGTGCAGCTTCCGGTAATCGAAGATTATTCAAATCATATTCTTAGCATTAAAGACGATCCAGAAAAGCTAATGGCACACATATACGTTCGCCACATGGGTGATCTCTCAGGTGGACAACTGATTAGTAATCGTGTACCAGGTCATGGAAAATATTACCAGTTTGAAGATGCCGATTTATTAAAAACTGCAATTAGAGAAAGAATACACGATGGCATGGCCGATGAGGCAAATGTATGTTTTGAATATGCAATTCGTCTATTCGCAGAAATAATGACATTAGTCGAACATGAGTAATGTCTGGAATACATTAATAACCATTCAACATTTACTAGAGGAATCGTTTAATGCAACTGGCACAGAAATACAAGAATCAGGTATGGATCGCTTTAATCAACCAGGGTGGGTCAATCGCGTATGGACTAGTACTGCTTACCGCCGTGCTCATGTTGACGTTGTAGACTGCCGCGAATCACGTGGATTGTGGATGATGCATTGTTGCATCTTTCCACATTTACACAACCCTGCTCCTATATATGGATTCGATGTAGTAGCTGGTAAGAATAAAATTACCGGTTGTTTCCATGATTTTAGTGCAGCAGGAGATTCTAATCATCCATTAATAGAATGGTTTTCATATCAATCTAAAGATCTTAAGTGGCGCAAAACTAGAACTCTCCCCGAATGGGCTGAAAACATTTTTAGTCTAGGCATGATTGCTGCTAGTAATGTTCAACTACAAGAAGAACTAGATCAGATTACTAGAACAGTTACAAAAACTACCTTGCATTATCTCAATTGTGTAGCAGAAACTAATAACACCGTAGAAGATACTACTGATGCACAAAACTACTACGCATTTAATCAGAAACAAAATCCTCATACTCCTAGAGTTATGACTAGTCTAGGTCTTAATGAAGAGGATGTAAAGGTATTCATCGAGCATTGTCTGTTCCCAGATATTCGATAAATATTAGATGAATACTGTATCAGACCCTGTTAGCGATGACGATGAGTTTAATAGATTTGCAAATAGTCTTTCATTGAGAATTAGAGATTTACCTAACAATCCTCAAACTGTAAACGCATTACAAGAAATTGAAGAATTGTTAGATAGATCCGATGCCGGTGGAACTAAGTTAAGCAACATCGAAAAAGCAATCAGCAGCATTCCTGATCCAGATTTACAAGCTAAAAAACTTGCAAGTCTACGAAAATTATTAGCTCGATTTATCTTTAGTATCGATATGACTAAAGCTGAACGAGATCAATTATTTCGGCTTTGGCAAAATGGCGAGTTAATCGATATCAAAAAATTATTGTCTAAGCAACCAGTAACAATTAATGATATTGTTAATGGGTATGACACTAATCAAGGAATTAGAGAAATAACTAACGAATTATTACGTCAAACTGGATATGGTCGCGGAAAGGGCGAATATTTCCTAACTACATTTTCAAAAAGGATTACCCGTCGATCAAAAGGTGATATCTTAATCGATAATAATATCAATATCGAAGTTAAAGCAGCTGATCAAGGCGGCTCAAGATTCTACGATCGAGATATTTCTCCAGGACAAGGATATTCGTCAAAAGTAGCAAAATTCTATTCTTCTTTTGCATCAGAAATTTCGTTTGTCGATAATCCAAAATCAGGATTGAGCTTTAATCACTTAATTACTATTGTTGATCGAGCAAGAGAAACTGGCAGATATAATAAAATTATGACTGCTTTACATAATATTTTTAAAGATGTATACGGTGATAAAACTTCGGGTATATTAGACGGAATCGACGAAGGCGATGCTATAAAATGCACACAGTTATCTGCTGAAGCTACATTTGACAAATACATGGAAGTTAAAGGCACTGAAGAAGGAGTATTATTCCTTGAGTTAGCATCCCAACCCCCATTCTTTGTATTTTTTAAAAATAGCAAAGATTTAAAAAATGCCGGAATGTCGTTAAGTGCAAAACACGGGTATCCTATTACAACGTATCTACCATACGCATATCCTCAAATATCAGTAGTTTCAACACAACCAACAATAGATCCTGGTCCAACACCTGTGATTCAAAATCCGCAATCAGGTAATGTTCCGCCTCGCCAAGGAAGAGAGATTCCTCCAGCCCAACAACCTAATCAACCGGTCCAATCAAATCAATCAATAAGACAAGATCGAACTATCCCACAACCGCAAGAAACAGAGTATGCTCCAACTGGAAACATAGAAGAACCTGTTGATCAATTAAGCGAAATGTTAGATACATATCGTCGACTTTCTCGCAAGTATTAGTATTTTATATAACATCATTACAAAAAGTTAATAATACACATACTTAATTGTAATCTAATTGTTCGTAAATAACATAGCCGGGAGCGAATCGGTTAGGAGCGAACAATGAAATTATCACATTCTATTTTTCTCAGTGTACTATCAGTCACACCTTCTGTCCTTTATGCAGCACAACTTGACTATCACTTTATAAGTCCTGCATTAAATGGAAACGGATATGGCACGTATGTTCTTTCAGTTAAACAAATGCAAGAACAAAACGATGCTACTAACAAAGCACAAAGTGAAGCACTAGCACAAGCAGCAAAAACCGCAGCAGCAAATACTCCACAAGCACAGTTTGTTGCAAATTTACAAAGTCGCATTTATAGTCAATTAGCACTTAACATTACTAATACTTTGTTTGGAGCAACTGGACAACCTACTTGTGGTAACGATTGCGGTGGAACTATGGAAGTGGGCGGTAACACAATTACTTGGTCATTAAATCCAGTAAGCAACACCATCGGCATTAAGATTGTGAATACTGCTAACCCAAGTCAATCAACTACCATGACTGTTCCAGTCGGTACTTTTGCGTTTTAAGGAGCGACTATGAAGAATTTAATTTTAGGGTTAGTTACACTTACTACATTGTCAGGTTGCACAATTGGATCGGCTATCAGAGAAAGACTCACAGGCGATCAATTTGATGAACCAGTAATTGCTGAATCTCACCTTTTAAAGAAGAAAGAAAATCAAGTTAGACCTCCAGCAGGCGGACCGATTCCTGCGGCTGTTTACTCGTTTACTGATAAAACCGGACAACGTAAATTTGTCGAAGGTTATGCTAGTTTCTCAACAGCAGTAACACAAGGTGCAGAAGGATATGTAATCAAAGCACTACAAGATGCAGGAAACGGACGTTGGTTTAAAGTTGTTGAGCGTGTAGGATTAGATAACTTAGTTAAAGAACGTCAAATGATTCGTCAAATGCGTGAAGCATATCAAGGTAAAGATGCACAACCATTACCTCCAATGGTATTTGCTGGAATTATTGTAGAAGGCGGAATCATTGGTTACGATAGCAACTTACAGACAGGTGGTGCAGGAGCAACGGTATTTAAACTAGGCGGTACTACACAATACCAATCAGACTGGGTAACCATTAATTTACGTACAATCAGTGTAAGTACAGGCGAAGTATTAACCAATGTAACTGTTACAAAAACTGTATTAAGTTATATGGACAAATTAACAATGATGAGATGGTTTAGTGGTGGAACTCAAACACTCGAAGCAGAAGTCGGCGGAAGTTTAAACGAAAGTATTAATAAGGCAATCGATTTAGCAGTACAGGCAGCAGTTTTACAAACAATTAACGAAGGTGCTCGTAAAGGACATTGGTCGTTCAAGGAAGAAGAACCTAAAAATTAATAGGTTAACGGTAGCGAATTAATATCACGGAGATTACGATGAAGAAACAATTATTAACGGTAATGTTAAGTTTCGGGGCACAATCTGTATTTGCTACCGACGCAGCAACAGGACCAAACAGCGTATATATTCAACAAGTAGGTAGTAGCAATACACTTACACTCGAACAAGTTGGTGGAACTAACAAAGTCGGTGGTGTAACTAATACAACTAGTACAGCAGTAGATAGTACTGGTATTACTACATTAACACCAGCTGATCCTAGTTCAAGTAATTATGGTACTATTACTGGTAGCAGCAACACATTAACAATGACACAACATGGTAATGCTAACTCTGCACAATATAACATTCAAGGCGGACACAATGCGTATACTAGTTCAGTTACAGGTAATAGCAATCAAACTAGTTTAACTGTTGGTGATCAAAATAATGCAAGTAACAATTACAATACCGTAAATGAAACTGTGATCGGTAATACTAATTTAATACTTACTAACATTATCGGAAGTCATAATACCTCAACAACTAGTTTAACTGGTAATAACAACCAAGTAACTGAAAAAGTAACTACCTCAAGCGCAACTGTAGAAAATACTGTGAGTGGTGATGAAAACGTATTCAACATTCAACAAACTGATGCAGCTGGTGCTAATGGGCATATGTTAGTTATGAATACTAGCGGTAACTACAACAGTATTACTACACAACAACAAGGTACTAATGATACTACAGTAAACATTCAAACAACTGGTAGCAATAACACTATTACTGTTCGTACAAGTAGTGCTGCAATTGCAAGTCCTGTTTCAGCAATTTCGAGGTAAGCGATGAAATGGTTAGTAGCAACATTGTGTTTGTTTGCTAACATTTCATTTGCTGGCATAGGCAACGTCAGCGAGACAAAAGGCACAACCTGTTCCATCGAGAGAAATAAAGAAAAACTCGATGGAAAGAAGGGGGCCGGCGTTGAAAGCAATGACACTTACATTACAAATGATTGTTCTGCGAGTATTACGTTCAAAGACGACACTAAAGTTAAAGTAACTGAAAATAGTCGTTTGCTAATCGATGACTTTGTATTCGATGCTAAACAATCCGATGCTGGGAAACTTGCTCTTAAAGTAGGCATGGGTACAGTTCGTTATGCATCTGGACAAATTGCTAAAAACAATCCGCAAGCAGTTGATATTAAAACTCCGAGTGCTACTGTAGCAGTTCGTGGTACTGATTTTACTATGACTGTTGACGAGTCCGGGCAAAGTCTTGTAGTTTTACTACCAAGTTGTAAAGATGAAAAAGACGTTAAGCAATACGAGCTACAAGAAAATACTTGTGCAGTAGGAAAAATCGAAGTTTCAACTATAGCAGGATCGGTGACATTAGATCAAGCATTTCAAGGTACTTATATTGCTAGTGCTAATATGATGCCAACACCTCCAAGAGTTTTGAATATTGTTGAAAGTAAAATCGGTAATAGTCTTATCTTAGTCAAGCCAATAGAAATCCAACGTGCAGTTAGAGATGCACAAAAATCTAAGGCTGAAAAGGAAAAGGAACAGTTAGAAGCAGATGCTATGGCAGTTCAAGGACAAATTGAAAGGCAAGCGGAAGCAGCGGAAGCAGCAATGATATCAAGAATGAGAGGTGACACTGGTGCAACAACTTGCGATGCGGCAAAAAGTATTTGTATGAGATGGCAAAATCCAGATCAGCAAGATATTAATGCTCGAGGACAAGGAACTGCATATAGAACTAGCGCAGATAATGTTGCTGAAGTAAAAACAGCAGGGGCAAGTTCAAACACATTTATTAGTATTACTCATAATGACAATACTGCAACAACAGTAGTTGGAGATGCAAATAGCATTTTAAATACTGTAACTATTAAACAAAATGTTGGCATAACTCCAGTGAAACCGCAATGAAAAAATTAACACTACTTTTATTATTTTGGTCAACTACTATATTTGCTACTTCATTCAGCGATTTAAAATTTAGTGGGGCGCAAATTGCAGATACACAATGGAATGTAGGATCCTGTATTAGCGGTTCAAGTTCAGGATGTCAAATCTATAGTAAGGCACCGGGTCCAACATGGAATTTAGGGCATCCAGTATATCCTACTTCTACACAGTATATTTCGTTCACTGCTAGCGGAAATAGTACGTATCCGTGGCACATGTATTTGTATAATGCAAATGGAACAGTTGCACAAGATTTAGGTATCGGACACATTTTATCACAAGGTACTGCATCTGATGGGCATCATTATTTCTTTTTTAGTAACTCTAGTTATAACGGAACGTTGTTTAGTACTGATTGGGGGATGAATAATAGTGCAGGTTTGACTATTACAGGTCAAATGTTACCTACTGTAGATCAAACTAACACCTTTGCTGCAACGGGTTCTACAACTCCATTGTCCTCAGGGCAATCGGGCGGATCAGGTTCAGCACCATCTTTATGTTGTGGTGGTAGTGCGGCACAATTTTCTGCTAATCCAACTAATGTTGCTATGGTGCAAACATTTGTTACCAGAGGAACAAATGATAGTCAAGTTTATATCACACAAATCGGTAATGCTAATACTGTTACTGTAAATCAAAGTGGCACACAAAATAATGCGGTTTACTATAACGGTAATGGTATTAATGATGTTACAACTATAACTCAATCAGGCAATTCTAATACACAAGCAAATTATTCGTACACAAACATTACTGGAAATTCTAATAATGTAAATGTCACACAAACAAGCACAGGAGGTGCTAAAGGTGCATTTGTTAATATAGCCAACAATAACAATAGTGTAACAGTTTCTCAAACAGACTCAGGGAGTCACTACGCAGAAGTTGGATTAACAGGTGGAAACAAAACTGTTAATATTCAACAAAGCGGAAGTGCTAGTCAAATGGCAAGTGTGCAATTAAGTGGCAATCCAACTAGTTTAACATTACAACAAAGTGGTGCTACTCAAAACTTTTACAGTATTCAATTCAATTGCGCAACAACAGGCGGATGTAGTCCAATTTCTGTTAAACAAGGCAATTAAAGTATCTGTTAATTCTTTTTGTAATATAAGAATCAATAAATAGTGTTATGAAGACACTAGCAAAAATCCTATTGAGCCCGTGGTTAGCTCTAATAACCTTAGTACTAGCATTAACAATTCGTATTGAAAATCCTGCGTTTGTAGAAAGTATTCGACTACGATATTTTGATACTATTATTACTAGCAAGCCTGTAGTAGAATCCGAAGGAATTGCAATCGTTAATATAGACGATGCAACTTTAGAAAAATTTGGTCAATGGCCTTTTCCAAGAGATAGATATGGTGCTATAATAGAAGAACTGTATCAACGAGGTGCAGGACTTGTTGTGTTTAATGTATTCATGCCAGATGCTGACCGATTCGGAAAAGACAAGGTGTTAGCATCAAAGATGAAAGAATTTCCAGTTGTACTTCCGCAAAGTGCAACTAACGATACATTAAAAACTAGTGTACAAGCATTCCGTCCTGGTGTTAGTATTATAGGAGACACTGGGGAACAATTCACAGTAGATTATGATAATATACAACCAAATGTTAAAGAAATTAATGAAAATGTTGCAGGGGCTGGTATTGTTAACACTTTTCCAGAGCTCGACGGTGTGGTCAGAAGAGTCCCGATGCTCGTTTCTGCCAAAGGGTTGCTCTATCCATCCATCAGTTTGGAAACACTTAGAGTCGCAGCAGGGGATCCATCATTCCAAGTTAAAATCACAGAATTCGGAATTGAAGCAGTCAGAATACCCAAGTTTGGTAAGATTGCCACAGACGCATTCAGTAGAATTTGGGTTGACTGGTCACGTAGACCTAGCAACTATTCCTTTGTTGACCTCCCAGAAAACTTCAACGGAAAAATCGTTATCGCCGGCCTCACCGCCCGTGGGCTCAACAATCCTATCGCAACCGCCATTGGGGAACAGTATCCTCATCAACTTCAAGCTGCCGTATTAGACACATTAACTAGCGGCACAAATATTACCCGCGTTGACTGGGCCGACGGTGCTGAACTATTAGCAACACTAATTGTTGCTATTATTTCTCTTTTATTAGCGAGGTGGAAATATGGTTTTAGTGTGGTGTTGGCTTTTGTTGGTGGCGCTCATTATGTGGTATTATACCTATTTAATACTTACGGGTATCTATTCGATATTACTGCTTTTGTATCGGCAATTACGCTCGTTTATATTCACGCATATACGGTAAAGTTTATTAGTGAATTAAACCAAAAATTACAAATCAAAAAGCAATTTGGTACATATCTAAGTCCTGCACTTGTTGAAAAATTACAAAAGAATCCAGAGATGTTAACACTCGGTGGTGAGTCACGCGAATTGTCAATTATGTTTACAGATGTTCGCGGATTTACTAGTATTAGTGAATACTACGGTAAGAACGTGCAAGGACTTACACAAATCATGAATCGTTATATGACAGCGATGACTGCTAAAATTCTCGAGAATAATGGCACACTTGACAAGTACATTGGCGATGCTCAGATGGCATTTTGGAACGCACCTTTAGACGATGCGGACCATGCAAAGAACGCTGTGAGAACAGCATTACAAATGTTAGGAAATTTAGAGGAATTTAACAATGAGGTCGCAAAGGAAGGTGTCCCACCGTTTGGGATGGGGTTGGGAATCAATACAGATACTGTTGTTGTCGGTAATATGGGTAGTAATCAGCGTTTTGACTATACCTGTCTTGGTGATGGCGTTAATTTGGCGTCTCGTCTCGAAGGACAATCAAAACCGTACGGGGTTAAAATCGTTCTGGGCACGAAGACGGCAGAGTATGTAAAGGACGAATATTTTGTTCTTGAACTTGATTGTATTGCTGTTAAAGGTAAGAAAGAAGGCGTACACATCTATACAGTTATCGATAGCATTGCTAATGGATTAGATAGTAGATGGCATACAAGTAGAATACATCACAATAGAATGCTTGAATTATATAGAAGTCAAAAATTTAATGACGCTATTAAATCATGCAAACTGTTAACAGGTGAGTTCAATGGCGAAATGGATCACTATTACGAAAATTGGATAGAACGATGTGAAGAAATGAAAACACAACAGTTACCGGCCGATTGGGATGGAGTTTTTAGGGCAACAAGCAAATAGTATAAACCGTTATAAATATCATTACCAAGGAGGGAAATGATATGAAACAGAAAAACATTGTAAAAGAAATGTATCAAGCATGTATTGATCGTGATGTTGAAAAACAAAAAGAACTAATTATTGAAGAACTTAGAAAAATCTTCAAACGTAAAGAAAAAGGTAAAAAACTCGGTACAAAGTGGACTATTATAAGGTAATATATGAAAATATGGATTTTATCAAAGAAAGAAGGATTTGAATACGAAAACGGCAGATTAGTCGATAGTTTTAATAGTAAAGGAATTGAAGCAGAAGTAGTAGATCCTAGTTCTTTTGATATTATCGTAAACAAAGATATTAAACAGGGGTTACGTTATAACGGACACCCTGTAGAATTACCTCAATTATTATTAGTACGGTTCGGTGCTGGTATATCTAAATTTATGCTAGCACTGATCCGTCAGCTAGAAAAGTCAGGTGTAATTTGTATTAATTCAGCTGATGCGATCGAATGTGTAAAAGACAAGTTGCATACTAGCCAAATTTTAAGTAGTCAAGGCATTGCTATTCCTAACACTATGATGGTTCGATTTCCTGTAGATCCCGAAGTTGTTAGTGAAGAGATTGGATATCCTTGTGTAGTAAAGATTGTAACCGGCAGTTACGGTGAAGGGGTGTATCTCTGTGAACGTAAAAAAGACTTTAAAAAGTTAATGGAATTTATCGAAACACTCAAATCTTCGAAAACACTCTTAGTACAAGAGTTTATGAGCGAACGTGTTGGAGAAGATTTGCGTGTGCTTGTAGTTGGTGGCAAAGTTATCGGTGCTATGAAACGTACTGCTCCAGAAGGTGACTTTAGAGCTAACATTACAAACGGCGGCACTGGACAAGCACACGAACTAACTGACGAAATCGAATACATTGCACGTGAAACTGCAAAAGTTCTAAACCTTGATATTGCAGGAATCGACTTACTGTTTGATTCTAGAGGATTTAGAGTATGTGAAGCAAATTCAAATCCTGGATTTAGCGGATTCGAAACATACTGCGGAATTGATGTAGCTGATGTGATTACAGACTATATTAAATTCCGTTTATCTTAAAATAAATATTAGATGCGAGCAAAAGAATTTACTAACGAAGCAAGGAAACCTAAACCATTAAAAGCTGGGGATACAACACCTCATGATTACGACCCGGGATGGGAACGGTTAAATGGTCTTAAGTCACTTGCACAACACACAGGCCAACAACTTGCTAACACATATCAGTTATTTGTTCCTCGTAGAAACCCAATGGCCCAAACATCCCGAGACCGCAGGTTGAAAAATCTTGCCAATCAGTATGCTTGGGATGACGAAGGTAATTTGAAACCAGAATACGAAAAATGGGAGAATGATATCAGAGAAGGGGCCCCAATTTTAGCTCCAGGAAAAGCGGTATCGCCCCCGGGTAATAATAAACCTTCGGCAAGTTTATGGACTAGTACTGCTCGTAAAGTAGGTAATGGATGGACTAGTGAATGGGCTCAATGGACTGAGGATAATCAACCTACTTGGTTTTCAAACACTGGATACTTGTATAAGGTTAAACCTGGTGCATTGATTTTAGAATTAGATAATGATTATGATGCTGAAGATATAATGCTGGCATTCCAACAGTTGAATCGAGTAAAAGAACCCGACGACCCTAATTATTACGGAAAGAGCTATCGTATGCGTAGTGTCTTTCCGTGGGATGAAATTTCTAAAAATTTTGCCGGAGTTCATCACAGCGGATACGGATCAGGAAATGATTTTATGTATGGATGGGATGTAGAATCAACAGCATGGTTCGATACCAGCGTTTTACAATTAGTAGGGAAAGTACCTGTAGTTTCTCAAAATAATAACGACGATTAAAAAGTCCCACACTTTACAAAGCAAGGGTAGCGAAGCCTGCTTGACGGCAGTGGGCGCCGTGACGCCTTAGGCACAGATAACTGCGACGGTCCTAAGGAGATTCTTAACTTTCACCAGATGATGCAGACTTTGAATCCTCATCTTCTGGATCAAATTTATTAATCTTTTCTTCAGCATGTACACGTTCACGTTCGATTGTCTTACCGCGTAAGTGTAATACTGTATTAACTTTTTGATTTAAACGGATTAAATCGTTATCTAACATACGAATACGGTCGATTAACGCAATTAAGACTGTATTTGCTTCACTAATGACAGGCTTTACTTCTTTAGTTGCCCATTCCCATACATATTTAATAATGAAACCCATTCCGACTGCCATAACAATCGGAAATCCGTACTTATTGACTAACTCTACTACATCCATAACAGTATCCCTTGCGACATTAATATAATTCCGCTAATTGCAAATATAAAACTACCGTAGAATAGATAAACACTAGCAGATAAAATACTCGTAGATAAAACAACAATTGCTAATTGATATGCTGTACTTGCGTATGCTATCCACGGTGTCTTTTTCTTAGCAAGATCTCGTTCTGCTTCTAACTTCTTTGCTTCTGCAAACAGTTCTTTCTTGCCTTCACCTGTTGCAGGATCACTTTCATAACTTGCTGCCTTGGCCAGAAACTTTTGTACTAGTGCAGTATCTTTCATTTCTGCTGCTGCTAATTCATACATAGTTTGCTTTACGCTTTTTGCTTGGTAAAAATTCCAAAGATCATTAGCCTTAATAGTATTATTCATAATAGTACTGTTAAGTCCATTGTTAATAAATGTGTTTGCCGCTAATAATGCAGCAAAGATATTAATCACAAGTCCTGCTCGTGATTTGATTTTAATATCTGAAGAATCTGATTTTTCTTCGGTTTTACGCATTGCTTTTAACCCAACATCTTCAAGTGCCATTGACTTTTGCTCCCATATTGAATTGTTCAACCGGATCAAGCCTTATGAATTGATAACGTCCATCTTTATAGACTATCTTAAAGTATTCCCCTTCGGACCATCCTGCTTTTTTTAAATCAAAGTCTCTATCTAAAACAAGACGATCGTGATGTACATCCCAGTTATAATCGATATAGTATGTCATTGATTAATCCCTGCGAGCATCGTTTTTACCATCGGCACGCGCAATACGATCAACATCAGGTTTTAACCCCAATGCGTTACTTACTACTGTGTCGATTCTAATAACATCGTGGTTCATGGTTTTGACACGATTATCCAATGCAGTAATAATTCCTGCCATTCCTTTGATTGATCCTAATACACCTTGCAATAAAAGTTTAATAGTAAGGTATACAAAGTATCCGCCTGCTAACGCTGCTGCAACTGGCATTCCAAGATCGCCTATGATTTTAAATACATCGCCCATTGATTCGCTCCCGGTCTTTGTACAGTATTTATCCAAAATCATTTTCAAAAAATTTGACCAAAATCGGACTAGGCAGTATACTATTCATTATAAAGGCATAATTTAGGCACTATCTAGGCAATACAATGTGAACACAAGGTTGGCAGGCCGGATGGCATTCTGCTGGGTAAGATTCTTACAGGTGATCCTATGCCCAAATTCTCTATTTCACAAGAGTTCTTCAATTCACTACCCTGGCCTTTTGACTAGGATGCCTTTGAAATGACTGTCCATGACTGATAACATTTGAATTGTCGTAATAGGTTGAGAACAAGTAATTGTTTCTGCTGATCCAATGCGTTTATAGCAACAATTAACACCGAGGTTGCTTTAAAAATCGTAGTAGGTGGGGTAAGGTACAGAGCCCAAAACGCGGATCCACAAAATACCTACTGTCAAAGCGAAAGCGACTCAGATGAGAATCTTTTAAGACATCCGTAACAGGGTGTCTTATGGCTCTACGATCTAGATGAGTATTACAATCATTGATCTAAGAAAAGAAGATAATGCGTCAGCATTATCTTAGATCACGTTAGTGATCTTTTAAATACCACATGGATATATCAATTTTATTTGCAATTTTCACATACCTAGCATTAATTGCTATAGCAGGATTTATTATAGGGATGATTCTGTTAGAACTTTAATAAATAAAAATCTTCAAGGAATTATAATGGAATGGTTTATTCTGATTACATACATTAACACTACAAATGTTTCTACAATTCAATTTCAAAATGAAGAACAATGTACGACTTACATTGAAGAAAACATGACTATCATTCAAAGTCTAACTACGGATTTAAAAGAAGCAAAGTGCTATCCTGGTACCGCTCCTGCAAATACATCCAATTCGATTTGGCCGTTGTTAAAATGATGTTAGTATAACTATTTTAAATTTAAAAATAATAAGAGGTAAATATGAATAAGTTTTTAATCGTAGCAGTTGCTACACTTTTCACTGTTGGCTGCGCATCAAAGAGCGACCTTAAGGCAGTACAAAATCAAGTAGATGCACTTCAAGTTAATTTGAAGGATGTACGTGATACCGTTAATGAAGCACAGGCTGCTGCTAATAAGGCGGTTGATTCTGCTAATAAGGCAAATATCGCTCTTGAAAACATCGGTGATAAGTTAGATCGTGCATTCCGTAAGGGAGCATTGAAGTAAAATGATAAAGTGGCTTAAACGGCTATTTTGTAAAGAATATGTTGGTTATCAACCTCCGTGGATGAAAAACCAACGAAAGTAATTGTTGTAATTCCATTGAAGTGAAGGTATTGCGGACGCCGGGGCAGAACCGGCCTGGTCCACCATAAAATAAACTTACCTTAGACTTAGTTAGTTGCAAATAACTAAGTAGATTGAAGTAGCGCACCCACAGAAGAGTGCTTAAAGTGAATTGGAAGCTATAGAGTTTATTTTATAATGGGCCAGACACAGTTTCGACGTGGTAAGATAGCAGAGATGGCAACAGGATAGATGCCCGACCTAATCGGCATAAATAAATTTAGACGCAAACAGCTCTAACTTTGAGTATTTCGAAGTCAACGTTTCTTTAGACGAAGATTTCGCAATCGCTGCTTAATAACCAGCAACTCCGGGGTTTACCAAACCTTGTTACACAATTTGGTAAGAAAGGTTCTTCGGAGCCTTTCTTTTTCACTTGACATTCGATCAAAAATTTCATAAACTATAAACATGATTAAACAAAGCCGGTATAGTGTAAAGGTTAGCACGAGGGCTTCTAACACCCCAAGTACGAGTTCGATTCTCGTTACCAGCGCCAAACATAGAGGCATATATGAGAGATTCTGGGAGAAATGTAATGCGATCAGTTAAGATCAATAAAAAGGAACTGTTAGGTATTGTGCGTGAGAATAAGGCAAAGCATATTCTCGAATACAATGAAGCAGTTAACGATTATAAAGAAGCAGCAAGAAAGATTGTCAATTATAATGTTGACAAAATCAATGAAGGGACATTAGAATCTATTGCTAAGTGTAAAAGCATACTGGGGGCACCAAAGTCTTATGAAGATGAGTACAGTCGTGCAATTCGTATGCTTGAACTTAGCGTAGAAAAGGAAATTGATTTAGACGCAGATGTATTCAACCAACTAGTTCTTGATGAATGGACTTGGAAGAATAATTTTGCACTTATGGCATCAACTTACAAGGCATTTAATTAAGGCAAAAACATGGCACACTTTCTAAAGAACGGCAATACTTTTAGAGTTTTCGCACAGGAATCAATTGATCTTTCAAATAACCTCCCTGTCGGAAACTATGTCGTTAAGATGGATCATATGGACAATCTGTATCTCGAACAGGTTGATGATTTTACAACTAAGGGTAAACTTTACGGGGACGTAGGTAGAAATGCAGACCGTATTCTTAATACATTTGATGAACGGCCAAACGCTACTGGAGTTATGCTCACGGGCGAAAAAGGCTCTGGTAAGACGCTTCTTTCAAAACTGATTAGCATTGAAGGTGCAAAGTTAGGTTACCCGACGATTATCATTAACACTAATTGGAAGGGAGATCAGTTCAATACGCTTATTCAGTCTATTGAACAACCCGCGATTATTCTGTTTGACGAATTTGAGAAAGTATACGATAAGGACGATCAGGAAGAAATCCTTACTCTTTTAGACGGTGTGTTTCCAAGCAAGAAGCTGTTTTTGCTAACTTGTAATGATAAGTGGCGTGTAGATATCCATATGCGTAACCGTCCTGGGCGCATTTATTACATGCTTGACTTTGCAGGGCTCGACCATGATTTTATTCGTGAATACTGTGCGGATAATCTCAAGGCACAAGAGCATACCGAAGCAGTTTGTAAGATGAGTTCATTGTTTGACGAATTCAACTTTGATATGCTTAAGGCACTTATCGAAGAAATGAATCGTTACAATGAAACACCCCAAGAAAGTATCCGTATGCTTAATGCAAAGCCTGAGTTCGGTGACAAGGGAAAGTTTGCTACAAGTCTCGAAATTGACGGCGTTGTTCTTGGTACCGAACGTTTCAATGAAAAAGAATGGGAAGGTAATCCACTTACTAGCAACATTCATTTTTATTGCGGAACACATAAGGACAAGGATGGCGACTGGGATTGGAACAGCGTTCGTTTTGGACCGCAAGACTTAGTAACTGTAGATGCTAATAACAAGGTGTTTACATTTGTTAATAGAAGCAACCACAAGCTCGAACTTACTCGTATTAAAGATAAGAAGTTCGATTATTATTCAGCATTTTAAGAGTTGAGTGTGTAAAAGCACAGCGCGATAAGGGTGTCCGCCCGTGAACATATGGTAACCGTCCTATAAGGCAGCATACGAAGCATAAGATACGGGTAGAGTAGTTCTAAGTTACGAGACACCCCTTGCGATAATCGGGAAAAAGCGCATACGCGAAAGCGGTCAGAGTAGGTTGGCTTAACCGTTGATACTGGCAAGTAGGGAACTTACGAAAAGCCCAAGATTATCACACACTATTTTTAACTTTATAAATATTTTTTTAGGAGAAACAAAAATGGCACAATATGGAATTTATCACATTTACAAAGATTATTTCTGCGTCAACAAAGAAATGAAACTTTATCAATTTGACACAGCCCTAGAAGCAGAACAATTCGCTGAGAGATCTAGATACAATTTGGTGGAAAGCGACCTTGATGTTCGTGTAATCACAGAAGCATACAAGCCATTAGGTTATATTCAATAAAGACAATACCTAAATATTTTTTTAGAGGAAACAAAAATGGCATAGATTGAATATTCTACTAAATACTGTATGTTCAAACCTACCATTTTTTATATAAAACAACATTGTATTACTAAATTAAAATACTTTGGAAAAACTACACGCCTTGATGTAACAGAAGGACGTTATAGAGGCGGTGGATTATACTGGAAAAACCATATTAAACAACACGGTGAAAAATACGTTGAAACAATATGGAAATCTAAAGTATTTTATGATAAAGATGAATGTATTGAGTTTGGGTTAGCAGTTAGTGAATTATTTGATATTGTTGAATCTAACGAATGGGCAAATCTAGAGTTAGAAAACGGCATAAACGGTTTTGTAGCAGGATCCCCGTCTCAATTAAAAGGACGACATCTAACAGAAGAACACAAGTTAAAGATATCTAATAGTACTAAAGGTAGAATCGCACCTAATAAAGGAAAACCTTCTCCCTTAAAAGGAAAAGAATCGCCATTAAAAGGAAGAACTGATAGAGCAATAAAAGGCAAACCTTCACCTAAAAAAGGATTACCAAACATAGGTTCATCATTAGCAAATAAAGGTGTTCCAAAAAAGAAAGTAGTTTGTCCGCATTGTAAAAAAGAAGGCGGAGTAAACACAATGTACAGATATCATTTCGATAACTGTAAATATATAAACAAGGAGATTAATATGAAATAGATCTTAGAATTTGCATGTGAAGACGTAGTTTTTCACTTTAACAAAAAACATCTCGAAGATGCTACTGTTCCTATGTGGATCCTTAAAGTAAAAGGTGAAACATATTATGTAGAACATGTAGACTGCAAAATTGGTTGGAGTACAAAAGAAACTCCAGACAACTCTCATACTAAAGGCTCAATTAAAATCAAAAATTGTTTACTTACAATCGATGATGACAATTTAGCTACTATCACCGAACTTTCTGAACACGATAAGATTAGACTTCGAAATCGTGAAAGGGGCATTACTCGTATTATTACCAAGTGGGGTACTAAATTGCGAGAAGTTTTACAGCAAAGTAACATTAAACACGGGCCCATTAGATCAGTCGGCGGTGCGTGTAGTACTACATTTTACATTGTAGATATTTTGAAACAATCTCACTTGTCTATATTACAATTGAACATGAATGATTTTCGAATTCTAAAAGAAAACGAACATTATTATAAATTGTATGACGATCCGAAATACCAAAGCCAGGAATACATCGATGAAGATGAAATTTTTGATATGTACGATGACGAGGATTAGATATGGCAACAATTTTTACAATCAACAACAACAACGAACTGGACAGTTTTCGACAAATTACGACTCTTCCTTTCGATCATGAAGACAATTTATTTTCGGTAGAGCATAAGAATAGTTGGTCTCCTTATGAAATTAACACATTAAAAAATAAAAATGCAGGGCATGATGTAATTTCTATCGAACAAGATTATCGAACAGAACCACATTGGCATTACGGTGCCGAAGAGAGGTTAATCTTATCCGGAAAAGGAAGATTCTTTATACCAACTGAAAAAGCAATGTATGTAATAGATGTTGAATCAGGTGATTTAATTTGGTTAAGTCCGTGTTTACAGCATTGGTTTGAAACAAGTAACATTATGTCTGCGAGGTTTTTTGCAGAAGATAATTCACACATTGAACATAAAAATAATCTGTCAAATGAAGTGACAGAATGGTACACAATATATAAAACAGGATTTAAACCAAACTTATGAAAGTATTAATGACAGGATCGAGTGGATTTATCGGTAAACACATGACACCTCGATTAGAACAAAAATTTGAATTATATCATCTTAAAAGTGATTTACTAGATTTTGAAAAAGTAGCTGAAGAAGTACACTTA
>Ga0208260_1000124_pt1 | contig 30041 bp, 62 predicted proteins | sample CryBogCBH18Aug09_FD_184619 | JGI IMG/M metagenome (GOLD analysis project Ga0208260, IMG submission 184619) | Freshwater microbial communities from Crystal Bog, Wisconsin, USA - CBH18Aug09 (SPAdes) | ecosystem: Environmental > Aquatic > Freshwater > Lake | place: Crystal Bog, Wisconsin, USA...
TTTTAAATTTTATCAGAAAATTAGATTCACTTGGCGTCCGTAGTCCTTTAATAATTTCTTTGGAATACATATTTTTCCAGTAAGGATCTTTGGCAATTACCGGCTCTGCTTCAGGCCAACGTCCTTTGATAACGTTTTTAGAATACAGATAAGACAGGGTAGGGTTTTTAATAAAGTCTGATTCCACTATCCAATCAAACAACTGATTGGGTGTTTGTCCTCGACGACTTGCCAACCCGTCTAACATGGGAACAAATTTGTTTCGAAGAAAATCAATTCGGTTTTCAAGTAGTAATTCAACAATACGCATGTTGATTATTTATTCAGTTGCATTGTTTAATACAATGTTGTATAATATGCATAAGTACACAAATCAAAAGGATAGCCATGCACATTGAATTTCCTGTAGTAGACAATAAAATTACCGCCATTCGCAACGAGCTCAAAGAATGGAGTGAAACCAATGAAGTTACATACACAGAAACCTTGGCCAAAAATCACTTGCGTGTGACCTTGCCCAGAGACGGTGATTACACTAGATTTGCACTAACTTGGCCCAGACAACCCACTTGGATTGTCCCCAACATTGTGCATAAAAGTTAACGTTGATTCCCAAATTTTGTAGCGAAGCGAAAAAATATTGCGCGCATTTTTTTAGTGAATAAACTACTAACTTAAATCAATGATTACTATTGGATGTTTGAACTCAAACTTAATCAAACATTTATGTCTCACGAATGATTTTATTAATGCTGTAAAACGGAGTATTGCCAATTGGTGTACAAAATACGCCGTTGAAGTAGCGAACCTTAGAGAGTTGGATGTGTCAGTTGAAATCACTTTTAAAAACAAAACTGATCAACTGTGGTTTTTACTGTCATACCATAGTGAAAACTTTTTGATACTGTCCGTTGATGATTAAAATTTCATATCATAATCACTATGCACTTTCAACTAAAACACAATCTACATACCGTGTTGAAATAATTGACTACATATACACAATTGGTCGTAAGCATAATTTACCCATTACATCAATTAAACACCACGCTTTTGAAATTTGGATTGAATTTGCAAACCCTGTGCATGAAACATGGTTTCTACTGACGTTTAACCAACCCTACGAAGTTAAACAACTATGTTAGAAATTAGTTTCATCAAGTGGGAGTATTGGCATGAAGACAGTAAAATATTAGCTAGACAATTGGTGTTTGAAAAAATTGAACGCTGGTGTAACACTTATCAAACTACATTTACATGGAATGAAGTATTGGAAAGTGGACCATTTCAAATTGGGTTTGTTGATGAAAAATACTACACACTGTTTTTGATCACTAACGCTAAACCTTATTTAAATTGGAAATTACGTGTGCTGAAAAGTTAGCCCAGGCCGGTATAGCAACTTAAAAAAATTAACGCGCAAATTTTTTAGTACCCTGATTTTAGATTGGGAGAAAGTTTTTAGCCCGAGAGGTATACACAGGGTAAAAAATTGCCTGCGCAAAAAATAGAAGATCCGGAGATCTAGATCTGAGGTCTTTTCATCTAAGTGGGGTTGGAAATTAGAAAAAACTAGAAAAATAGAAAAGAAAAATAGAAGAAAAATAGAAAAGAATAGAAGAAAAATAGAAAAGAATAGAAGAAAAGAATAGAAGAAAAGAATAGAAGAATAGAAGAAAAGAATAGAAGAAAAGAATAGAATAGAAGAACGAAAGGCATGCGCTGCAACGCTGCTGCTGTTGCACTGTGCATACATGCCCCACCGTGGGGCATGGACCCCCCACCCTACCTCGCCAGCTGATTGCTCCCACCTACAATAAAATTATTAAAATAAGCCCCACCTACACTAAAATTATTAAATTAAATCTACTTTATCATACACACCGGTCACGAGGATAACGCGCTGCCCAATGTGAGCAGCGCGTTGCAGTGTGCATATGTGAAGTTAGACTACGGCACAAACAGCTCGCGGTAGTTGGGTTCGCCGCGCAGCGCCAGTTGATGCCACTGGTCGAACACAGTGTTATCCACAACCCACGGTGTCCCGCCAGTGTTGTCTTGTGTCTCTTTGACCTCCAACGGCGGGCAGTGATCACGCAGCAAATACACACCGTCTTGCTCGAGGATAACAGTGGTATCAGTTGACGAGTAAGCAATCACAGTAGCCATAGTGTGTGTTCCTTTGTGCTACGTGCATAGTAGCACGTTAAGCTAGGCTGTCAACAGTTGACAAGTTATAGATTACGTTGCGAGCTCTATACACAGCATCAGTGTGCTTGCCGCTATCCAGTCTGGGGCACCTGTGCAGCTATTTGTTCAATGCATAGTACGTGCATTCTTCCTTGGACAGAGCGCGGATGTAGCACAGGTCCTTTAGTCTAGAGGAGATGTACATGTCCCGCACTTGCTCCAAGTATATCATATTGTGCTCCAGGTTGTAAGTGGCAACAGTTTCCTTGCCTGTGCTCAGATTGTGCAAAATAACAGCGTACCACATGGACTGTCTCCTGGGTTGATAATTTGTTATACCACGCCCAGGAGACAGTCTCAACCTACTTGACGATCTTCACTGAGTATCCCAAGAGCTGCTCGACCTCTGCCACTGTTAGCTCTTTGGCGGGTTGAGTCTTGCGGCGATGTTCTTCTTGACTCATTGGAAGTCCATGCAGCCACCACTCTTTAGATCCACTTGCCCACTCAACAGCAGGGCCATCTGTTCTATGTCGCTGGCCATTGAGCCACCACTCCTGGTGTCCATTTGCCCACTCAACAGCAGGACCATCTGCCCTGTGGCGTAGGCCATTGAGCCACCACTCCTGGTGTCCATTTGACTCCTCAATGGCCGGACCATCTGCCCTGTGGCGTTGGGCATTTAAGTACCACGCCTTGTAGCCATTTGACTCCTCAATGGCCGGACCATCTGCCCTGTGTCGTTGGGCATTTAAGTACCAGTAGCGAGTGCCATCTTGGAAAACGCGAACTGTGTATTCAATCATAGCGAATCTCCTTGTTTGAATCATAGCATAGCATTTGTTGTAACAGTGTCAACTGATAAAATGGCCAGTCGTGGGGCAAAGCCAAGATAAAAAAAGAGCTTGACATTGCTGCCAAGCTCCTTTTTGTTGATGATTAGGCGGGCATGTTGGCCCACGGATCAATCCAGGCATACGGATCCCGTTCCGTGGGCGCCGGCACCGCGGGCGCGTACTTCTTACTGCGCTCCAGCAGCAGCTCCTTGATTTCTTCGTTGCCCGCAGCAAAGTTGTTGCTGATCAGGTACTGTATGGCCTCTGCCTTGCTCATGGGGTACGTGAGCTGAATGATGTTTACGTCCGTGTCGCCGAGCTTGACGAGTTGGGCAGCGCGGACGTCGCTTTGTGCGAAGCGGAGCTTGAGCACGCCGTTAAGACGGCTAACGCCAGCGTAGTCATAAGTTTTGTTGGTGGGCATTTGAAACTCCTGTAAGTTGTTGCTGTGGACCTGCTGTCCATGTCAGTACAATAGCACACACAGAGTTGGCGTCAACCTAGAATCTAAAAAAGAATTGGGGAATTTTTGGTGCCTGTGGGGAATTTTTGGTGCCTGTGGGGAATTTTTGATGCTATTGGGGCACACGGACCCCACGAAAAAAGCCATTGACACCTGTTGGGGTCCGTGTTATGCTGGGCGCAAGGAGTCGTTTGGACCCCAATCAGTCGTTGAGCAGGTGGATCTCAAACTGCTCTTTGAACCCCGGCGTGACGCTAGTGAACTTGATGGCCACTGTTTCCCCACTGGAATCCAGGATCGTGCCTGAGCACGCAAACACAATTCTGCGGCTTGTTCGCGGGCTGACCACAGTAAACCCCAGATCACAGGCATCGTCGTAGACCTGTCCTAGCTGAGTGGTCTGCTCAAACTCGCTGATGTCAACTACACCCACGCGCCCAGTCCAAGTGAATTTGGTGGCGCAAACAGACGGCGGTGATAACAGCATGTCTAGCTCCTTGTGCTAAGTGTGTTGTAGCACGTTACAGCTTGGTGTCAATGCCTGCTGCACGAGCACCACGAATAATTGCAGTCTTTAACACAGGATGAATGTCTTCGCCCCCGCCCATAGCTAGATGCAGCTTGGCGGCCAGTTTTGCTGTGTCAATGTCCAGTTGACGACGACTAGGGGGCGTGAACCCCGTGGCTTCTGCTTCCTTGGCCAACCGCAGTTCACGCAGGCGAGCTTTCTTCTGTTCCAACGATTCCAGCATGTGTTGTCTCCTGCGTTTTTGTTATACGCACATGCAGATATTCTGCTAACTGGCAGCAGCGGGGTCTTGTTCTTTAGATAAAGAACTGCCCCGTAATCAGCCAATGCAAGATTGCAAACAGGCCAACCGGCACAAAGATGTGTTCAAACTTTAGCATGACTGTTTCCCCTACTGGCACGAACTTGCTGATCGCTTTTGACCTTACGCATCAACTCCCGCAGTGTGTCCAGCTCACTGTTGTCGAGCGCCCTGCGCTGCGTAAACAACGTGTCCAGCAAGTCAACTTCTGCGTTAAAGAGAGTGATCATTGTGTTCTCCTACACTAACAATGTAGTACACATCGCCGGCGTTGCATCCGACCCTCCAACTGTGTTTATAGCACTACGCAGGGTCCTTGTCAAGTGCGTCAACTACTGCTGTTGCCCACTGCCACGTTTCAGTGAGAATAGTATGTGCGGTGTTTACCTGATCATACTCCTCACTGTAGGCGTTGGTGATCAAAGAATCGTGGTTGTATCGTCTCGCTCGAAGAAGAGCACGGAATGCACAGTGAATGCGCTGTTCTCTGGGGTTACCATTCCAGAGTTCATCTCGCAACGTCGGGTCAATGAACTCGAACTCGTAAGTCCGAGGAACTTGTTGGGTGGCGCGGACCTTCATTGCAGTTCAAAGTCACTGATGACACAAGTGGTAACGCGGTCACCACCCCACTTGACCCAGTAGTACTTGTCGAACACCGCAATGATTTCTCCGGGTTGACCGATAGCCTTGAGTGTTACCTGTTCACCAACTTGAGGTGGACGAGGATAGTGTCTGATAACGTCCGAGACACCGGTAAAGAACACAGCGCTGTTGTGCTCAACTTCAAGCGTATCGTTATAGAGATTGTTGCGTTTGACGGTGGCTTTGATTACCACCGTGTCGCCGACCTGGTACTTGCTCATGGTGTTCTCCTAGTTGTTAGTTTAATTTAACACAGTGCCCGGGCACTGTCAACCTACTTGACGATCTTCACTGAGTATCCCAAGAGCTGCTCGACCTCTGCCACTGTTAGCTCTTTGACGGGTTGAGTCCTGCGGCGGTGTTCTTCTTGTGTTACAGGTTCGCCACGCAGGTACCAACTGCAGGCACCATTTGCCCCTTCAATAGCAGGACCATCCTCCCTGTGCAGATCTCCATTCAAGAACCACGCCGTGTAGCCGTCTGCCCACACAATAGCAGGCCCGTCCTCCCTGTGGTAATCGTCATCCAATAACCAGAAGCGAGTGCCGTTTTCGTAGACACGAACTGTATATTCGATCATGGTGAATCTCCTTGATTGCAACGTAGTATAGCACTTGTTGCAACAAGGTCAACTTCTATTGTTTTGAGATTTAACAAATTCCCTCATTGCCTGTTTGGCTTTTGCAGCCGAATTAAAGTCAACTACCCGGTGGTAGTAATCTTGCCCTGTTGAATCCTGAAATGTAAAATGCCACCCATTGGGGTCACGATTAGAAGGAACAACCATTCCCGGAAGAAACGGCTTAGAAAGATGTGAGAACATTGTTTTTCCTCTACGCTTGATCTTGGGAGTCTTGCCCCAGCCAGCCAGCAACTCGCGAGCAGTTAGCGCTGTAGAACACGTAGTCTCCTAGCTCATAGACATACATGCGGTCAACATATTCCGCACCAGCGTAGTAGTCAAACGAGCCTCGATTGCGCCGGTGAATTGCCACGCACTCATCATTTTTCCAGATATTGTTATAGCAGGCACGTGGATCCAGTCCCAACTCCTTGCAGGTAGTTGAAGTCATCTCGGTGCCAATATACCGTGCAGCCAGTTCCGTGACCTGCTCTGTGAGTTGGAAAAAGCTCATGATCATTTTTCCTTTCGAAATTTTCCGTCATACGAAAAGCCCACCGACTGTGATCGAAATCTGAGTTGAGCTTTTCCACTGCTGCTAGAGCAATAGTGGCAGACATCGGCCCACGAATCTCTGCCACTGTATTTCCATCTTGGTTAATAATAAACCAAGATCGATAGTTAGGAGGAAACGATTCTCTCCTCTCGTTGCCGATGAAATATTTCTCAGACATTGCCGTCTCCTGCGTTACAAGACAACAGTAGCAGAGTTGTAGATTCTGTCAACCTTGTTTTTAAAATCCCAACTCAGTTAGCAAACTCACACGCTGCTCTTGAGTCATCATTGACAGCTTGTTTTCTGCGATGCGAATGTGATCACGCCCCAGCCGGCGAATGAATCGAGCCAACACGGTAGAGAACAACTCGGGGCTGTACCGCTCATTGTTCCTGTTTGCCACTATTTGGCACGTGGCATACAGCTCAGGAAACGTCAAATGATCGATGGGTTTCATCACACTCTCCATGTTTGTATTAACACTGTAACACACTAGCACCTTGTGTCAAGCAGTTTCGTGGGGTTTTTTAAGATCAAAAAAAGGGCCAACATTGCTGCTGGCCCCAGTTAACCGCTAGGCTCAAACAGACTGCGTCTGTTTTTGCACAGTGATGGAAACGATGCTGGAGAGCGCGATGGTCCGGACAGTTACGTCGTGGTCGATATTGTTTGTTACGTTATGAACACGCGCCGGCGGGTTCAGCAGTTGCTCACGAGCACTTGGAGTCAGCAGCGCAGCCACTTCCTGCTTGGTAGCCAAGGCGCCGTCGATGAAGTAGAGGCTGTCCGCATGGTTGTAGATGCAGTACAGGTAGAACTTGTTTTGAGCCTTGTGCCTAACAAGACTAAACGTGTTGGTATGCTCGAAGTAGTTTTCACTGACTTCGAACTGGTCGACTCCCGCACTACGCTTGACAGCAGCGGCATAGACGTTTTGAAAGTCCTTGACGCTGTTGAAGAGTTGAACGTTGGCCTTGGTGACCTTTTTGACCACACGATCACGATGCGCTGCGGCAGTCTTGACTTGAGTTACGGAAACTAGTCCCGCAAAGGTCGCGCCTTTGACGCCATTGAGCAAGGATTGGATATCCTGCTCGGTGATGAAATTGTAGTTGGCCTGCGCCGCCAACGCGGCTTGAGCTGCGGAGATAGTGAGCATTTGTTCACCTTTGTGTGCTAAGCAACAGCGCTTATGATCTTACTGTAGCAGCAATGTTAGCTGTCGTCAATGGGCTCATCATGCCAGTAATTGGAATCTGTGAAAATATCCGGCCTGTAAAGCTGACGCTTTTGGGCTTCGCAGCGATCACAGACGTAGGTTACAAAGATCCCTCGTGCGTCATGCAGAGGTCACCGGTTCAGTCGATGATATTCATATTCGCAGGTCATGTTGTGTTCCTTTGTTAACGTAACTTACATGGCTGTAGTGGCTCTGTCAACAAAGAAGTTTGTGGGGAATTTTTGTTCCCACAAACTTAGACTCGTGACCAGTTGAACTTCAAATAGTTTCTGGCCAGCTGACGAGTTTGACCCAACACGGTCACACACCATTGAATTACCGCTTCCTGATCTTCTCCATTTCGCTTGGCTTCAGCGATGCGAGCACGAACGCGAGCAGCATTGGTGACCTTGCCTCTAGCGGTAGTCACAGGAGCTATTAGCGGCGGCGTAGCAGGGGTTGCAGAGGCAGGCGCTACAGTAGTAGCTGACTGACTTACCTGCGCTGTAGCGCGGTTTATTACGCGCCCACTAACACCAACTATGCGATGCTGGCAGGTGCGATCAACGCGCCCTATGTTGCGAAAACCGTAGACGTGACCTTGTTGAACACGGCGATGACGAGTTTCGCTGAGTTGAACAACATGTCCGGTGCTGGTAGTGTACTCGTAGGTTCGGCCTTTGCCGTAAACCACTTCTTCACTGTAACAGCGGTCCCCATTGCCGCCCAGTTGAATGCAAACCTGCCGCCAGCCATGATCGTGATCTCGACCAAGACTAGGTTTAAAGAAGCAGACAATGTGTGCCGTTTCGTGAGCTACGGTATTGTTGATGATGTGATCCCACCCAGATCCACGCATCATCTCCAAATTGAACCGCATGTAGTATTTGCCATGTTTGTAGCCGGCTTGCCCAGCGGATCGACCTTTGAGATCAAACCGAAGATCTATGATAGGAAGAGTGATGTCATACAGCTGGTTAGCCTTGCGCGCCAGCTCGGCGACCTTGAATCTAACAGCTTGGATGCGGTCCTGCATTTGTGCTCTCCTGTTGCTATGTGTGTGTTATAGCACGTCAGCAGGACAGGTCAACAGGATTATGCTACCTGTTGACCCTTACGAGCGTATATAGTACAGCGGGGTCTGTGCGGATCCCCAAGCAGACAGCACTTAGAAGTTTTCAGACTCTGTGCCAATGCGAGTACGAAGCTTGGTAATCTCGTTTTCAAGATGCGTGGCCTTGACAGCCCATTCGTCGTCGCTGAAAAACTTAGCGCCGTTGATTGCAGCGTATTTGTGTGTATAACGCAGGAGGTCGTGATAGTCGCTGCCAACGACTGGACGAATGCCTTTGCTTCTTGCTCATCGCTAAAATACTTGACATCGTCGATCTTTGATCCCCACCCGCGTTCGCATTCGAGGATAACCACTTTGTACGATGCAGGAAGTTTGATTTCAGGCATTGCTGATCTCCTTGCTGTTACTGCATACTAGCATATAACATGCAGGCGTCAACAGGTTTAGGACTTGTATGCTGTGAAAATGTAAAAGTTGCCGATGATCGCGGGAACGCACTTGAAGTCATGTCCCCACGCAAAATGCGGGTGATACCCTTGGTCATACAGCCCAAAGTGGAACGTGCAGTCTCCAATTCTCAGCATTCCAGTTTTCCTAATCTATAGGCTTGCCACACTATGATAGCCACCGCACCTGGCAGCAAATTATGTATGTGCAGAGCATACACGCAGATTGCCGCGGAGATCATCCACCCGCAAAGTGCAGTAGCCGCAGCGCCGATACCGCGCTTGGTTGATCCCTTCATCAGCGTCTCTTCCTCCAAGTTTGGCGGCGCCTGCGTTTGCTGAGTGTAGCAGTATCTTGGGGTTGTTTCTGAGCTAATAGTTCTTGTATATTTCTTTGATCCCAACCGTTTTCCCAAGCCAGCTTTCTTCCTGGGGTAATATAAGGGTTGTCGTGCCTTGGAACTCCGTTCATCTTATTATCGTAACCCATGTAATAACAATCGAAAATCTCTTCATCGTCGACTTCAGCCCACAGGGTTTCTTCGCTCATTGCTGGTCTCCTTGCTGTTACTGCATACTAGCACATAACATGCAGGTGTCAACTCTAAATTGTTATGCAGTTAATACCAGTTACGTCACTGCAAGGTTTTTAACACACTGGTCCTTTGGCTAGTCATTAAAAAGTCCGTGCGTCAGACTAGCAATTGAGCACGAGACTATTCGACACAAGTCCTCAATACCTGCTTAAATGGCCGGTGTCCTTGTCCAGCTTCATTGCTTCCACTGGATTTGTCGAATGCGGTAAATGTATTAAATTTTCTTCTTTTTAACTTTGATCAACTTTTTCTTTGCCTTTGGATTCCAAACTGATCCATTGCCAGGTGACAACGGGTTTGTGTCAGGGATACAAAGATAGTCTCTTAAGTCCTTCATATTATTCCTTTATTCTCAAACTCTCTGGCTGAAGACTAAGTTGCTACGCCTCTCTTCAGTTACCCCACAGGAAGGAACTCTGGCTTGGACCATGTCCTCACATGCCTTAGGACCAAACTCTTTGGCTGGTGCGCTTATAATCCTTTGCGGTGAACCTTTTGAGTTCCTTCCACACCATTTAACTCACTTCGCTTAAATTGTACGCTTTAAGCCGTGTTGCACCCATTTCTTTGGCTGGTGAACCTGACTAACACCTAATAGGTTATTGCGACCTAGGCATGACAATTGCTAACGCAGACAAGTGCCGGAGCCTTACCGTATGTTAGTCGTCTCACACATTTAACTCACTACCACACAGTGTAAGGGACATCCGCCCCTAGTCACTGCATTGTGTTGCACCCATTTCTTTGGCTGGTATGCTTAGATCATTTCTGAGCCGTGCGTGGGCCGGGTCAACACACACTGTTCATCATACCATTTAACACACTGTCGTTTAGGTTCCGTCTCTAAAACATGGCCTTCCTAAACCGTGTTGCACCAATTCACTACATAAAGAGACCGACCGGAGTATTGCAACCCCGCCTTACGATCTGCAACGTTCGCTTAGCACCGGTTGCAGTCAGTGCTGAAATTCGGGCACTTGCATCGGCCTGTTTATGTAGTGTGCTCCTTGTGCCACTAGCTATACAGCAACACAAGGAGCTTGTCTACGACTTTCCAAAAAACGTTTTCATCCAACTAAACTAACTAAGCTTGAGGTTACATAGCAAACTCTCCCTTGGTTAACGTGTGCTTTACTGTATTAAGTAACAGTAACTTAACACAGTACGCAGCTATGTCAAGCGCTTTTGTTGGTGTCGTTGACGAAGATCATGTGCTCCACCATGTCCTTGGCCGTCTTCAGGCTCAGGCCGTCATAGCCCGACTCGTTAACCGCCATGTTCTTGGCGAACTCCCGCAGCGCCTTGATCATCGCGATCTTGTTATACTGATTGGGCTTCATGTTACGATTGAGCGCCGAACCCAGAATGTCTCCCAGGGTCGGCTCGGCCCGAGGAACCAGCTTGTCGTCCCACACCATGCGAATCAGATGAATCGCCATCATGATGTGCCTACGCTCGTATTCGTTGAGGCCCTTGAAGCTTTGGATATTGTCCAGCCCTTCAATCAGATCCTGCAGGTGAACGGAATCTTCCGTCTTCACCACCAGGCGGCAGCCTTCGATCTTGGATTCCAACATTGCAAAACTCCTTGTGTGTGTTTGTGTGCAACTACATTAGCAGATCTGTGAACAGCGTCAACCTGCTTATTTGATAATTTTCACTGAGTATCCCAAGAGCCGCTCGACTTCAGCCACAGTCAGCTCTTTGACGGGTTGAGTCCTGCGGCGGTGTTCTTCTTGGGTTACAGGTTCGCCACGCAGGTACCAATCTCTAGTTCCAGATGAATGTTCGATAGCCGGGCCATCCTCCCTGTGGAGCTGGCCATGCAAGTACCACTCGCGAGTACCGGTTATTTTCTCAACCGCGGGACCATCCGTTCTATGCAGTTCGCCATTCAAATACCAGTCCTTGGATCCACTTGCCCACTCAACAGCAGGACCATCTGCCCTATGACGACGTCCATGCAGCCACCACTCCTGGTGTCCATTTGCCCACTCAACAGCAGGACCATCTGCCCTATGACGACGTCCATGCAGCCACCACTCCTGGTGTCCATTTGACTCCTCAATGGCCGGACCATCTGCCCTGTGTCGTTGGGCATTTAAGTACCACGCCTTGTAGCCATTTGACTCCTCAATGGCCGGACCATCCTCCCTGTGTCGTTGGGCATTTAAGTACCAGTAGCGAGTGCCATCTTGGAAAACGCGAACTGTGTATTCAATCATTGACGTTTTCCTTTACAACTTTGATTCTGTGTCCGAGAAGTTTTTCAAGCTCAGCCACAGTCAGCTCTTTGACGGGTTGAGTCTTGCGGCGATGTTCTTCTTGACTCATTGGAAGTCCATGCAGCCACCACTCTTTAGATCCACTTGCCCACTCAATTGCAGGGCCATCTGTTCTATGTCGCTGGCCATTGAAGAACCAAAAGCGCGTTCCACTTACCCACTCAACAGCAGGTCCATCTGCTCGGTGTACCTGCCCATTGAGCCACCACTCATATTCTCCATTGGAATGTTCGATTGCAGGACCATCTGCCCTGTGGCGTAGGCCATTGAGCCACCACGCCTTGTAGCCATTTGACTCCTCAATGGCCGGACCATCTGCCCTGTGGCGTAGGCCATTGAGCCACCACGCCTTGTAGCCATTTGACTCCTCAATGGCCGGACCATCCTCCCTGTGTCGTTGGGCATTTAAGTACCACTGGCGAGTGCCATCTTTGTAAACGCGAACTGTATATTCGATCATAGCGAATCTCCTGTGTTGCTGTTAGACAATAGCATATTTGTCCAACTAGTCAATGGGGAAGTTGAATCTTTTTCCTGTTGCAATTCCTCAGTGTCAATGTACACTTGCCCCACTTCGGCCCACGCTTCATCAGCGGCCAATTCATATGCTTCAATCTCATCGCGTCCTTCGGCGATAAGTCGGTTGTAATGTTCCACGAACAGTTTGCGAAAAAGAGTTTTCATCTTGCGGTCTCCTACTTGCTTACTTATATATTACACAGAGACGCAGACGTTGTCAATGTAAGGGATTTCTTTTTCATCGGTACCGATGTTGACAACAGCGTACCGTTCTTGAGTCAGGTGAGGATCGTGGGAAAAAAGGTCGTTCCAGCGACCTGCAAACGCTCTAGCGTCTGAATAAAATTCAAAATCAGCAATTACAAAATTGTTGGTATTAGAAATTACGCGATAATTCATGTGTTACTCCTGCCTACTTTTGTCTAGTATAGCAGGCAGGAGTAACAATGTCTACAGTGCGTTAGCCCTTAATGTCCACCTTGGGAAATTCCCAGCCCTGGTGCAGAGCCAGTTGTTCCAGCTCGTAACGCTGAATGGTCTGGCATCCGACTTCCACTCGATTGCTGTAGGCGTAGGTGTAGTGCCTGGAGATGTTGTCGATACTCACGCTGCCCACATTGCCGGCCCAGTAAGGACTCACACGCTCCCACAGAGTCTGCAGAGTGCGAACGCCCAGTCGACGATCCGCACTTCCCTTGCGGTACACATGAGTGGCAGTGATCGTCAGGCGGTCACTGACCGTCCACCCGACCGGCACTTCCCAGAAAGGATACGCCGGCCGCAGCGCTTCTTGCGCAACAGCAGCCGCAGTTTGAATCTTCGTCTTGACCTCAGCGGCCCGACGAACCGCGTCCAGGTCAGCTTGATCGATGGTGATCTTGAGGTGATCAGCGATCAGATTCAGGTCAGTGAGATCGCTGGTGTCCATGGCAGTCAGCAGCGAATCCACGCTGAAGAACTTCTTGAAGTCGTCGACGATCTTGACCACGGCGCCAGGAGTTTGGTAGAGATCTTGGAGAGCAGCGCTCAGCTCGCCGGCAGCCAGCGAATTGAGTCTGGGTCGCGAAACCACAGTGCCAGAGTTGAGCTTGATAGCATAATCAGTCATGTAGTCCTCTTTGTGTTGTGTATGAACACAATGTTCATACTGTTAAAGTACAGTAGCGCGTGTTGGAGGTCAACTGCTAAGTTTGATCTCTAGCACTTTTCAGGTTGCAGCGTCACGCGATCAATCTTGACCGCGGCGCCCGAGGGGAATTGAAGATACTGGATCCCATCGATGCACTGTTCAGAGTGACCAGTGATGTAGGCAGTCCCTCTGCTGATACGCCCGCAGCCCGCAAGAGCAACAGCAGCAACAGCAATGATAAACAAAGCCTTCATATCAAGATTTCCTTTTGCGAAAGTGGAGGGTGCTCGGGGATTTGAACCCCGGACACACGGATTAAAAGTCCGTTGCTCTGCCGACTGAGCTAAGCACCCGTTGATGTTATTCCCATTCCCATTTGTTGAACTTGGATGGCTTATATCCAAGTTCAACACTTAGCACGTCTTCAGACAGTGTGTCAAGCTCTTCAAACGATTCTCCTTCCTGTGCAGCCAACTCAGTTAGCGCTTCAAGGTCGGAAAGAAACTCTTCTACAGTGTCCCACACCAGTCCTCTAGGACGCTTGTTATAGCATTCATAGTACAGAGTAGCATACACAGTTCCCTCACGTGTGTCAGGGAACATTTTATCAATGTCAGTGAGTGTTATCAACTTCTATTAAATCCTCTTCGATAGTATCGTATATACCAAGATACTCTTCGCACAGTTCAGCAAGATAACACAACTGTACTACTTCACTGTCAGCTCGAGAAATCTTGGGCAATGATTGTATTTGTTCAATAATAGATTTTAAAGTGGTAATTGTTGCTTCAAGACCTGAAATAGTCTTGGGACCAAAGTTAACGTGTACGACTTCTCCCACTAGTGTTCCTCAAACAATCCTTGATCCTTGAGGTCTTGGAGAACACTGGCTTCGGTGTACAGATCAGTGAACGGGCCAAAGGTAATAGTGCCGTCAACTTCAAACTTGCCAGGTTGCCCTTCGTTCATGTTATATTCGTCAGGATTGTGTTCCAGTGCAAGATTCGCAGCCTTCTGAGAATCAAAGAAGTCTACTATTGCAGATCCATCACCGCAATCACGAACGAGATAAAAAATAGTCTGTTTAGTCATGTGTATCCTTTAAATGTGTTGCGAGTGATTAGTGGCCGATGGTTCACTCAACCCCTGGAAGTCTTTGGCGCTCTGTGAGTTTGCCAAAGGTGGCCTTGCAGCTTTGTGTGCTACTGGAGTACAATAGCACACAAAGCGCATGTGTCAAGGCTATTGTGACAGCAGCAGCGCGATCGTAATCTCAATGTCGGGGTTAATCTTCCCGAGGGTGCGAATGGCGCGGGCCATGCCGGCGGCGACGATGCTGACGTTCAGCGGATCATGGCCATGCACGGCCATTACGTCATTGACGGTCTTCAGCACGCCGTTTGTGACTTCAGTGGCCACTTCAGAACGGACCTGAAGCATTTCTGGATCAAAAGCGGACTTTACCAGAGATTCAAACTCTTCCGGGGTCATTGGCAGTTCTCCAAAAGGTGCAATAGCTGTTTGCTATGCACACATACTAGGTGTTTATGTATGCAGCGTCAACCTATAAATGTCAGTGCCAATCATAATCAGCGACACCAGCGACAGGAATAGTCCCATTCCTTGATCACCACGGCGGAATGCCCAGACAGTGAGCAACACATATCCAGCGTCACAGATGACGTTGAACACTATATCAATCCCCGCAGTTTGGCCACTAGCACTATCACAAATCCGCAGACACCGCCAATGAAAAGTGGTAGGACGCTTCTAATGATTATTTTACCCATTGGGCCAAACTCGGTTTACGATGTCAGCTACGCCCCAGCCAATTGAAACGGCTACTGGGAAAACTAGTACTGCTCCCTACACTCCATAAGTGTCGCCCAGTGCGGCGCCAGTGAGACCACCAAGCGCGCCGGCGATTATAGCTCTTATTACCCTTTTCATCAGTGTGTCCTTAGCTGATGATTTCAAAGTCTGGCATGCCGGCCAGAGCTTGCGCTTCCCACTCAAGGAATGCATCGTCGAGATCGATTCGATCTCGAATCTCATGCCAACTCATGACTCCGCTGACTTTGAGTACACGATTTCCTTGGCGGACTGTAATGTTGTGTGTTGGGCATTGAATGTACAGGCCCATAAAGTAAGGACCTTTTTCAACGGCCACGATCTCTGTAACGGACATGCTAGATGCTCCTCTAGTGCGTTATGTGTGTGTTATAGCAGCTTGCCTAAGGCTTATAAAGCCTTATCTTACACACTCATGCTGTTCGTGAATTACCACACTTGGAGGATGTTCCAGTGAATATGCAAACAGATACAGGGCCACGGCGAAAAACAGTGTGGACGTCATCCCCGCCCAGAGACTGGGTTTTAACTCTTGGAACTGATGTATACAAAGCACTAGAAACCCAAAGCCGACTGCTATCAAGCTAAAGCTAAGACCAAGTGTGCTCATCCGTGCCTCCGTGGGTGTTGACCAGCATATTAACTAGCCAACACCCTACTGTCAAACAGTTTCGTGACGATTCTTGGGCCACGGATTTTCGCGGCTCAGCCGGCGAGCAGCTTCCGCAGCAGCAGCTCGCTCACTCATCAGAACGGTAGCTTGCATCTTCATCGCGGGGATGAGACTTTGCTGACGCGGAATCTTGTAGCCGCCCCAGTTACCACCATTGCGAGTTGACCGCTTGATTGCAGCCAGCTGGGAACTCATGTATCCATATTGGGCTCGCCAAATCTGGAGAGGAGACATTTTCTTTTGACCCATAGCACATACTCCTGTGAAGTGCAGTTTGTTAAGATACGTAGTGTAGCACACTGCTTGACGTTGTCAAGCTTCATGCACCTTCTTAGCTCTAACGTAGCTGCCGCGCCCCTTGCGGGACTTGACGACTTTGGGCTTGTTGAACTTGTGCATGTTCTTATGAATGGGATTGCGGGTTTTCATGTTCAGTCTCCTTGCTAGAACTATACTCTAGCAGAGATTAGAGTAGTGTCAATGGCTAATTGACACTGCCGCGGCAACTGCGGCTGCAAGAAATAGCCCCAGCACGGATAGAGAAGCGATCTTGTCCGTGCTCTTTACGATCTTTGATAATTGATTAAACATATTGTGTGTTCCTTCTGTGTAGTGCATAATATAACACCTGCACTGATTTTTGTCAAGTGCAGGTGCCACATATTTATATGCAGTGCAGCAAGAACAGCAGATATCAGCTTTTTTGATTAACTGTGGTCTTGAAGAGTCCACCGAGGATCAGTGCAGCCGTCCATGTTTGAAAGGTGAACGGAATGCGCAACACCGGGAACAGTGTGTCCAGTGCCCAGATGGTCAGAATAGGTCCCAGGATGATCAGCAGAATGAGCAGAATGATCATCCCAACAGCACCTATGAATTCACTCATTTTAGTTCTCCACTACAGCGGGGTCTAGGTAGAATAGGGCGCACTGTTGCCAATGCGCCCTACTATTAGTTAGACCAGTTCGGCTTCCGCTTCCGCGGTCACTTCTTCGGTGTGCTCGCCGCCCGGAACTTGTTCCGCTTCTTCAGCAGCTTCAGCAGCTTCGGCAGCCGGTTCTTCGGCAGCTTCGGCCGGCGCCGCTTCCACGACCACCTTCTTCGGGCGACCGCGCTTGGCCTTGGGCGCATCCGGATCGGAGACCTTGGGTTGGCGCTTGTCCACTTCCGACTCCAGCGCCTGGCGGACCTCCACGCGGCCATTGTCGAAGTCGATGCTGAGCAGATAGGACACAGCCGATTCCTTGTCCATCGGATGAGTCAGTTCGATCAGATCGATGTCCGAGTGGCCGGTCTTTTCCAGGGTCTTGATGCGAGTCATGTCGTTGGCAAAGCGGGCCTTAAACGGACCACCATAGCGACGGCTGACACCAGCGATAGAAAAAAGTTGAGTCATTTGTTAGTCTCCTGTTTGTGTGTGTTGTATGGCGTAGCGCCATGTTCTTAATGTAGCATCTTTAGCAGCGCATTCAACCTCTAAATGCAGCTAGACCATCTTTTTTACCAGCAGCTAATCTCCACAACTGGTTCATGGTCACTGTTAGTCCCAATGAAGATCATGTCCTCAGTGAGATTCTGCACGGCGCCGTGGGAGCGTGCGGGAACGAAGACCTCTCGATCTTCGTTGCCCTTAAGTAGTTCGATTAGATCTCTGCCCTTCATGTTACCACACCTTCATAAGAAAATGAATGGCCATGAATCCAAGTCCAGCAATCATTGCGATGCCGACTAGCATACAGAATACAACCCGCCAGGCAATGATCTTTGGAAAGTGATCAATCAGCCAGTCGGTTTTGTTGTTGTATTTCATCGCGTTTCTCCTTGCGTTGTGTGCTAGACTATAACAGCAGCTACAGTGTTGTCAATGCCTGCTGATGTAGATTAGGCACTCCATGACAGAAAATAGTTTTTTCTGTCGGGCTTGGCCCGTACATACTGGATCATTTCTCGAGTGATTTCGAGTGCAGTCAAGTACCAGTTTCGATCCACAGGATGATCTTTTTCGTAGATCAAAAATGATCCTCCTCCATATCCACTATTGCGAATCACGCCAAGCACTTTGATACCGTCGAGATACCAGACTCCATCTCGATTGCTGTAAGCACGAAAGCCATCTACTTTGCGATCCAGTTGTTCCTTGAACAAACGCAGCGCGCCTGCTTCGTCTTTGGCGCCACCAACACCAATGTCCCCTACTCGCATTACGTCATATTTGCCCATCTGTCCGTTCAAGTAATCCTTGTATTCGTCGATAGCACGATTAACACGAACCAGTGCAGCATCCCAGTCAGGATGAACGAGATAATCATCGCCGGGTTCAAAGATGTCGTAGAGATCAAGGCATCCAGCACGGCTCAACACTGAGTTGATTCCACCGCTGTTATAGGAACTGCGGAGATATCCAATCTTGAATACGTGATTGGGATCGATCTTGCTGGCTTCTTCGATAGTTTGAATGTCCGGGGAAGTACCCCAGTCGCTGAGTCCGTGAGACTTGTTGATCACCATCATTTGTGCGCGGGGGTGTTCTTTTTCCTGTTCCGTGACATCGTCGTAGGCTTTGCCCAGTGAATCCCACAACTTGTTGCATTCTGCTTCAGCAGCATTTTGAGCCGCAGTGGCAGCAGCAAGATCCTTGCAGTATTTGAGAGTAACGTCGAGACCCATGTTACATTTCCTTTGTGTTGTGTGCTAGACTATAACAGCAACTACAGTGCTGTCAAGACAATATTCTTATTCAAGGCATCCTTGAATAAGAGCTTCGGCTTGTGGGGATGTTCCTCCAACGTGCCACTCGTACATTTTACGTGGAGTCCTGGAGTAGGTCTTCCAGTCGTAGACTGTGACAACACTTCCATCTTCAAACTTGAGAACCCACTCACACGTGACCTTTCCATCCATGTTTCCATCGGGTCCAAAAGTTGGTTCCCCTAGCAACGATTTAAGTTGCTGATAGGTTGCTGTAACATAGCCTTGCAACGAAGTGCCCATGCTATCTTCGTTGTTATTGAGTTTGACGAACTTCATTTGCAGTTTCCCTTGCGTTGTGTGCTAGACTATAACAGCAACCATTAGGATTCTAAGAATGACATATAGATAACTACTACAACTATGAGAAACAAAATGACCGCCACTAAAAGCGGACTAAAGCTAGATGCAGAGATCAATAAAAAGAGAAGACCTGTAACACCCAAGCTAATACCAACACATAAGGCGAGAAGTTGGACAGTCTTGATAGCAGCCTTTTGATACCTGTTCATTTCTTTGCTTCCTTTTCTTTTTTCAGACGCCATGCTGCTTCATCGCGACTCATGCTAGTCCACTTAGGAACTCCGTTGACAAAGACCGCCCACGAGTAGAGGTCATCGCCTTCGAACTTTTTCATAGTGATCTTAGACTTGGACATAGTTGCTCCTGCGTTGTGTGCTAGACTATAACAGCAGCTACAGTGTTGTCAACGCAGATCAGCCCATGGATTCTTGATTGTGTATCCATTCATTTTGGCATAATCCACTAGATCTTGCTTGGCACCGTTAAGCATACGAGCCTTGCGGTCCAATGCAGCCCCACGCAGCTCACCGTCACAGCACAAGTTCTCGGGGCTGAGATCGCCGAGAATTCCTTCAGCCAGCTCCTGTACCTGTTCAGGACTCAGTGGCATTTCCAGTGTGGGACGACCAAACATTCTTCTCCAAATGTTTTGTTGTTCCATGTACTGAAGAAGATACTTCATTTTGACGCCTTTGGTAAACATGCTATTGATTTCCAACAAGCATGAGAATAGCAACGCCAACCGCAGCTAGTGCAAGCAGTGCCGCTACAATCAACCAGTCCTTTTTGGGATCCTTGTAGTCAGGATCATGCAAGTATTCTTCGTGTTCAGTAGGCATGTGATCTCCTTTGTTACGCTAGTGTAGCACTTGCATAGTGCATGTCAAGCACGCAATGCAGCGCCTGCTAGATAAATTGCCAGCAGAACCCCATTGACAACTACAAGGTTCCACTCTTTAATACGCAGGCTCCAAATCAAGTAAACCAGCGTGCCTGCATTCAACAGGCAGATGTTGGCAGGATCCCACTTGACTGTCGTGCAGAACGCCCCCGCAACAACGAGGGCGCACGCAGTCCATTTGAGAACGAAATTGATCATGGATCGGTGAATGAGGCCTCTTGACTCTCCCAATCGGCCATATTACCAACAATGTTAAACAGTTGATCAATTTCCTGGGGAATGACCTTCTCAGCTTCGTCAGACTCGCCGGGATACTCCACATACACATCCTGACCGTTGATCCAAGAACCGCAAAAGCACATGCCAGGTTCCCAGTAGTAAGCTTGCACATCAAACCCTTGGTCTACCAGAGTTGAATAAGCTTCCACAGGCGGACTCCACGCGCTGTCAAAACTGAGTGTAAGACCTTGTTCGGTAACTTCCACTGAGCAGTCAGCGCCTCCAATGTCCCACTTGGTTCCCCAATTGGCAACTCGCCAACCGTACCAGTCAGTGTGTCCCCACTTGGCAAAGTTTAGTGCGCGCTGTCGCTCGTGCTCATTTTGCTTAGGCGAGTCTGGCGGTCCTACTGCACCTGACACTGTGTGAACCAGTTCTGGAGGGCAAGGAACAAACTCGTTTAACAAGCTGCCATTTTCAAACGCAGTCTTGGCACGCAGTATCATTTGGGGATCTGTGTGTTGGAGTTTTAGAATGTTAGCGCACCAATTTGGCATTGCATACTCCTAGAGTTAAAGTGGCACAGCGGGGTCTGCTGCTGCCAGCACTACACTAGCAGCAGCAGACATAGCAGTCAACAGCTAGTTAGGCACCACGACGAACGCATGTGGTGTTGGCCATTGATTGCCAAGTGGTAGGAAAGCTCTTGCGAAGATCGGAAATCTTCAGTACCATTCGCAAGCTTAGCTCACGCAAACGCGTCTTGTTGAGTTCAATAAAGTCAATGATCTCAGTGATCGTCGACTCATCAAACCCATAGTCCTTGAGCATACCGTCAGTGACGATTTGCTTGATCCACAGCATCTTTTCTCGTGTGGTATCCATTTCGAGATCAATGTAGTGGCAACGCGACTCCAGTGCGTCCAAGTGATCGCGCAGTTTCTTGCTGCGAACGTGCTGGAACTTGATGTTGGTAATAAAGATCGCAGAGCCCTTGAAGTCAAAGCGATCCGGAATACCTTCGTTACGCAGCAGCCTACTGTCAGTGTTCCAACTGATAATACGACGCTTGGAACTGTCAAGGGCGCCTTTGAGAATGTTCAAACTGAGTTCGTCTTGCAGCACAGTGTCACAGTCATCAAAGACAATAACATTGGAAGGGCCGCTGTACTCAAACAGCTTGGCATACAGTCCCAGAGCACTCATGTTGCCCTTGACGATCTCGTAGGCAGGAGGCTTGCTGGCGATCTTGTTAAAGAGATCATGCTTGGCCAGCACTTCTTCAACGCCGTAGCTTTTGCCCACGCCCGGAGGACCGGAAACGATCATGGCACGAACATCGCCGCACTTGACGGCTTTGGTCATTTCCGTGAGCACACTAAAGCGTTCCTTGAGACGGGCCATAATAGCCGCGTCTGTTTCCAACGCCACTTGCCGCTCACGTTCACGAATAGCGTCAGTATCAAACTCAATGATATTTACAGCTTTGATTGCCATGTGGGCTCCTGTGTTGTTACAACGCTACTTTTATATGTTACTTGCTGGGCAAAGTCAATGAGCAAAGTGATCTTTACCAAACTCTCCACACACGGCACAGTCCAACCTTGCGATCGATTGTTCGAACAGTAAATCGGCGATCATGTCGCCGACCATATCCAGAACAGGTGCTGGACACTCGAGTGTAGTTCTTGATATCAAAATCAAAACTTTCGCCCAGCTTCATTGTGTCCCACGGATACTTCATCAAGTGATGCCGCTCGATGTCAGGAATGGGATAGCCGGTCTCCACTTGGATCTTCATGTTAAACTCCTATGAATTCAAAAATAGCTGTTTTATCTGTTTTGCGAACACCGGCAAACCACGTGAAGCCAGGACTTAATCCTTGTGCTTTGAATACAATGTACTGCCCTACGCAAGCATCATTGTCTACAAGAGATACACTAGAGATTTTTCGAGTAGCACAGTCATTAAGAAACTGGTCTTCATTTGACATGATAGTCCCTGCTGTTGATTGAAAGAAAGGGCATTTTAAAGACTTACCTAGGTCTAATTGGTACGCCCGGTGAGATTCGAACTCACACTTTAGGGATTTTAAGTCCCTTGCCTACTGCCAATTGGGCTACGGGCGCTTATTAATTATACAATAGCATAATTTGCTATAATGTCAAGTATACCAGACTAACTAAATGATCTTTTGTCGCTAGCATACAATATGTAAATTTTTACTCCATGTTCTTTTTCACACATTTGTATTTTTTCAAGTTGTTTCTCTTGTGCTTTAACAAATCGATTATTAATTGGATCATTTTCTTGAAATTTCCATTTACTTTTTGGATCTAAATATACATTGTAATCTACTAAATAAAAATCAGGTTCATACCTTCTGCCATCTGAAATTAGCATAGACTTTGGTCTTATCCATTTAATATTATTGTTATCTAATTCTTGTGCAACTTTTAATTCATGTCTAGATTCCAATATGCATTCATTACCAAATGAATCTGTATATTCAAATTTATTTCTTTTCCATCTTAATTGAGGATTTATTGCTACACCTCTTAAGGTATTTTCCATTTTCCTTCTAATAAAGATTGTTTTCTAGTGTCCCTACCTTTTCTTAGAGGTCCATAAGTATCGGCAGTTTTACCTTTATTATGAGCCATTCTTTCCTTGGTATCTTGTGGAAGATCTTTGTAGTTTTCGGAACCAAGTTTCTTCTTACCAGTATTGTATGCTGCTCTGCATCTTTGACTATTTTTTGCTCGAAGAGCAGGACATTTACTAGCGGCGATGTTGCACATTAAGTTATTTGATCCGTTTTTATATTTTGCTATAGATCCACAACCATAAAAACACAATTCCGTTGTGACGATCGGTATAGAAATTCTTTTCATAATACATGCATCCTTTATGCATGTATTTATACCGATCGTCCGGTATGTCTACCTATTCCATCATGTCCCCATAGTTGTTTATTTATTCATCGTCTTGCCATTGTCGACGCAAGCGCAGCTTTCGTTCACGAGCTTCCCGTTGTTCTCGGCGTTGCTGCTTTCGATTAACAAACGGAAAACTGGGTTCATCAAACTCATCAAAGTCATTGTGCATGAGTTGATTGATATCTTGACGAGAAAACTTAGTCAACGTAGGCTCCTTGTTACAGTGTACTAACTGTAGCACACTCATCTGTGAGTGTCAACTGTTGTGTGACATGCAGCCTAAGCAGTTTGTCCTGCGTAGTAACAATGCTGGCACTGTACCGTTCGGCTTCAAGATGACGAACAGCTTGCTCATACAGCTCCGGTGTCCAGTTGGCCACTTTGATGCTGCGGCTGCCGTCCTTCATCTTGTCGTCCCACACACGGTTGGCATGTGTGTTAGTGGCCCGCATAAGCTTGCGAATAACAGCTATAGGCGGGCGTTGCAGATACTCAGGCATAAGTGCTCCTTGCTGCGTGTTAAGATGTTGACAGTAACACGTTGCTGGGCTACTGTCAACAGCAGCGTTTAGCCACGTGCCGCGGCGCGTTGCAGACGCTTTTTAATTGCAGACTTGGTCATGCTCAGAGGACGACCATGCCGGTCATACTCCGGAGCTTGGGGAGCTGCCGAACCATTGGCAGTTTCTTGTACAGCAGCAGTAAATGCCCGGTCAGCACTGACTCCCAGTTCGCCAATTACCTGATACTGGCAAGCTCGTCCCTTGGTAGAGTTGTAGTCGGCAGGAATGGAAACCACATCGCGGGGATTGATCTTTAGGATCACAGTTCGTTGACCACCAAAGTGCTGAAGATACTCTTGGGAACAAAAGTGCAGTCCGTTAGAGCAAGTGTTATTGGCATTGTCATCCACTCGATTGCGTTCCATGCTGACCACTGTTGTGCCATCAACAATGTTGACCACGACTCCGTCCTTGCCCGTTGTGGGCAGTGCAGCCAGTTCCTGAGTGCTAAACTCATAAGCAGGCTTGTTAAGCACAGTGCCAGAGTGGCAGTCCTTGAAGTCCCCACGAACCCGCTTGTAGGCAAGAAAGTGTCCATCTGGAGTAATGGGCAGCTGACCACGTTCCAAGAAAGTGTACAGCTCCCGAACTGCTCGTGCAGAAGGATTTTGCATCAAGTTTTCCATAAACAGTACCATGGGCTCGATAGGAAACCCTTGTTGATACATTTGAATAATGCGTAGACTCAGTGAGTTGTCTAGCTGCTGTCCCTTCCAGTACAGCACATCTCCTTGAATTTCAATGTTACCTGCTCCGTAGTTGAGCACAGTCTTCTTGGGTTCAACGCCGTCCTGAACTGTGGTCCAGTCACCTTCCTTGATGGCCTTGAGAATTCGATCATAAAACACGTGAGCAGGCCCCACGGTATGAACAGTGTTGTTTACCACAACAATGATATTTTTACCTTGAATTAAAAACGGGTATGACATAGATTAGTCTCCTTTGGTTTGGTCTATGAGTTTGATATAGTCTGCAACTAGGTCTGTTGCATTGTTAACATAACGATAGTCAACAATGGTCAACAATGGATAAGTTTGATAGATCTGCGTAAATTCTTGAATTTGCCGCTGGATCCGGTGGTCAAGTCTGGCTTCTGTGGGCGTGTTCTTACAGTAGATCTTGCACAGTGCAGTCACAGAAGCCAAATCTACTTCCAGTTTTGTGGCAGATCTTTGTTGAGCCACATAGTCAACAAACGGACTGGTACTGGGCAACAGGTTTGCCACTTGTTCTTCAAAGCGAGTATTTGCGCCATTGGTTATGCGGCTGGCAGCCATGGCTCGGACACCAGCGTCACTGACTTGATTTAACTGACTTTCAATCCAGTCTTCCCACAGGTGCCAGTTAGGCAGTGATTCCACTTTGGACAAGTCTTGAGTTCTAACACCCCACAACTGCGTGTTGGCCAGTGAAGGCACTTGAGCACTGTTGATCAAGTCCATGACCGCACCCGCTGTTACGTGGCTACGAGTCTGTGCTGTCAGGCCTTTTACTGGAATGTAGTAGTGTAGCACAGCGGGGTCTGTTTGATCAACAGTGCCCGCAGGCCTCCAAACCCATTCACTGTCCCTGGGACGGGTCCCAGGTGCTCGTCGCTCAAGCTTTAGCACAGGGCGCGGCGCCTTTGTTCTAGCTGGAGGCGTGGGCGCTGCCAGCGAGCTGGCCAGCAGCCTCCAGCTCGCAGGTGGATTGCGTAGCGCAGCCCAAAAACTGTCAAAGTCACAAGGCAGCACAGGATCAATAGGACTCAGCAAATAGTGATCTTGTTTGTGGGTGCCATTTTCAACAAAATGCCGCTTTGCTCGACTCAGTGCTCCACGCCCTATGTCATTGATCACAAAGTTGTATGTGTGACGACAGCTAAAAGTCCAATACTCCACAGTAGTGGCACTGGGCAGTGCGCTTGCATCCCATCGCTGATGGGGTTTGATCGCGGTGGCAGTTGTGCGCCAGCTGAAAGTTTCAAACCCCAGCAACTGAATATTCCACTGTGCCAGCTGACCAACAGTCAAATTAATAGGTTTGTTGGCCAGTGGAATATGATGCGAACCTCTTTCAAGTTGGACCAGCATTTGAGCATGGTTGTGTTTAACATACTCAACTACTGCTTGCCGAGTCAACGGTTGATGCCACAGCTCCCATGCACGGTCTGACTGTGTCCATACACAGTCAATGGCCGCTAACTCGTCGGCAACTCGACGAGTTAATGCTGCTTGAACTTGAGTCAAACGAAGCCGAATACATTCCACAGTTTGAGGAATGTAGCTGAGTCCTTCTCTGCTGGCTTGAATGTCCAGCTCGCCAATGCCAAAGTGCATTTCCAAGCCATAATCCAACAGAGAACTTAGTGTGCCTAACTTTTCACGTGCGTTGGGCACTTGAATGGGATAAGCAATGTTGCCCATTACAGCCACACTGCGACCATTAGAGTTCATGGCATGTACACCGGGCACAATATCCCGGATCAGGTACACTGCTTGGCGGATAGGGCACTGTTGCCCCACTATTTGAGGCTGGACCTGAAAGTACTGGTAAACAACAGCAGCTTCATTGACAAATTGCCAGCAGTCGTTGTGATCCAGCACTGGCACAGTCACAGTCACACCTGAGTGATCAGTAACTGGTTGTTGACTCATTAGTGCAATGGCAGGAATGCCTGCCTGATTGATATAAGCAGTGTAAATGCCCTTGATACCATTCTTGACCGAAGTGATGGTAAAGTTGTCAGTGTAGGCAAATGGACTTTTGCTGCCTAGTCCCAGTGTGCCAATAAAGTCATTGCTGTCTGTTTTGGTACTTTCAAAGTACGTGGTCCAAATGTTGCGTATCTCGTTGTGGTCCAGTCCTACTCCCTGATCTGCAACACTAAACCAAGGCTCCAGCGCACTAGGCAAGTGAACAACAATGGGCTGACTGCCACAGCCAGCAGCCACATGACTGTCTACAGCATTGGTGCTGAGTTCGCGAATAATAGCGCGAATCTTGTTGGCATACAGTCCTGAGCTGAGAATTGCAAAAGCTTTGGACGAATTGCGAATACGAAACTCGCCCATGCCTTGAACATTGCTGAGTATGGCAGGATTTTCTTGCTGACTATGTAGCTTCACTAACTGCTCCTTGATACTAATATGTGTGCATTATACACTAATGCACACACTTGTCAAACGTCAAAGACGAGCAGTGTTACCAGCTGCTGTCACTGCCGCCACCCCCTCGTCGTCCGGCACCAGCATCAAAATCCAACGAGTCCCCACCACCCCACACCACGTCTTGATCATCAAACACCACACTGGCACTGGCAGGCGGACTCCACTCTTCAACATCCACCAAATGCCAAGGATACTGTTGTAGACCAAAAAAACGTCGGACTTCGCCAGTGAGAATATTACGATACTGATACATACGCAACCTCCATGTTTGCCAAAAACACTTTAAACACACTGCCACTGAGTGTCAACAGCTAATACAGCCACAAAGTGCCATTGACACACAGCACAAACACTGCTACAAGCAATGACCATCCACTAAAGGATACTGCTATGCTACTAGCGTTGCTGCTTTATTGCACTCATATAGCTTGTGGGCCAACCTGGTTTAGCAACAGTGGGATTTTGACTGCCAAGTCCACGAGCCGCCGCAGTAACATCCACACGCCGTGTTTCAACTATGGGCAACGACGTTGGCACCACAGTCCACGAGCCGCCCAGCACAGGAGTCAAGTCCCAAGGACTACGACGAATCCAGTACTTGTTGGGTATAGACATCATCAAACTGTCCACCAAGTTGGCAAACACAGAGTCTACCATGACCACCGACTCAGCACCACTTAGTACACCAATCCAATCAAACAAGCAACTGGTATGATGTTGATCAATGTCAACAACTGTACCACTCAACCAACTTAAATCCACATTGGCACGAAAGTTGCTGCCACTGAGATGCACAACCGAATAAGGTTCAGCCAAATTCAAACTGGCAGACAGTGCCTGTTCACGATCCAAGTTTCTAGTTATGCACGAACCTAGCCGCCACTTGTGTGCAAAAGGCACTTCAGCAACCCAATACTTGTACTGATCAAACTTTAAGATGTTAAACAGCTCAGGATCAGTCAAGTCAGGTCTACTGCTAAGATACTGATACAAGTACAAGATATTGTGCTCTTCAACACCTGCTTGATCCAGTAGCAGTCGTGGCTGATCATAAAAAAAGTGCCCCACTGCGTCAGTGACCACAGGAATCCAAGTGATTTGAGGAGCCACAGTTTCAAAGTGGCTGACAAACTCTTGACAAATGGGCCAGAAAACACTGTAACCTTGCTGAACATAGTAGTCAGCAATGGGCAATGCTATTACAATGTCACCTAGACCACGACTTTGTATAATACCTAGTTTGGGCTTCATACTAGACTCTGAACCAGCTGACCACATTACCACGACCATACATGCTTTCAGCCAGCTGCTTGGCAGCAGTGTCATTGTCAGCATACAAGTACGTGATTTGAGTCATAGCAGAACTGGTTCTAACGATTACACGATATTGATACATGTGTGTTTTCCTTTGTTATGTACAGTATGTTATGTACAGTGTTACTTACGCACAGCGGGGTCTTAGACATGTGTAAATCTGACTCCAGCTGCTAGACTAACGTACAATTTTATCAGGGGCAAAACAAGACAAAAAGTGACAAAAAACAGGTTCTTTTGGCCTGTTTTTTAGAGGATTTTGATCCTGATTGGGGCATTATTTAGACCTTTTTAACAGCGTGTGAAATTTTCTAGCCATGTGGGGATGAGAGGCTATGTTTAATAGTTCCAAAAGTTCTTTCTACATTTCACCCAATATTTGTGTAAATCCCTGGACCCCCATTTGATTGATTATAATCACACACATACACTACAGCTTGGGGTCTAATACACTCATTATTTCTACATTTCACCCAATATTTGTGTAAATCCCTGGACCCCCATTTGATTGATTATAATCACACACATACACTACAGCTTGGGGTCTTTACATTTCACCCAATATTTGTGTAAATCACACACATACACTATAGCTCAGGGTCTAATAGTTACACAAGTTCTTTTTAATCACACATATACATTACACGTTACAATAGGAACTACTCTTATTTGAGTTTTTTCTAATTTTAAAAGTACAGCACACTACTCGTACACACTTATATGTATGTGAGTTATGTTAGTTTATTAATTTGTTGGTTATCAAATCTACTTTTCTCGCTTTGTATGGTTACACGTATTAGCTGATCAAAATAATTGTTGATCTTACACACATACTATGTTAAAGTTAGACGTTAATTTTGTGGTACTTGTGTTCATTGAGCAGGGCAAACTCAAAGGAGTTACCGCTTATACAGTGAGCAAACACCATTAAAATACACATATACATACTTGTTATACATAAATTTACAGCGGGGTCTAGCTACACACAGTTTATTAATTATTGGAGTCAACCTACTTGAGCACATGTTACATAGATCCTTTTAGAACTCGCTGTTGGCGTTTGCATGGCCAACGCCATAGGTTAGGTGGTCCTGCTATTGAGTACGCAAATGGATCCAAGGCGTGGTGGTTAGATGGACGTCAAGTAACTCAACAGCAACACCACTCCTTAACAACACTTTATCGTTGGATTCGTTCACATGAGCACATGTAGCACAGACCATCGTGGAACACGCCGTTGGTACTTGAATGGCCAACTGCATAGAACGGATGGGCCTGCTGTTGAGTACGCAGATGGAACTAAGTATTGGTACTTGAATGGCCAACTACACAGGGCAGATGGTCCTGCTGTTGAGATGCCAGACGGTCATAAGACGTGGGTCTTAAATGGCCAACTTCACAGGGAGGACGGGCCTGCTATTGTGTGGGCAGACGGCACAAAAAAATGGTTCCTACATGGACGCTGTCATAGAACAGATGGACCTGCTGTTGAAGGAGCAGATGGACGCAAAGACTGGTATTTAAATGGCGATTGGTTCTCTGAAGAAGAACATCGCCGCAGAACTCAACCTGTTAAGGAGCTAACTGTGTCCGATCTTGAAAAACTTCTCGGATACAGAATCAAGATTGTAAAGGAATAATACTATGACCCTATTTGAACAAATCAAAGCCGATGTGCTTGCTGCTCGAAAGTCTAGAGACAGTGTTAAGGCAACTGTTCTTGGCACATTAATCGCTGAAATCTGCCGTAACACTAAGGAGCCTTCTGAAAATGAAGTAGTCAAGGGTGTTCAGAAGTTTATCAAGAATCTTGAAAAGTCTATTGAAGCTCGTAGTTCTGACCAACTTAAAGAAGAGCTCAGGATTGTTTCATCATATGCTCTAACGACCGCAGTTTCTGAAATTAACATTGAAGAAATTGTCAATCGTCTTATTAATGAAAATCCTGCTCAATTTGAATCTGTAAAAG